>Ga0315295_10006043_pt1 | contig 10343 bp, 8 predicted proteins | sample YL17G14_0_MG_FD_204453 | JGI IMG/M metagenome (GOLD analysis project Ga0315295, IMG submission 204453) | Sediment microbial communities from Yellowstone Lake, YNP, Wyoming, USA - YL17G14_0 | ecosystem: Environmental > Aquatic > Freshwater > Lake > Sediment | place: USA: Wyoming | collected... | reverse complement strand
CCATCCCTGGACATCGCGTGGACGTGATTGATGGATCGGGGAACTGCGTGCCTCCAGGAGTGGTGGGCGAGGTGGCTATTCAGCGACCGGACCCTGTGATGTTTTTGGGCTACTGGGGAAACCCAGAGGCGACCCGGGAAAAATTCATCGGCGACTGGTGCTGCACAGGTGATCTTGCCAAGAAGGATGAGGCGGGCTATTTCTGGTTCGTCGGAAGAAAGGATGATGTGATCACGAGCTCCGGCTACCGAATCGGCCCCGCCGAGATCGAGGATTGCTTGCTCAAACATCCTGCCGTGGCTATGGCCGCGGTCATCGGAACACCGGATCCCGTGAGGACTGAAATCGTGAAGGCCTTCATCGTCCTGAAACCGGACATCGCTGCCGATCCCACGCTCAACCAATCCATTCAAACCTTTGTCAAGACGAGGCTCGCGGCCCACGAGTATCCGCGGGAGGTCGAATTTGTCAAGGAGCTGCCCTTGACGGCGACGGGAAAAATCATGAGGAAGGAGTTGAGGAAGATGGAGGTTGAGAGAAAGAAGGGGGGAAGTTGACCCCAGGGATGCGAGACCCTGGACCCGAACGGCATTCTCAATCCCGGGAAGATTCTTCCCGATTAGCGGGGATGCATCAAATCTCCCCGAGGGTGATATCGGTCTCTCCCTTGGGAAGAGGGATGATGAAAACGGGTTTCGAGATGCGGTGCAGGACCTTTTCTGAGACGCTCCCCAGAAAGGCATGGGTGATGACGCCCTTCCCGTGAGTCCCCATAATCACGATGTCGCAGTTCGTTTCTTCCGCCTTTTTCAATATCTCCTCAGCAGGATCCCCGATCCGAACCATAATCGTTGCCACTCGTTTGAGCGTATCGGGATCGTCCTTCAGTTCTCGCTTCGCAAATTCCGTCAACCGATTCTCGATCTGTCGAATCAGGCTTTCTTTTGTTTCTTGCCGAACCTTCTCAATCTTATCGTGACTCAAAACCGTTTCCAGCAGTCTCTCTGTGGAGGGAGGAGTGGTCTCGATGACATGAAGGATATGAATCTGGGCACCATGCTTCTGCGCCGAATTGATCGCGTAGCGAAAAGCATAGGCTGAATTTTTACTTAGGTCCGTGGTATAAAGAATATTTTGGATTCTTGGGATCATGGGTTTCTCCTACTCGGTGTAAACAGTTTCTGTCAGTCTTATTTTCCCAGCATGAGATTGGGAAGCCACACAACAAGGTCAGGGAAAATCGTACAGATGGCCACGCCAACGGCTTGAAGTGCAAGAAACGGAACGACACCGCGATAGATGTGGCCGAGATTCACTCCTTCAATCCCCATTCCTGACAGGTAGAAAAGGGCATAACCAAAGGGCGGTGTCAGGAAGGACATCTGCAGGTTAATGGCCAACATGGCTGTGAACCAGAGCATGTCGAATCCCAGGGCCTTGGCCACGGGCAGGAAGATTGGAAAGGTGATCATGACGATCCCGATCCAGTCGATAAAGCATCCCAGGATGAGGTAGATAATCTGCATCAGAGCATAAGTCCCCCATTTGCCTAAATTGAGTCCGATGATGGCGTTAACGAGCGCCGTACCTCCTCCCAACCCCAGGAAGACTCCAGTGAAGCAGCTCGCACCGATCAAAATGATCATGACCATGGTCACGGTCTTGGCGGTCTGATAGATGCAGTCTTTGAAATTTCTCCATCGGAGTTTCCTATAGGCAATAATCATCAAGAAAGAGGCAGCCGCTCCGACTCCAGCAGCTTCTGTTGGAGTTGCGATGCCAAAGAAAATTGCTCCCAGAACGAGAAAAATCAGGCCCAAGGGAGGGAGGGCGTATTTGAGGGAATCGACCAATCTAACCTTCATGGGAATCTGTGCCAGCTCTTCTTTTGGGATAGGGGGGCCTATGTTCGGATTCATTTTGCAGCGCACAAAAATATAGATCATGTACAGAATCCCCAGAGTGACTCCTGGCAAAACACCGCACATCAGAAGTCTGCCGGCTGACAATGCTCCCTGGTCAGCCATCATCACGAGCATGATGCTCGGAGGGATTAGGATCCCAAGGCTTCCTCCTGCAGCCACCATGCCCATGGTTATCTCTTTCTGGTAGCCATACTTGATGAGCATTGGCCCGGCCAGTAGCCCCATGGTGACAACCGAAGCGCCAATGATTCCCGTACACGCCGCAAAGATGATGCAAACGACGATAACGGCCAATCCGACCCCTCCGGGAACCGGGCCTAGGAGAACCCTGAGCTTCTTAAACAACTCGTCTGCCACTCCTGACATGGTTAAGAAATTACCCATCAGGATGAACAGGGTGATGGCAACCAGGACGAAGTTATCCATCGTGCCGTAGATGCGGTTCATGAGCATTCCGAAGGTATTAAAACCGAGACCAAACAAGCCGAAAAGAATGCCGACTCCGGCCAAGACAAAAGCCAGCGGATGTCCCATGAAAAGGAAGATCACCAGGACAACGAACATCAAAATCGCAATCAACTCTGGACTCATAGCGCCTCTCCAGTCTTCAGGAATAGGATCTTCTTGATCACGTCTGAAATTCCTTGCATGAGCAACAGCGCGGCTGTCACAGGAATGACCGTCTTGATGGGGGAAAGGGGCGGGCCCCAGACACTCCAGGACGTTTCCTTCATGGCCCAGGCATCGGCAGCAAAGATGATTCCATGATACAAGATCGTGAGTACCCAAGGAAAGAACATGGTGAAATAGCAGAAGAGTTGGAGCTTCTCCTGGGTTCGTTTTGAAAAGCGATTGGAGACGAGGTCGATGGAGACGTGGGATTTATAGAGGAGACCGTAGGCGGCCACCAACATGAAATGAGACCCAAAGAGGAAATTGCTGAGTTCGAAGGTCCAGATGGTGGGTGCGTTGAAGAACCTTCGGGTGATCACCTCGAAGACGATGAGAGCTGTTAGAGGGAGGACGAGGTAGCTGAAAATCTTTCCAACCCAGTTGCTGACCGCGTCGATTCTTTTGGCAATAGCTATCCACTTATCTTTTCCCATCTTCGGATTTCCTCTCTTTGCAATAGGCTGAAGGACTGCCAAGATTCAGCAGTCCCTCACATTGGTGCGTTACTTCAAACCGGGGAGGTTAGGAATCGTGAAAGGGTTTCGTCCATGTCCGAACGGCTCCTGCTTGTCCCGGACGGTCCGAAAATCTTTTAGGTACTGGAATTGTGAAACAGCCACCTTCAGGAAGTCAGGATTTTGGTTGGATTCTTCGAGGAGGTATTCCCAGGAATACTCCTCGAGCTTTTTCAGCTCCTCATTGCTGAGTTTGAATATCTGTGTTCCCGCCTTCTTAAATTTCTCAATGGCTTCAATATTTTGATGTTCGAACCAGGAACTCATGTAAGAACAGCTCGCTTGGGCTGCATATTCGACAACCTTCTTTAGGTCCTCAGGCAGCTTGGCCCAGGCATCCTTGTTGACCATCGCGCCAAGCAGGGATGCGGGTTGATGCCAGCCGGGTCCAATATTGTACTTTGTAACTTCACCAAAACCCATCCCCCAGTCGATCGAGTCGCTGCAGAACTCAGCGCCATCAATGGTCTTCATCTGGAGAGCCTGGTAGATCTCTCCGCCGGCAAGCATCACCTGGGAGGCCCCAAGCTTCCTGAGAATATGGCCTTGGGCCTTTCCGGACATCCTCAGTTTCTTTCCCTTATAGTCGGCCAGTGTCTTGATCGGTACCAGAGTCCGGATCCCCGACTCCATAGGTGTCACCGAGTGGGTGAAATAAAGCATGTTGAATTTGCCATACAGATAGTTATAGAGGTCCTTTCCGCCGGCAAAGTAGTACCAGTTGACGTAGTCGTACTGGCACAGTCCCATGGGATAGGATCCGAGAAGGTCAAAGGCAGAGTTCTTGCCTGCCCAATAGTTGGGCCACTCTCCACCCATCTCGAAGGTGCCTTTGGAAACTGCATTAAAAACCTCCATGGCAGGCACCAGCTCACCCGCGGGGTGAACCGAAACCTTGAGACGACCGGCACTTAACTCCCCAACGACCTTGGCAAAGTACTTGTCCGCCTCGAGCAGGTTGATGGCGGGCGTCCAGGTGGAGACGAGCTTCCACTGAAAGTTTTGAGCGAAACTCAGGCCAGTGGTCACACAAATGAGAAGGACAACGACGATGAAAACTCCAAGTAGCCTCTTCATAGATAACCTCCTTTTTTGGGTTGAGTGGTGTAAGACAGTCTACCTAACTAATCAAACATCACGGTAAATGTCAAGAAAAAATATCGTTTCATTTTTAACAGGATTTTGTTTTTTTTCTCACCTTCTCAGAAGGGCCCCACCCTTTCAAGGGTTGCCCTTGAAATAAAGGCATTTCAGTCTTTGAAGGAACTGGCGGTCCCGCTTATTGATCTTCTCCTGTGCCTTTTCGCCTGGGTAGGGATAGAAACCTTCTCCGGCCTTTACTCCGAGTTTTCCCGCCTTCACCTTCTGTCGGAGGATCTCCGGCGCCTCTGTGGACCGATCGATCTCCTTAAAGAGATACTCTGAAATGTTGAGGAAGGTATCGAGTCCGCCCAGATCGCTCGTCTCCAGCGGTCCGATCGTAGGCAACCGGAACCCAAAGGTTCCTTTGACTGCGAGGTCGATATCCTCAGCCGAAGCAATGCCATCCCTCAAACAGGCCAAGGCCTCGCGGTAAAGAGCGAACTGCATCCGGTTCCCCAGGAAACCTGGAGCCTCCTTCAATAGCTTGACGGGTTTTTTCCCGATGGCGGTGAGAAGTCGGAAAATAAGGTCGACCGTTTGATCGGACGTGTATCGACCTCGAACGATCTCCACGACCGGAATAATATGGGGAGGGTTCCACCAGTGGGCGATGACCGCCTGACTCTGGCGGTAACGCTTCGTTTCGGAGGCCATCTCCGTCAGGCTCAACCCGGAGGTGTTGCTGACGATGAGGGCATGGGAGGGACAGGCATCATCCAAATCCCTGAAGACGCGCTTCTTCAGATCCATCACTTCTGGGAGGGCCTCGACCACGATATCCGCGTGTTTCACGGCAGATCTGGAATCGGTTTCAATCCTAATGTGCGACAGAGCCTTCTGGGCCGCCTCAGAGGTTGTGATCCCAAATTCAACAAACGTTTCGAGGTTCTTTTTAATCTGCAGAACGGCTTTGTTCAAGAGTTCATCGTTGAGGTCGTTCAGGGTCACCTCATAGCCGCCGAGAGCAAAGGTCTGGCCGATCCCGTGGCCCATGATGCCTGAGCCCATCACGCTGATGTTCCGAACGTCGGAGAGGTTCATTCGCTGTCTCCCTGTTAAACGTGGTCAGTAAGTGTGAAGGTCAAGGTTCTGGAATCCCTCAGTTCCAGGTGAATAGGCCACCCCCGGACCTAAGTTGACCTTGCGACCCTCAACCTCATTAATAGGTCTTCACCATCCCTCCATCGAAAAGAAGATCCCCACCGACCAGATAGGCCCCCAGGAAGGAAGAGAACCCGGCCACGAAGAGGTTCGCCACTTCGACAGGAGTCATCATTTCTTTCACTTGAGAGCGACCCATCATGACCGTTCTCACCACCTCTTCCGGAGAAATGCCGCGTTGCTTGGCCTGATCCGGGATCTGGTTGAGTGCGAGGGGCGTTTTGACGAAGCCGACGCTCACCGAGAAACCGCGGATCTTGCCCTCTCCCTCGGCCGCGATCGACTGGGCCAAACCTCTCAGAGCGAACTTGGTGATGTTATAGACCGGTTTGTTCCGGGTGACCATATGACCGTGGACGGAGGACATGTTTCCGATGGCCCCGATACCGTCTTCGGTCTTCTTCATATGAGGGATGCAGAGCTTGGAGAGGTAGAAAGGTGCCCTCACCATCACCCGTTGCATGAGATCGTACTTTGCCATTGGAAAATTCTCGATAGGGTCGATGTGCTGCATGCCAGCGATGTTCGCGAGGAATTTGATACTCCCAAGCTGAGAAGCCTGACGGATAAGATCTTCAACCTCGTCGTCCTTGGTGAGATCGGCCTTGACGAAGACCACCTTGCCTCCCAGCTCTCTGGCCATCTGGACGGTTTCCTGACCACCCTGTTCGTTGACATCGGTGGCCACAGCTGTGACGCCGTTCACGGCCATGGCCACGGCCGTGGCTCTACCGATTCCGCTGGCTCCCCCTGTGGCAATGGCGACGCTTCCGGCATGGAAATACTTATCTTTGAGGATCAGGATCTCCTCTTTGAGGATCTTGGGTTCCTTCACCTGAAACACATCAATGGTCTTCATGAGTCCCCCCTGCGATTCATTCCCCTTGGCTCAAGACCCAAGGCGGTGCCCATCTTAAAAGCGCACAGTCAAACTCACCCCTTGGACCACTCTATTTCTCGAGCTCGGGAAGGATCTTTTCAAAATAATCAAGGACCTCCGGGTTGATCAATGCGTCTCTGTTCAAAACGGGTCTTCTGTGGATGATGTTTGTCACCGTGCTCTCCACCTTCTTCATGTTCAAGGTATAAGGAGCTCCTGGCATCTCCATGATGATCGTCGGGACGTGCCGAGGCGAGGCTTTCTCGCGCAGGGTCTTTCGGATCCTGTCCTTTAACGCCTCTGTCAGTTGAGCTCCCGGGGCGAGTTTGACGAAGAGGATGATACGCTGATCACCCTGCCAATTCTGGCCGATGGCCAGGCTATCGGCAATACCCTCCAGTGTCTCCACCACATTGTAGATCTCCGACGTACCAATGCGGACCCCGGAGGGCTTCAAGACGGCATCGGACCGGCCGTAGAAGGTGACGCCCCCGGTGTCACTGTGCATCACCACGTAGTCACCGTGACGCCAGACATTGGGGTAGTGCTCAAAGTAGGCACTCCGGTATTTCTCCCCCGTGGGGTCGTTCCAGAAGTGGAGCGGCATCGACGGAGCCGGCGCCTCGCACACGAGTTCTCCCTGCTGATCCCAGACCGGTTGACCTTTCTCGTCGTAAGCCTTCACCTTCATGGCCAGGCCGCGGCTCTGCAGCTGCCCCGCATAGACGGGCTGGATAGGGCTCCCGATGGCAAAGCAGCCATTAATGTCAGTCCCGCCGGCGATGGAGTTGAAATGGAGATCCTGCTTGATCTCCTGGTAAACGTACTCAAAGCCTTCTGCTGATAGGGGGGAACCCGTCTGGGAGATTTCCTTGAGAGCGGTGAGATCGTATTTTTTGCCAGGCTGGATCCCTTCACTTCGAAGGTAGTTGATATAGCTGGCACTGAGCCCGAAGATCGTTATGTTTTCATCCTGGGCCAACTTCCACATGGCCTCGGCATCCGGATAGTTCGGATTGCCATCGTACAGGACGACGGTGGCTCCAACCCCCAGAGAGCTGAGGAGCCAGTTCCACATCATCCAGCTGCAGGTGGTGATGTAGAAGATCCTGTCCTCACGTTTGAGATCCGTGTGAACGACAAGTTCCTTCAAATGGTTGATCAGAATGCCGCCCGCTCCCTGGACCATACACTTCGGTTTGCCCGTGGTTCCGGAGGAAAACATGATATAGACCGGATGGTCGAAGGGAAGCTGCTCGAAGTCGAGGCGAGGGGCCTGCTCCTTCGCCAGGAAGTCCTCCCAATGGACGGCGGAAGGGAAGGGGCTGAGGTCCTGCCGGGTTCCCACGTAGGAGGCAATGACAACCTTTTTCAAGGAGGGGATGGCTTTGGCTACCTCGGCCGCATTTCCCAGGGTGCTGAAACTCTTCCCTTTGTAAAAGTAGCCGTCCACCGTGAAGAGAACTTTGGGCTCAATTTGTCCAAGGCGATCGAGTGCCGCCTGCGGCCCGATGTCCGTGGCGCAGGAGGACCAAACCGCTCCGATGCTGGTCGTTGCCAGCATGGCGATGGCGGTCTCCGTGAGGTTCGGCATGTAGGCCGCCACGCGGTCTCCTGGAACGATTCCAATGTCGCGGAGCGATTTGGCCAGTCGGGCCACGGCCTGATACAACTCCGCATAGGTCATCTTGGCGGATTTCTGTGTCTCCCCCTTGAAGATAAATGCCAATCGATCGTCCCGATACCGGAGGAGATTCTCTGCAAAATTGAGCCTCGCCCCGGGAAACCACCTTGCTCCCGGATATCTCTTGAGGTCATCCACTACCTTATCGTACCGCTTGGAGGCCTTGATCTCAACGAAGTCCCACATGGCAGCCCAGAAATCCGGGATGCTGTCAACGGACCATTCGTACAATTCACCGTAAGTCTTGAAGGCCTTCCCATACCTCTGGTTAACAAAGTTGATAAACCGGGTCGTGTTAGCATTCTTGATCCGGTTTTCCGACGGGGTCCAAAGAGGTGTCTTCATCACTTCCTCCGAGTGCAGTCTTTAAATCGATTCCTCAGAAGTGCCCATGGTCACCAGTAAGTCAGAGCGTCCTCGAAGAGGGTGGCCAGCTCTTCCGAACCCACGGGGCGAGGCGAGAGTTTGATGACCCGGTGCTGGGGAAGTGTCCCCTCTACCAGTTTTGGAATATCGGCCCTCGTGTAGCCAATGGCGGCCAGCCCATTGGGAATATGAAGACGTTTCATCAAATCGATCACCCGTTCAGCCACGATCCTCCCAGCATCTTGTAACCTTGCATTGGAGGTTTTGGCTCCAAGGGCTTCGGCGACCTGCAGGTAACGTTCCGGACAGGAGGGTGCCATGAAGCGGAAAGCCGCGGGCGCATTCAGGACGACGGCAATCCCGTGAGGGACCAATGGATGGTCTTTCGGGTATCCTTCAGGCCGGAAGCCTCGGACTAGTCCCGAAACAGGATAAGACATGCCATGAGGGATCGTGACGCCCGCGTTCCCGAACCCAATCCCTGCAAAGGAGGCAGCCAGCGCCATCATGGTGCGTGCCTCATCGTCAGTGGGGTCCTCCACGGCCCGGGGCAGATACTGGGAGACCATTCGCAGCGCTTGAAGAGACCAGATGTCACTGACCGGATTCGACCCCTGGTAGGCAGGGCGAAGGATTGGTCTCTCCGGCAGGGGTCTTTGATTGAAGGGAACAGCCGTGTACGATTCTATGGCATGGGTCAGTACGTCCAAGCCTGTGGAGGCGGCGACCATCGGGGGCAGGGTTCTCGTATTTTCTGAATCGACAATGCCCAAGGTGGGTTTCAGCCTCCGATGGGCAATCCCGGTCTTGGCATGAAGCTCTTCAAGGTCGAAGATGGCCACCCCCGTAGTCTCGCTGCCTGTCCCGGCCGTTGTTGGGATCGCAAAAAGAGGCTTGAGGGGCCCGGGCACCGGCAATCCTTTCCCGACCGGTGCATTCACATAGTCTAAAAAGTTCGCCGGCGGGAAACACAAATAGAGGTTGGCCACCTTGGCGGTGTCGATGGTCGAACCTCCTCCCACAGCGACAAAGGCGTCGAAGGGTTCTGACTTGGCAAACTCGATGGCCTTCCTCAGGGAGGTATCCGTGGGTTCGACTCTCACCTGGTCGAAGAGGGAGTAGGTGATGCCCTGATGATCGAGCGATTCCAGGACCGTTTCGACAGGAGGCAATTTCCTCAGGTGTGGGTCGGTGAGGACCATGGCGCGCTTGAGTCCGAGGTCGGCCAGGTCCATGCCGATCTCACGGCTGGCACCGGGTCCAAACCGAAGGTTTGATGTCGCCATTTCAAAAGCGTAGTCAAAAATCATGGTTCCCTCCTTTAGAAACTACAGAGATAGCCATGTGTCATACATCATTTCCTTATAAGCGACTTCACAAGGCTCACAGCGGAAGCTGCATCGGGAGCATAGCCGTCTGCCCCAATCTCCTTGGCAAATCGTTCTGTCACTGGGGCTCCTCCAATGATGGCCTTCACCTTCTTTCTAAGACCTGCCTCCTGGATGACATCGAGAATCGTCTTCATCTCTTTCATCGTGGTGGTCAAAAGGGCTGACATCCCGACCACCTGTGGCTGATGTTCTTTGATTGCTCGCAGAAACTTATCCGTAGGGACATCGGTGCCCAGGTCGATCACTTCGTACCCTCCACCCTCCATCATCATCGCCACGAGATTCTTTCCGATATCGTGAAGATCACCTTTGACCGTCCCGATAACTACCTTTCCTAACAATACGCTTGACGATTTGGCAAGAATGGGTTTGAGGATGGCTAAGCCCGCATGCATGGCCCGGGCGGCAATGAGAACCTCGGGGATGTAGATTTCGCAGTTCTTGAATCTTACTCCGATGCGATCCATGGCTTGAATGAGTCCCTCTTTAAGGACCTTTTCTGCTGACTCACCGCCATTCAGAGCTTCCTGAGTCAGTTGCTTTACCTCGTTCACGTTGCCCTGTGAAAGGGCGTTATGGAATTTTTCTCGGTCAGCCACGCTTGTT
>Ga0315295_10006040_pt1 | contig 10346 bp, 10 predicted proteins | sample YL17G14_0_MG_FD_204453 | JGI IMG/M metagenome (GOLD analysis project Ga0315295, IMG submission 204453) | Sediment microbial communities from Yellowstone Lake, YNP, Wyoming, USA - YL17G14_0 | ecosystem: Environmental > Aquatic > Freshwater > Lake > Sediment | place: USA: Wyoming | collected... | reverse complement strand
CCGCCCCGACACGTGCTCCTTCCGCATCAACCCCACCGTGCCGCAATACACCAGCGGATTCCCCAGGTACCGCTCGTCGAACAGCACCGCCCCGTTCACCGTCGGTATCCCCATCCGGTTGCCGTAGTCCCGCACCCCCGCCACCACCCCCTTCATCACCCGCCGCGGATGCAGCACCCCGGCCGGCAACGCCTCCAACGCCGTATCCGGCGGCGCAAAACAGAACACGTCCGTGTTCGCCACCGGCTTGGCCCCCAGCCCCGTACCCATCGGGTCCCGGATGCAACCCCCGATCCCCGTCGCCGCCCCGCCGTAGGGCTCGATCGCCGACGGGTGGTTGTGCGTCTCCACCTTGAAGCACGCCGCCCGCTCCTCGTCGAACTCGATCACTCCGCTGTTGTCCCGGAAAACCGACAGGCACCATTCCCGGTTCAGCTCCCGCGTCGCCCGCATGATCGTGCTCTTCAGCAGGTTCTCTATCACCTCCCGCCGCGCCGACCCGTTCGCCTTCTCCGTGTACTCGATCGTCCCCCGGAACGTCTTGTGCACGCAGTGCTCGCTCCACGTCTGCGCCAGCATCTCCAGTTCCACGTCCCGCGGCTCCCGACCCAGCCGCTGGTAGTACCCCTGGATCGCCCGCATCTCCGCCCCGTTCAAAAACAGGTCCCGCTCCCGACTCAACCCCTCCAACTCCCCCTCGTTCAGCCCCCGCAGCGCCACCTCGACCACCTGCAACCGATACCGCTCGCCCCGCGGCGCCGGCGGCTCTTGCCCCTCTCCGAACAGCACCGTCTCTATGCAATCGTTCGCCAGCACCCGCTGCGCTATCACCCGCTTCTGCTTCTCCGTCAGGCGCCCCAGCAGCACGTACTTCCGCGCCGTCCGCACCCGCACCCTTCCCAACCCCAGGTCCGCAATCGCCATCTCGCACGACGCCGCCACCGGGTCCATCACCCCCGGCCTCAGGTGCACCTCCACCAGCGTCGCCGCCGCCAATCCCGCCGGCGCCGGCGAACAACCCACGTAGTACCCTTCCGTCACCGCGTCCGCCAGCAACTCCCGCGCGATCCGCTCCACCGCCTCCCGGCTCAACTCCCCTTCCAGCAGAAACACCCGGATCGCCTGCACCGCCTCCACCGTCCGAATCCCCAATTGCCGGATGTCCGCCCCCACCACCTGACCTGCCACGTCCGTGAACTCACCCCTCGTGTACGTCTCCACCCGCTCGATCATCGCCGCTTCCTCTCCTCCCGCTCTCCCTCCTCACTTCCGCCGCGACCAGTACGCCCAGAACGTCCCCGCCGCCCCCAACGACAAACCCAGCACCGCCCAAAACGCCGCCGGATGCTCCTGCGGCACCGGCAACTTCACGTTCATCGAAAATATGCTCACCACCAGCGTCGGCAGCATGATTACGATCGTGATCACCGTCAGCGTCCTGATCAGCAGGTTCAGATTGTTCGCCACGATCGACGCCCGCGCGTCCATCAGGCTCGCCAGCACGTTCGAGTATATCTCCGCCTGCCGGTAGCACTGGTTGTTCTCGATGATGATGTCGTCCAAAAACTCCAGGTTCTCCGCCGTAAAACCCAGCTTCCCCGCGTTCAGCTTCAGCTTCTCCATCAACGCCCCGTTCGAATTGATCGCGCTCACGTAATACACCAGGCTCTTCTCCAGCGTAAACATGTTCAGCAGATACTTGTTCTCCATGCTCATGTTGATCTGCTGCTCCAGCTCGTCCGAAATCCCGTGGATCGCCCGCAAGTGCTGGTTGTAATGGAAAATCACCCGGTACAGCAGTTTCAACACCACGTACGGCAGGCTCGGCACCCGCAGGAACGGCCGCCCCTCGAACAACGCCACCTCGTCCGCCGTCACGATGATCAGACGATCCTTGAACAAAAACAACCCCGTGGACCCCACCCGAAACAAAAAATTGTCCTCCGAACTGTAGCTCTTCGGCCGCTTGAAGATGATCGCCGTGTGGTCCGGCTCAAACTCGACACGCGCCAACTCGTCCGGGTCCAACGACGAGGCCAGCGTATGCTCGTCCAGTTTCATCTCCTCGACCAGGCTGCGCCGCTCCGTCTCATCCGGCGCCACGTACACCCACACCTGCGCCTCCCCCGGCCCGCACTCCACGATCTTGTCCGCGTCCAACCGATAATGCCTCTGCATCGCCGCCGCCCTCAACCCCCAGCCTGTACTCCCCCACCCCTCACGCCTCTTCTCCCGCAAAAAAGACCGCCTTCGTCTTCCCTCTGTGCTCTCGGCGCTCTTTGTGCTTCTATCGCCCCCCTCACTCCGGCAGCTCGTGCCGCGCCAGCTTCCTCGCCACCAGCTCGCCCCGCTTCGCCCGCGCCTCCTCCAGCAGCCGCACCACCGTCTTCTCGTCCCCCCGCTCCAGCGCCCGCCGCATCCGCTCCAGCTCCCCCGTCAGCCGACCGATCGCCCCCGCCGTGTTCCCCGCGTTCGCCAGCAGTATGTCCCGCCACACGCTCACCGGCCCCGACGCAATCCGCGTCGTGTCCAGAAACCCCTTCCCGCACAGCAGCATCTCCTCCAGCGCGCTGCTCCGCACCAACGCCGCCGCCAGCACGTGCGGCAAATGGCTGATCCGCGCCAGCACCCGGTCGTGCTCCGCCGCCCCCATCTCCTGCACCCGCATCCCCAACGCCTCCCAGAACCGCCGCACGAACCGCACCGCCTCCCGCCGGTTCTGACCCGTCGGCGTCACGATGCACGCCCGACCCTCGAACAGGTCCGCCCGCGCAAACTCCAACCCTCGCTGCTCCGACCCCGCCATCGGATGCGACCCCACGTACTCCGCCCCCCTCAGATACTTCCCCGCCCACCGCACCGGCAGCACCTTCGTGCTCCCCACGTCCGTCACCACCGCCCGCGCCCCCACCGCCGGCCGAATCTCCGCCATCAACTCCGGGAACGTCCCCATCGGACTAGCCAGGATCACCAAATCCGCCCCACCCGCCGCCGCCGCCGCCGTCCCCCGCACCTCATCCACCACCCCCGCCTCCAACGCCCGGCGCCGCGTCCCCGCCCGATGGCTGTATCCCACCCGCCTCACCCTTCCGAACGCCCGCGCCGCACCCAAACCCACCGACCCCCCCAACAGCCCCAACCCCAGCACCGCCACCGTCCGCAATTCACGCATGGACAAACCCCTACCGCTCTCCGCCGCCCAAACCCGATCCCCCATCGCTCCCTCCCTCTTACCGCCTCCCACACCCCCAGGTCAAGAAATCTCCGCCCCTCACGTGCCCCTGGCAGCCACACCTCGTAACCCTGTTCCCCACCACCAATCCCCTCGCCAAGCATCAATCAAAAGCCCCTCGCCCTGGCCTCCAGTCCTTCTCGGCGCCATCTCCCAGCGCAACTACTTGACTGACAAACCGTTAAAACTCGCGCCGCTCCGCCGATCTGCCTGCCCCTTAGCCTATCCTGGCGCACCCGCCGCCGTCAATTTTTCTCTTGCCCGACCCCATGCTTTTCCCCTACTATGGCTCTCTAATGTCTTCCCGTCGGGGCCGCCGCTCAGGTCCTGCCGGGACGCGCTGGATAGCGCCGCCGCCTGACCGCCAGCCCCATCAAGCGGTTTGCTGATGGAAAAACCGGGCGCCGTGACCAGCAAACCCCAGGCCCCCGAGCCCTGAACCGAGCTCACCTGGGGATTTCCGCCTTGGGAAACCTGAGCTAATGCCTGAACTACAAACCAGCGCGCCTCCCAAAACCGCCTCCGCCCCAGCCTACTGGCTCGACTTCGAAAAACCCATTGCCGAACTCGAAGCCCAGGTCGCCGAACTCCAAAACCTCCAGCGCACCCGCGGCATCGACTACTCCGCCGAAATCCGCCAACTCCGCCAAAACCTCGTCCAGCTCACCTCCAAAATCTACGACCACCTCACCCCCTGGGAGACCGTCCAGGTCGCCCGCCACCCCCGCCGCCCGCTCTTCGCCGACTACCTCCACCTCATCGCCAAGGACTTCTGCGAACTCCACGGCGACCGCGCCTTCGGCGACGACCGCGCCATCGTCACCGGCTTTGCCCGCCTCGGCCGCGAAAAGGTCATGCTCATCGCCCACAACAAAGGCCGCTCCACCGAGGAACGCGTCGCCGGCAATTTCGGCATGGCCCACCCCGAAGGCTACCGCAAGGCCCTGGCCAAAATGAAACTCGCCGAAAAATTCCACCTCCCCGTCGTCTGCCTCATCGACACCCCGGGCGCCTATCCCGGCATCGGCGCCGAGGAACGAGGCCAGGCCCAAGCCATCGCCCTCAATCTCATGGAAATGTCGCGCCTCCGCACCCCCATCGTCTGCGTCGTCATCGGCGAGGGCGGCTCCGGCGGCGCACTCGGCATCGGCGTCGGCGACCGCCTCGCTCTCCTCCAGTTCGCCTACTACTCCGTCATCAGCCCCGAAGGCTGCGCCGCCATCCTCTGGAAATCCGGCGACCAGGCCCCCCAGGCCGCCGCCGCTCTCAAACTCACCGCCCCGGACCTCTTCAAACTCGGCGCCGCCGACGCCGTCATCCCCGAACCACTCGGCGGCGCCCACCGCAACCACCACGAAGCCGCCCATAACCTCGAACAATACCTCATCAAAACCGTCCGCGACCTCAAACGCTGCAAGCTCGAAAACCTCCTCGAAAACCGCTACCGCAAGCTCCGCGCCCTCGGCCAGGTCGCCACCGTCCGACCCGACGCCCTCCTCGCCCCAGCTCCTCCCCCTCCCGCCCCACCCGCCGCGCCGCTCATCGAATCCCTGCCCCCCGCCGACGCACCCAAACGCCCCCGCCGAAAAACCCTCACCAACTGACCCCGATCCTCTGCTTTCGCCCCGGGCGGTATTTCTCTCCCCCCCTTGACCATCCACACTGGCCCCGCCTACCATCCTATAAGAACTAAATGGTATGACTTACCTCGCGCAGAACGTGAGCTGATCCATGATTCAACCCGCCCACTACCCCGCCGACAACCCTCCCCCGCCTGATACCACGCCCTCCTGTTGCTCCGCCGATCATCCCGCCTGCGCCTGCCCCGCCGCCCGCGGGCCCTGGCTCTGGCTGCTCAGCGCCGCCCTCGTCCTCCTCCTCGTCGTCTCCCTCGCCCGCCGCACCCACAACTCCTCCCTCCCCGCCCAAACCATCGCCTGGACTGACGACTACGACGACGCCCTCGCCCTGGCCAAACAGCAAAACAAACCCCTCCTCCTGGCCTTCTCCGCCCCCTGGTGCCCCTACTGCCGCCAAATGCAAAAAACCGCCTACGTGGACCCCCACGTCGTCGAAATCAGCCGCCGCTTCATCCCCGTCCGCATCGACACCGACAACCACCCCGCCCTGGTCGAAAAGTATGCCGTCGGTCCCATCCCCGCCTACTTCATCCTCGCGCCCGACGGCGCCCGCCTCGCCCAATCAGTCGGTGCCACGCCCCCCGCTGACTTCGCCGCCTGGCTCAACCAGACCCTCGCCCCCGCCCGCCCGGCGCCCCCCGCCGCACCCTAACCGCCGGCCGTGAAAAAAGACGGGCGAAGCACGCCCTCGCGGCGCGCCTCGCCCGTTTCCTTTGCCTCGCTTACCCGATCAGCGCCGACCGCCGCCCCCATGCCGCTCCCCGCGGCCGCCACCGCCGCCGCCGCCGCCTTCGGTCTTGCCCCGCGCCTCGTTCACCCGCAGCGCCCGACCGTCTATCTCCGTCCCGTTGACCTTCTCGATCGCCGCCTGCGCCTCCGCCGCGTCCGGCATCTCCACGAACCCAAAACCACGCGAACGTCCCGTCACGCGATCCATGATCACCGACGCGCTCGCGACTCGGCCGTGCGGCTCAAACAACGCCCGAATCTTGTCCTCCGTCGTATCGTACGCCAGGTTTCCTACATAAATGTTCATACCGACACACTCCTCAAAACACGAATCACCTGCTGGAAGCTTAGACCCCTTGACCCACCGCGGGAACAAAAACCGGATCCGCCACCAGCCGTATTCAATCGTCTCTTGTCTGCCGCTCTGCCGCAGCCATCCTTGTCCCGTCACCGTCTCTTGGGCTGGTTGGCTCTGAATGCCCCCGCTCGCACCGACGCCTCTACCACGTTCGACCCCCCCTCCGGCCCGCCCCGCCGGACCGCACGACTCGACGCCCTCAGCGACTGGTCCTCAGCCTCTCCTCGCCCCCAAAACACGACAAGCCGGGCGCACTACGCCGCCTGTCCTTGCCACCCGCGCGAATCGACCGAACCGATAGGCCAATACCACGCACCCACACCACACTTCCCATCCACTACCGCCGCCGGCCGACAACCTCATCCCCTCGCCGACCACGCTAATCTTCTATCACCCCCTCTCCCCTCACGCAACAAGAAAAATCGCCAATTCCTGTCCCGCCTCCCCCCTCTCCTGCCCCCCGGCCCTTGTCCCCTCCGCCCACCCCGCCCGCCTACGCTCCTCAGCTCACCACCAGTGGTTCCCCATACGCTTCTGCATCTTCCCCCACGACCGCCACTCCACGTGCCCGTCGATAAACGCTATATTCCCTCCCGCCGCCACGTTCCCCGCCATGTGGTTCGTCTTGTCCTTGACGCCGCCCCAGCCTGCCCGCCCCGCCGAGCCCCCAGCGATCTCGAAGCTCACCCCGTCGTACAGAGTAGCGTCTGTCGCCAGCTCCACGTCCGAGGCAAACTCCTGCGAGAGGCTCACGGCCCACTCCTTGGGCGGCGTCCCGCTAATCGCCCCACGCGTCTTGTTCCCACTCGCGTCCACCTTCTGCACCAACCAGAAATACCCCGCCACGCGGAAGTAAGCCGTCCGGTTCGGAGATTCTTGCGGCAGATACATCTTCGTCGGTTCGCTGTAGTGCGGCTGGCCGATACTGTTCCATTGCGACCACATCCACCAACCCACCCACTCCGCCCGCTTCGTCATCTCCGACGGACAATAGAACGTCTTTGGCTCGCCCCCCTCGGCGATCACCAGGTCCGTAATGTTATAATCAATGTCCCACAACCAGTTCCCCGCCTGGACCACCGGCAGCCTGTCCCTGTTCGCCGGCCTCAGCCCATACATCTGGAACGCCGCCGCCACGCACCGCAGGTTCCCCTTGCACTTCGCTCGTCGGCCCAACTCCCGCGCGCTGGCCAACGCCGGCACCAGAACGCTCATCAGCACCGCGATCACCGCGATCACCACCAGCAACTCCACAATCGTAAAACCCGCTCGCTTGCCGTTCGCCCTGCTTGACATGACTTCACTTCCCGGCCCATTCCGCCTTTCAACCCCTTACCACCTCTATCCTGCACCCACATCTACCCGACGTGCCCCGCCACTACAGATAGTATATCCCCACTCAACCCCCCCTGCAAGCCCTTTTTCACCCGATTTTCCCCACCGCCCCCCCTCGCCCACTGACTCCCCTGGGCCGCCCTCCCGCCTCGCCACTCCCGCTCGCCGCCACTGGCAAGTCAACTGCTCTTCTTTTCCCCTGTTTGCTACTTGCCCTTTGCCCCTCCTATCCCCCGCTGCACCGCGGACAATACCCTTCCAGCCGCACCCGTTGCCGCCGCACCACAAACCCCGCCGCCAATCCTTCCACCACCCCCGCCCGCGCCTCCAGCAGACAGTACGTCTGCCCGCACCCCACGCAACTGAAGTGCGGATGACACCCCCCCGACCCGCCCCCCTCCGCCAACTCAAAGTGCCACCGCCGCCCCCGCACGTACGCCCGGTGCACCAGCCCCGCCGCCTCCAAACGCCCCAGCACCCGATACACCGTCACCTTGTCCACCCGCCCTTCACCCCGCAGCCGCGCTCCTATCTCCCCCTCCGACAGCGCCTTGCCCGCCCCCAGCAGCACCCGCAACACCCCCTCCCGGCCGCGCGTGCGCCGCAACCCCGCCTCACGCAGCAGCCCCGCCGCCTTCCGTCCACCCCGATCTCGCCTCCCCATACTCACCGCCCTGTCTTCACCCCCGCGCCTACCCCCCCTCTCGTTCCCGCGCCGCCGGGAATCCTTCTTTCCTCCACTCCTACTTCTCACCTGCTCTCCTGCTCACCTCTCCCGCGCAGCGCCCCCGCCCCTCGCCAACCTTGCCCTCCATCGTCCCTCCCGTAGGGGCACGGCCTGCCGTGCCCTCTTCATCTATGCGATCATAAACGCTGCCAAAAAACCGGGGATGGGTTAAGTGTACCATGCAATTTGGTCAAAGACGAGTAGATATATCAAGGCTGTCTCTTGCGTATAACTAGCACCATCACTCACACCGTGTCCTTGAGTATGGCGTGACACATATGGGACTTTGTAATCTGGTTGCGCTTCAAAGTTGCGGAAATAAAAACGCTTTAGATAATCCCGAAACTCCGCGGGAAACATAAGGTTACTATGTGGATACTTCTTCGAAACATGTTCAAGAAGAACTTCGGGCATCGTCTTATGGCTGGGATTCTCGGTTCGACTAACGAATAGTCTTCTCATTACGCCTTCGACTCTTGGCACTATAATGGAAACGCTCCCAATGAAGTCGCCCTTTCTGTAATAATCCAAAGCCCTCGCGAAGAACTCGACTTCCGCTTTAAGAAGCTCATTCTTTTCCACTCTTTCTTTCATGCGAGCAAAGACTGCATCATCCATACAACTCAAGATTTCTGCAACAGCGTGTTTTGGATCAACCTGGTTTTTTATGCACCACACCAGTTGCGCAAAAACACTCTGCGGCACCGATACAAAAGGAAACCAACCAATATCCGCAAGACTGGCGAAATCTTGAGAAGTAAGCTTGAACACGTCCGGATAACTCAAGCGTGCCCATATCTTTCCAAGAACCTTCTCCAAAGTGAGTTGCCTTGGTGGATTTCCCGGCGACAGTGGTTCAAGGTCCAAGAATAATACCTGTCTCCAATGAACATGAAAAAAGAACATGACTCCGAAATCGTCAGGGATTTCAATCCCCTGTACTTTCATGTCGGTGACATCCGCAATATCGTCAGAAACCACTAGCTCACCCGCAGCAACTGATCGTTTTGGGCGAGCCCTCAATAGCACCGGAAAATTAACTCGCACATCTGCTTTGAGCTCTGGCCCAAACACAGCTATTGCATTACTAATATCCGATACGAAATGCTTGCCATCGGCTAAGTAGGGCGTCAAGAACATCTCCGTGAAACTATTCATCGCAGAATAGAAGGAATAGCCATCCCCGTCCGGGGTGCTCAGTCCTTTTGTCATTACCCACCAATGGTGGGGATCTTGTCCAGGATGGCGGGCAAGGCCTACGGGAGGCTGCGACAATTCCACAGTGTATTGAGCTGACTCCATTTTTCCTCCAGAAGATAATACCTTATTGCTTAAGTGTACCACGGGATACTCACAAAGGTTGTGTATGCCCGCCCGAACAAGTGCAGCGCATCCTCATGGTGTAAAATGCTTGTAGCACAAAAGGAGGTCCTTCGGCGGGGTCCTTCGGGCTCAGCCCTTGAGTTAAGCGTTAGCACCGGCCCGCCCGGTCCTTCGGCGCGCCTCCGCGCCCGCCACTAGTCCATGCCTATTCTTTCTCCTGCTCACCTGCTCCCCTGCTCATCTCTCTCGCGCAGCGCCACGCCCGCTTCCGACGCTTCCGCCGATTCCACGTGTTCCGCTATCCTACCCCCGTCCCCGCCCTCCCGTCCATCCCTATTCTTTCTCCTGCTCACCTGCTCCCCTGCTTGTAATGGTTCAGCGTGAATTGGGCGCGCGCCCAGTTCAGTTAAGCAACTAATCCGTCCGACCGTCGGACGGCTTTTCCTCTGCCAAGGGTGGATTTTCGCAGGCATGGGGGAGCTTCTTCAGCAGAGCGCCAGCGCAACTGGGAATCCAGCGGTTTTGAGGCCGATGGATTCCCGCTTCGACCTGCTATCGAAGTCCCAGCCGGCTATCCCTGGCAGGTTGCGTCCCCGCAGAGCCTGCTTCCGTTTGGCCGGCTGATCGTATTGTCCTGTTCACCTCGAGCATCGTCAATCCGATTCCAGCGGCCCTCGAAGGCGGCCGCCCCGTTCTCGAAGAACTCCTTCTGCCAGCGGTAGAAGGCCGTCGGATTGAGGCCATGCTGGTCGCAGACCTCCGAGACCGGCGCCTTCTCGACCAGATGCTGCCGCAAAACCGCCACCTTCTCCTGGGCGGCAAACCGCCGCCGCTGACCGTTCCGCTCGTCGCTCATGGACATCTCCTTCCGGTTGATCTTACTATCTAACCGAACCAAGCCAGATGTCCAATTCCGACTGAACCTTTACAGGTAGAGCAGGAGAGAGTAGAAAGTAGAGAGAAAGAGATAGGGGAAGGCCGGGACGTAAAGCGGGAGGGGGA
>Ga0315295_10006039_pt1 | contig 10347 bp, 11 predicted proteins | sample YL17G14_0_MG_FD_204453 | JGI IMG/M metagenome (GOLD analysis project Ga0315295, IMG submission 204453) | Sediment microbial communities from Yellowstone Lake, YNP, Wyoming, USA - YL17G14_0 | ecosystem: Environmental > Aquatic > Freshwater > Lake > Sediment | place: USA: Wyoming | collected... | reverse complement strand
CGGCGCTCGGTATGCAACGTGGAGACCAGGTCGGCCCCGTCGTCCATGGTGATCATCGGTTTAAGGTTCAAGACCGCATGAATGTGCCGGTAATAAGTCTCATTGTCTTCCCCTTTGATGGCAAAAACAGGGGTCTTAAGTTCCTGGGCCAGGAAAGCCGCCACATCATCCTGGGTGCTGAGGGGATTGGAGGCGCACAACGACACCTCAGCCCCGCCGACTTTTAAAGTCTGCATTAAGGCGGCGGTTTCGGTAGTCACATGCAGGCAAGCGGCCAGCCGGGTCCCTTTCAGCGGTTTTTCTTTCTCAAACTGTCTCTGGATGAGCTGCAGCACGGGCATGGATCTCATCGCCCACTCAACCCGCAATCCGCCCCTTTCAGCCAAACCGATGTTCTTTATGTCGTAGTCCACAGTCTCCTCTTTCAGGCGAATATTCATTGGGCCCCAGATTTTCGCCCATATTCTCAGAAAGGGTTTTTTTTGCGTTTGGGTCAGTGGCTGACGCCATCTTTACACTGAAACTGACCCTGCTTTTACAGCCTGGCCGCTTTCCTGAGGGTCTGGGCCATGTCGGTCCTCTCCCAGGTGAAGTCTGGGTCATTTCTTCCGAAATGGCCGCAGCAGGCGGTCTTCTTGTAGATTGGACGGAGCAGGTTTAAATAGCGGATGATCGGCGCGGGCCGGAGGTCGAAATGATCCCGCACGAGTTTGGCAATGTCATCCGGCGGGACCTTCCAGGTGCCGCCGGTATCGATCATCACCGATACGGGTTGAGCCACTCCGATGGCATAAGCGATCTGGACCTCAACTTTCTCCGCTAACCCGGCGGCAACGATGTTCTTAGCTACGTAGCGGGCCATGTAAGAGCCGCTGCGGTCCACCTTGGAAGGGTCTTTCCCCGAGAAAGATCCCCCCCCGTGGCTTCCCACCCCCCCGTAAGTATCCACGATGATCTTCCGCCCGGTCAATCCGCAATCCCCTCGGGGCCCCCCGATAACGAACCGCCCCGTGGCGTTGATGTAGTATTTTGTATCCTGATCCAGATACTCGGCGGGAATGACTTTCTTGATGACTTCTTCGATCAGCCCCTCTTTAAGCGTGGAATATTTCACTTCCGGGACGTGCTGGGCGGCCAGGACCACCGCATCTACCCGGATCGCTTTACCGTTAATGTACTGGATGGTCACCTGCGACTTCCCGTCAGGACGCAGGAAATCCAGAATTTTCTTCTTCCGCACCTCAGCCATCTGCGCGGTCAAACGGTGGGCATAGAGGATGGGCATGGGCATCATCTCCGGGGTTTCATTGCAGGCATACCCAAACATCAGTCCTTGATCCCCCGCCCCCTGCTCATGATCCGTCCGCTCATCCACACCGAGGGCGATATCCGGAGACTGTTTATCGATAGAGGTGATCACCGCGCAGGTCTCCCAGTCAAACCCCATGGCCGAGTCGTTGTAGCCAATTCCTTTGATCGTCTCCCGGACGATGTCCGGGATGTGCACGTAGCAGGAAGTGGTGATCTCCCCGGCGATCATGGCCAGGCCAGTCGTTACCAAAGTCTCACAGGCCACTCTGCCCTTAGGGTCTTCCGCAATAATCGCATCTAAAATGGCATCGGAGATCTGATCGGCAATTTTATCCGGATGGCCCTCGGTGACCGACTCGCAAGTGAACAGAAAATCCGTCATTCCCATTGTTTCTTCTATTCCTCCTTTTCCCTTAGAATGCGCAATCTGAACCTGAAATTCTACCTGACCTCTTCTGGAAATTTCTTTCTCAGGCTGGCACGCACCAATTCCTCGATTTCCTCGGGCGTGGAAAGATGAAGGGATTTTCCCACCAAGTCTTTGCAATCCCGAAAGGTATAGGCCCGCAGAATCTTTTTCACCCGGAAAATGGAAAGGACGTTCATGGAAAGATCGTCCAATTCCAACCCCACAAGGATGGGGACATAGAGCGGTTCCCCGGCCATCTCTCCGCACATGGCCACCCGGATGCCTGCCTGGTGAGCCGCCTTCACCACGGTTTTGACCAATCTCAAGATGGCTGGGTGCAGGGGCTCGTAGAGATGGGTGACGGACTCATTTACCCGGTCGATGGCCAAGGAATACTGGATCAAGTCGTTGGTCCCGATGCTGAAATAATCAACCTCTTTGGCCAGGATATCGGCGATGGTCACGGCTGAGGGGACCTCGATCATGATCCCGATCTCCATTTTAGGGTCGAAAGGAATCCCTTCGGCGGAAAGGTTCAAACGAACCTCATTCAATATTTTCTTCACCTCCCGGATTTCCGTCGCGCCGGAGATCATCGGAAACAGGATCTTCACCTTCCCGTAGGCGCTGGCCCGCAGGATGGCCCGGAGTTGAACTTTGAAGATGTCCACTTCTTTCAGGCTGAAGCGGATCGCCCGCAGGCCCATGGCCGGGTTCATCTCCGCCGCCAGGTCCAAATGGGACAAGAATTTATCCCCCCCGATGTCCAGGGTCCGGATGATGGCCGGGTGAGGGTAAATTCCCTCCACTACTTTTTTATAGGCGTTGAAGTGATCTTCCTCTGAGGGTAGGTCTTTGCGATTCAAGTATAAATATTCCGTGCGGTATAAGCCAATCCCCTCGGCCCCGTGCTGCAAGACCGACGGGATCTCGTCCACGAGCTCGATATTGGCCAGCACCTTTACCCGGTACCCGTCCAGGGTCTCGGCTGGAAGGTCGCGATACTGGAAGAGCTCGCGCTCCATCTTCTGACGGACGCGCTGCCGTTCCTGATACTCCTGCATGATCTCCAGGCTGGGATTCACGACCACGACCCCGGTAGTCCCATCCACGATCAAGGTATCGCCGGTGTTGACGGAGTGAGTCGCTGTCTCCGAGCCGACCACAGCCGGAATTTCCAGAGAGCGGGCCATGATGGCTGTGTGGGATGTCCTTCCACCCATATCGGTGACGAATGCCGTGACCTTGTCTTTGGACATCTGGGCCGTGTCCGCCGGCGAAAGATCGTGGGCCACGATGATGACCTCTTCTTTGATCTGCGAAATGCTCTCGGTTTCTTTGCCCATCAGGTTTCGCAGAATCCTATCCCCGATATAGTCTACGTCAGTCTTGCGGCTCTTCAAGTACTCGTCATCTATCGTGTCAAAAACTTTGCGGACCCGGTCCAGGTTGATCTTCAGCGCCCATTCGGAGTTGATCCAGCTCTGCTTGATTGTCTCCACGGTGTTCTCGATGAGCTTCTTGTCCTCTAAGAGCAATAAATGGGTGTCCAAGATATAGGAAAGGCCGGCGGCATCCTCGTGCAGAAGCTTCTCCTTGGCCATGCGCAGTTGCTTCTTCGACTCCTCGACCGCATCCTGGAAGCGGGCCACCTCCTGGTCAACCAGGAATTCCGGAAGCACCTTCGCCGGGGCTTCAATTTTCTTCCGGTCTAACAGGTAGGCTTTCCCGATGATGATCCCCGGACTTACCCCGATCCCTTTGATGAACTTGGTCTTCATCATTTCGCGTCTCAAGCTATTCTTCTCCGAACTGCCCTTCAATGAGCGTCTCTAAGGCTTCCAGGGCTTCCAGGGCATCTTCTCCCTGGGCATTCACTGTTATGTAAGTCCCCTGGGCCGCGGCCAACATCATCAAATCCATGATGGACTTGCCATCGGCCACCTGTCCATCTTTTTCCACTTTGATCTCGGAACGGAACCGGCTGGCCGCCTGTACGAAGGAGGCGGAGGGCCGGGCGTGTAGGCCAAATTTGTTCTTGATCATGTAAATCTTGGATATCAAGTTTTTCCAAGGTGAAAATGATTTGAGCGGGTTTCCCCCCGCTCGTCCGCTAAATCCTTGAACCCAAAGGTTCAACTTTGTGATCAGTTTACTTTCCAGAATCCGCTTTGTCAAGCCTTTTCAATGCCTTGTCCATCCCCACGCTTTGTTTTCTACCATGTTGGGGCCCGGAGACCAGGGCGACGGGCGAAGGAATCGGCCAGGCCAAATGTTGATTTTGGATTTGGGGTTGAGGATTTCTTCTTCCGCATTCCGCAATTGCATTTGCGGTCATCCCCGGCTACCCCATCCGATGGAAGGATAACTGCCTTATTATTCAGGCCGAGGCGCTTTTGCGCCTCGGCCTGGCTCCTTGCGTCAAAAATGGGAATGAGCAGATTCAGGATCCCGTTGCCCAATCCGGCGGGAAATGGTATAAAGATAAACATGGGGGAAAAGGTTCTCTGCTATAACAAAAAAGCGCATTTCAATTATCATGTCGAGGAGACCTGCGAAGCCGGCATGGCCCTCCAGGGAACGGAAGTCAAATCCCTGCGCCTGGGGAAAGGCAATTTAAAGGATAGCTACGTGCAGATCGAAGAAGAAGAGGCTTTTTTGCACAATACTCACATCAGCCCTTATCCTTACGGTCATCAATTCAACCATGATCCGGAACGAGTGCGGAAGCTTCTCCTGCATAAGCGGGAGATCCGCCGCCTCATGGGTAAGACCCAGGAACGGGGTTACACTCTGGTTCCCTTGAAAATTTACTTGAAGAATGGTAAGATAAAAATAGAAATTGGCTTGGCCAAAGGGAAGACTCTCTATGACAAGCGCGAGGTTCTGAAAAAGCGTTCCGCCGACCGAGAAATAGAAAAAGTCATGAAGGGCAATAGATAAAAAATCTCCGGGCTCTTTGACATTCGAATAGCTTGATCCTTCGCGTCCGCCGCGTCAATTCGGACGCATAGGGTCGCAGATTTCTACCCTACACCCTATTCTTTTCGTGGTTATGGGGGCGCTACGGTCTCGACGGGGATCATTGAGGTGAGGGCTGCGTGCCGAGGTTCCGACTGGGCTCGTAAAAAAAGTCGGACTAAAGATAAGCGCAAACACCAATTACGCTTACGCCACTGCTTAATTGACGGTGGCCGTTCCTCCGGTTTTTTCCTGTAAAGCCGGAAGGGGCGTCGACTCAACAGGATAGCTGACCGCTGAAGCTTATACGCGGGAGGCGAAACCCCATAAGCTGGCCCCTTCTGGAATCCTGCCGCTGGGAGTCCGAGGGGGCGAGATTCAATTCATCGGCTACGCACGTAGATGCACCTCGCTGAAGGTTTCCGGACGCGGGTTCGACTCCCGCCGCCTCCACCAATTTTAATAAATGATTACATTATCTTAACAAAATTTATCCCTCATTTTTAGCGTCCCTGGAGCGTCACCAGATATACTTTTTATGGCATCTGTAAAGCCCTGGCTCAAACTTGAGCCAGGGCTTTTTCTTTGGCGGCATAGCGTAACAAAGAATGGGTGGGAAAGGCATCACATATACGGGACTTTACGTCCTGAAGATATTTACAATCGTGGCAAACCGGTGTGGAGGTTTCCATCATCTTGACCTTCTCTCAATTACCCGGTGGTTTGTTTAAGAGAAAATCAACCCATGGGGTCCCTTCGCCCTTCGCTTTTAAGCCGAAGGCAACCGGGCTTCGTCCTATTCTCCTCTTTTGCTTTCTGATAACATTTCACCAACGTTGAAATTTCCTCCCAATTCATCGAATATTTAGAAATGAAGGAATCGGCTCCAAATCGAACCGCAGCTTCTCGATATTCAGGCGAATCATTAGCTGTAAGAATAACGACTGCCAGGTCTTGGTAGGAGGCCTTTATCCTGGCCGTCGCCTTGAGTCCATTTTCCCCTGGCAACCCGATGTCCATAAAGATAATTTCAGGAGAATAACGACTGACGGTTTTTAACGCTTCCTCTGCATCCCTTGCTTCGATAATCTCTATTGATGGAAACATTGAGCGAAAAGTATCGCGAAAGGTTTGTCGAAACAAGGCATGATCCTCAACGATCATTGATCTCATCACGTTGTCACCTTAAAAAGAAAGGCTATTCAGATACTTATCAAGGGATTAAATACAGTGTTCACTCAGTAGTTGCAAGAATATTCTCCGAAATTTCGTTTTCGCCCCTGCATTTAAAGGGCAATAACGGTTTTTTCGGTGGTCACAGGACTTCACCCCTGGTGTCCTTTGGCCCCCCACCCTAACCCTCCCCCTCGGAGGGGGAAGGTGTGAAAAAATTAAATTTCAGCCGTCACCCCGGTGAAAACCGGGGTCCAGCAAGTTCGTAAGGTCTTAAAAACACTGGATTCCGGCTTTCGCTGGAATGACGTGACAAAGAGCCAAATCGATTTTTTAACACCTTCGGGGGAGGGGAGGGTGGGGGTGATGTTTTCAATGTCTTTTTTGCAATGGTTAGGTTCATTGTATTTCATCAGGAAAAACAAAGTATTTCCTATGAGGTTTAAGAGCCTCTTGGGCATCTGGAGCCACCAAAAACTTCATATTCAGCCCTTTCCAGGGCTTGCCTTAGCGGTTTCAAATTCAAACTTCGCTGTATTATAATAGGTGGCGATTTGCTCTTGCTGCCTATCTCTGGATGTGGGTTGATCAGCGATTTCCTCCTTGTAGAATTATTAAACACCTTCCCCTCAATGGCAGCAAAGGAGTGGGTAAAGTGAAAAGAGCGATTTCACCCTCATCCCGCCCTGCGATGAGGAAGAGGGAGATATCAGCTCAAACCGTAAACTCAGTGAGCCAGAGGTCGTGCAGATTGCAGAAACTTGTAGCCCACAGGATACCCCTGAAACCTTCGGGCAACTCGTATGAGGACTCGGCAGCGGGATCGGTGTTGGCAAAGGTTTTCTCACCGATGAGCTTACCTTCTGGGGCCACCAGGGTATGCTTGACAATGAAGTGTTTCTCCATCATGGGATGGGAAGTCACCACCTTAACGTTCCTTCACTCCACCGCCACTTTCGGCGCATGTGCCCCTTCCTTGCCGGCCCACCGCCCCGGCGCCTCCTTGGTGTAGATGAGGCCGACGGGGAACGTACTCGCCGCTTGTACCCGCACGGCACTCGCCGCCACGGCCGCCCCCGCAAATACCAGAGAACCCTTTACAAACTCCCTTCTCCCGTTCATGGCTGTTCTCCTTTCATTGTCGCCTGCAGATCAAGCAATACAGATTAGCAGACGGCAGAAGTAGGCAAGCTTCATCGAAGCCTTCAAATTATATTACTCATTACTAAACGTGTCCTTTTTACCCGCCAGCCTCGGGTCAATATTCTGTGGCCCCCCGCACTCCGGGATATAACAGGTCACATCACTGAAGGTGCAGGCCTGTTTGCAAGAAGGACATCGGTCGGGCAAAGTATCGGCCCGAAACATATAACTACAATTCGTACATTTCCATTGGGTCATTGTTCTCACCTCTTGGCCTCAAAAATTCCACAGTGGGGCTGTTTCCTGTGAGGCGTAGCTCACTTAGCCGCGCGCCTTTTCGGCTTCATCTGCTTTTCGCAACAAATGATATCGCAGGCATCCGCACACCCACACACCTCGTCTACCGTAACAGCAAGACCACAGACGCTGCATTCATAAACCTCGCCCTTCTTTACCGCCTTTTTGGTAGCCCGTTTTACCGCCTTCTTCTTAACCATGATTTCCTCCCCCTGATTAGCCGATTCGTTGTTCATTTCTTCCAAAAAGCAAAGACCCATCAATGCTATTTTAGTAGCTTAACAAAACTCCCCACTGAGCCACCGGATCTTTTTCAAACCGTTTAGTCATTAAAGTTTCAAGAATCGCATGGTGCCTCTTCTCATCCACCCATATCTGCTCAAAGATATATTGCAGGGCCGGCGTCTTGGTCAGGGATTTAATTTCCGCAACAAATTCCCTGTGCTTCTTTTCCAGGTCATCATGCTTCTTTAATAAATCCCAAACTTCTTTTCTTTCCTTCGTCCCCACGACTCCCTTGAACTCCAGGATTTCCAGAGCCGCCTGACCAAAATCGGCATGTTTCCGGGAATCATGCTGAATCGCCCGCAGCAGATATTTTACCGTTGCATTTTCTGCTTTGTTGATTGCCTTCTCTGTCAGATCAACCACTTCCTCCTCGGTTTTAACGAGCTGATCCACCATTTTCTTTATTTGATCAATACTTTCTTCCGTTACCATATAAATCACCTCCTTCATTTTTTAATTGCCTAAAACTTAAGAAATTCCCCTCGACAGCTCGGCTTTTTCTTCCCCCTCCCCTTCTTAGGAAGAGTTTAGCTCTGTCGGGGCCAAAATTAGATTGACATTTTTATTATGCTCGGATTGATTTATGGATTAAATAGGGTAAAGTCGGTATTTCTTGAAGAAAATGGCTGTATTTTGAAGTCAATCTACCCCAAGAGAGTGGTAAGCTGGCCATCCTTATTGCTTACGCCATGAGGATCAAACCAGAAATTATTAAAATTTGGGTAGGGTTCGACTCCCGCCGCCTCCACAATCTTGGATGTTTTGTGGACAAAGCCCAACAGCTTTGCGGTTGAGTTTTTTTATTTTCTGGCCCGATAAAAGCGAAAATTTGGGAAGTCAGAGTCTGGCAAAAAGTCTCTTATCCCATCCATCAACTTTGTTGCAATTTTATGCCTTAAAGATATATAAAAGGGGAGAATCTTGGTTGAGGGAAACGAACCTTCCAGGAGAAAAGAATATGAGGACCGCCATAACCGACCATCGCCCCTGGGGAAGCTTCACCATTCTCGAAGAGCAGGCGACGTACAAGGTCAAGCGGATTGAGGTCTTGCCCGGACAAAGGCTCAGTTACCAGAGTCACGAGAAACGGTCCGAGCATTGGATGATCGTCGGCGGTCAGGCGAGGGTGACTCTCAACGGAAAGGACGTGGATCTCTCATCAGGACAGGCCATCGACATCCCCCGCGGAGCGGCCCACCGGATTGCCAACTCTGGAACGGGTCTTCTTACTTTCATTGAAATTCAGCAGGGTGACTATTTTGGGGAGGACGATATCGTTCGCCTCGAGGATGACTACGGCAGAACTGACAACGATGAATGAATCGTATGCCTGGAAGGGAGAAATTTTTGCCGAGGAGGCTCAATGAGAATAGAAATTTCCGCAGTTAGGACCATCGGCAGTGGAATATTGAGGCCCGAGGGAGTGATGGCCCTGGACGACGGCAGCCTCTACACCGCTGATATGCGGGGGCGGTGTTCCCGGATCAGCCGCGATGGGACGACTACCTTTTTCGGTTCAGTGGGGGGGGCGCCCAATGGCATCTGTATAGATCGCCGGGGTAACTGTATCATTGCCAACATCGGGAATGGTGAAGTGCAATCCCTATCTCCCGACGGTCATCATGAGGTCCTGATGACGGAAGCCGGTGGAAAAAGGATGTTCGCCCCAAATTTCCCGTTCATCGATTCCAAAGATAGGCTTTGGGCTTCCAACTCAACGGACCGCCAAAACATTGAAGAGGCCCTCCAGAAGCCTGCCGCAGATGGATGTGTTGTGCTGATCGAAAAAGGCCGCCCGCGGATCGTCGCCGAAGAGATCTTTTTTGCGAATGGGCTGGCGATAGACAAGGAAGAAAAATTTCTCTATGTGGCTGAGACTATGAAAAGACACGTCTTGCGATTCAAGATAGGTAGGGATGGTTCTTTAACGGACAGGGAAGTCTATGGCCCGTTTCTGGGCAATCTCGGATTCCCGGACGGAATCGCCTTCGATGAAGCCGGCAACTTATGGGTTACCTTCCCGACGTGGAACACCATCGGCTACCTTACCCCGCAGCAGGAGCTGAGAATCGTCCTCGAAGACCCGGAAAGCAGGATTTTAAAAAGGCCATCCAATATTTGCTTTGGCTGGGAGGAAAGGAGGACAGCTTTTATCGGCAGTCTGGAAGGGACCACGATTCCCTATTTTGAAGTGCCCTATCCGGGGTTGAGGCTCATCCACCAGAAATGATATCTAAATAATCCCAGCCCTGTGCTTGAGCGATTTCAACCCCCGGAGCAAGCCTCTGGATCGTTAGGTTGACATTTCTGATCGATCGTGCAGCAGCAGGAAGATTTATTCCGCCCCAAAGCAGAGTTGATCACCGCCGCCGCGCAACCCACACCCGGGCTTACGCGAACAGCCTGCGGGGGGCAGTTTTGAGCGCAGGCTCCGCATTCCATGCAGGCGTCACGGTTTCCGATCCGGACCCGTCCGTTATTCTGGCTCAGAACAGCGTGAGGGCAGACCATCAGGCACATGCCGCAACCGATGCATTTTTCCTCGTCGAGCTTGAGGGTGACCACATCCTTCAGGTAGATCAATGGAGGCATTCTTTGCAGTCCTTCAGGCGAAAAAGCGTGATCCGAGCCACAGCACGAGGCCGACAAAGCCGGCAGCAATCTCCATCGGGAGGGCAAAGCGCATCTCTTTTTTGACCCCGGAGAGAGAGGTATAGGTCGAACAGCCGGTGAAGTTTATGGCTAAATAGGCCGTCGTGGCCGGG
>Ga0315295_10006036_pt1 | contig 10348 bp, 10 predicted proteins | sample YL17G14_0_MG_FD_204453 | JGI IMG/M metagenome (GOLD analysis project Ga0315295, IMG submission 204453) | Sediment microbial communities from Yellowstone Lake, YNP, Wyoming, USA - YL17G14_0 | ecosystem: Environmental > Aquatic > Freshwater > Lake > Sediment | place: USA: Wyoming | collected... | reverse complement strand
TCTTACGCTTATACTCCACAAGAGGAATCGCCTTATCCCAGAAAAGAAAAGGCAGAGTACCGAAGAGATCATACGGCACACTCACATCCAACAACCTCCTCGCCACCAACACGCCGAGGCTCTCAAACGTCGTCCACACGGCAATCTGGCGTTCACGGATGGATCCCTTCTCGTACTTCTCACGGTACTCGTCGACCGTCGTCCAATCCTCCTCTAGGAATGTGAAGTAGTCGTCCCAGAACTGCCTGTTGTTGAACTGGGTGTGTATCTGCATGACGACTTGTAGCTGGCGTGCCTTGTTTGTGTTTATGATGTTGATTACGTAGTAGGCTGCTGCTATGCATACTCCGATTGCGGCTGCCACATAGGACGTGGACTGCAGGATAATCATGTCAACCATTCAATCACTGGATTAGACTCAGGTGGAAGTGAGGATAAGACTATTGCACACGCTGCGTGACTTTATCGCCTCACCTACGCCTAACCCAAACACAAAGCGAGAGTCAACGGACTTCGAATCACACCGGGTTCTCAATCAACGCGAATAGAACCCCAAACATCTCCTTAGGATGTATGAAAGCCCACCTACTTCCATTAGGATACTCAACAGGTTTCTCGGAAACAAATATTACCCCTTTCCCCCTCAACTCCTTCATTGTATCATCAAGGTCCGTGACCTCTAATCCGATGTATTGAACTCCTTCGCCACGTCTCTCCAAGAATCTAGCTACTGGGCTTTCAGGAGAGTATGGCTCAATCAATTCGAATACATCCTCTCCCACCGTGAGGTAGGTGTTCTTGACGTGATCAATTTCGCTGGATCCGATCCTGATTATGCTCGAGCCTAGGTTCTCCGTGAACTTTTTCCTAGCCTGTTCAAGGTTTTTCACGGCGATTCCGATGTAAGCTATCCGTTTTATCATGAACATTCACCAAGATGCGAATACAATTCAGTTGAGTATCAGGTGGAAGTGAGGATAAGATTATGGTTGATACTTAATCTGTCTCATTTAGATCTATTCACTGAATCAAAGTATCCAACCCACTCTTCTCTAAGCTCATCACTGACATCAAAAGTACCCTCATGGGTACCAATCAATTCATCAGATCTCAACAATGCATACAAGGCAGAGCTAAACACCTTCTCTGGCAAATTCACATGCCTCTTCAACTCAGAGAGATCATGCTTACCATCAACAACAATGGCCCTGATGATCAAACCCCGGTCGTCACCAAAGTACTTGGGAACAGCTAGAACAGGCTTAGGCTGTGTAGCATGGAATAATGGGGTAGGTTTCTTAATAGTAGACACTGGCCTGACTCGAACCTTCGATAATACAAAGTAACTAGAGACAGCCACCAATGAAACGGCGACGAGGATGAGGAGCAGATTCTCTGAGATGATGGATTGAAGGGGTTTAATCAAGACAATATCCATGATATTTTGACGCCCCTCAATGCAGGTGAATGTTCGATCAACTGTGGTATACCCTTGCTTTGAGAATCTAATCGAGTAATCGCCTGATACAACATTATCAAAGATCGCTTCACCATCACAGACTCCTGAAAGAGGGAACTGACCAAGAGGAGCAGCTATGGAGTCTAACTTAACCCCCTCAATTTTCTTGCCCCAGTCATCAACAACTAGCACCCTAATACTGCAAAATCTCGGAAGAGTAACCATCTGAAGTTGAGTGGATATGCCTGGTACCATGGTGATCTCTCTTACTCCATCAATCCAAGCCCCAATCAGCTTGAATGAATAGTTACCAGGCTTCACATCGCTGAACACTACCTCTCCACTCTGTCCTGTGACGCCAATCAGGGTGTTTTGTCCATATGGTTGAAGTAGTGAGGAGACTGTGACATTACTGAGTTGGGCTCCGCTGAAAGAATAGACAGATAGTCTCAGGTCAACTGGGATTAGATTCAGCTTGACAGATACTTCTATTTGTTCATTTACTTCAGTGCTAAAATCCTTAGATGCCGAGTTGTAACCTATTTTGCTTATGTTAAAGCTATAGTGTCCATAATAGACGAGATCGGTGACTGCTTCCCCACTTGAATTCGTTATCAGTGTAAGAGGTTGTTGTTTCAGGGGCTGTGAAACAGATCTTATCATTGCGCTTGAAAGAGCTACGCCATCGCCATCCATCACATTGAATTTGATTCTGCATGTGGGTGGCTGCTCTTGGAAGACTGCTTTGAGGCTGTGATTCTTATCCATTGCTACAATGATAGTGCTTGCTTCGCGGATCACGCCATCCAGTATCCAGTGGCTGAAGACCCAATCTGGAGATGGTGTCGGTTCCACTGTGATTTTTGTTCCTTCTAGATAGGAGTAGGTAGAAGGTAATGGGTTTGTTATTCCGGATCCTTGTGTTGAGATCGTTACTGCGTAGTTCCTTAGGGGTGGAGGAGGCGGGGTCTCTCCGAAGACGGCTTTAATTGAGTGGGGGGAGTCCATTGTCAACAGGTATGGGTTTGTTGGGGCTATGGTTGTCCCATCCAGTATCCAGTGGTTGAGTTGCCAGCCGGTTGAGGGGTTAGCAGTGATTGTGACTCGATCACCCTGATTGTATGAGTATGTTTCAGGACCTGGAGCTGTCGACCCTGATCCTTCCGGGCCGAGTATGGTCAGATAATATGTTTGAGGAGTGGGAATTTGAGTGAATACTGCCTTCAGTTGATGGTCTGTGTTCATGGTGATTGTGTATGGGTTTTGATTGCCTATGTTGGTTCCATCGAGTGTCCAATGGCTAAATGTCCAGCCGGATGATGGGGTCGCTTGGACCTGTACGTTGGTTCCTTGACTGTATGTGAGGCTGCCAGCGGCTGGATCTGTTGAGCCTGACCCGGTTGGAGACAGTATTGTCAGTGTGTAAGTTGGTGGGGAAGAGGCGTATCTTACATAGTGGGTCCAAGTTGATGGATCAAATTCATTGTTTGTATAATCTGTTAGACTGACTACGCCTTGTATGAGGAGGTCTTTATTCACGTTCAGGTAGTGGGTGGAGTTGTGTACAACATATACAACTGCAACGAGTCTATCGTAAGGATCTCGGCCTGATAATTGATCAGTATCTATGTACAGGGTCTTTCCAGAGATTAGATTGGCCAAGGCATTGGTTGCTTCAGGACCTCCGGCTTGGTTCCATTCTGGTGCGTTTATGTCTGCAAGTCTTACCTCATCCCCAATGATGTGGAAAGAGTCTCCATCGTGAATCAGAGTGGCTGACGACGTGAGATCTATTTCCCAAGCAAATACTTGGCTTGATTGAGTTCCGAGGAGTATGATGAGGAGTAAAATGCAGCTCATACTCCGTTTGATCATTGGAAATTATCTTTCCAAACTAATTGAAATAAACATCGTTTCAAAGTAATGCGCCAATAAAAAAAATTGCTTAGTGGACTATCACTAGGGGTCTAAGCCCCGAGCACCTACTCCACCCATCCCTCACATCCTAGCCAACGCATTATAGACAGCCACCTTACCCACAAGCTCCGCCGCAATACTCCCCAGACTCCTACCCATCACACCCTCCCCGAACAGCCTCTTGAACGTCGAGTAAGCAGTCTCAACAGCCCACCTCCTCCCATAACCCGTCAACTTCGCCCACCCATCATACCCAAGCTCCCTGACCCGACCCACAGCCAGCCTCCTCCCCGGACACCGCGTATCAAGCCTGCTGTTCCTCCGGGGCTTGATCACCGCCTCGATCCCCCGACTCTCCAGGAAGCCGTACACCTCCCCCGAGTCATAGGCACCGTCCCCAAGAACCCTGGCCACACGGACATTCCTCCCCGCCCCCTCCACCAGCCTGGGGAGGGCCTTCACGTCGTGCATATCGTCTGTTGAGATCTCCATGGCGACGACCTCGTGGGTCACGGTGTTGACGGCGAAGTGCAGCTTCACGATCCGCCTCTTCTTCCCGCGCTTACGCTCCACCCAGCCCCCCGCCTTCTGAACCTTTATGCCGGTGGAGTCCACTGCGATGCTGACTGGCTCCGTCGTCTCCCTGAGGCTCCGGTAGGGGTCGACGGGTAGGCGGAGGATGCGTTTGCGGAAGCCCGAGTAGTCGCCGCGTGGGAGGTCTGGGACTAGCCTGTGGAGGATTCTGGCGTAGCCTTCGAGCTGTCGGTAGGGCATCCCGTAGAGGTAGCGGATGGCGGAGAGGAGCTGGATGATGCTGTTTGCTAGCTTGTATCGGGGTCCCGGTCTGCCCTCGTTCATGTCTTCGAGTTCTTTTTCGTGGTTTTTGAGTGATTCTAGGTCTAGGATGAGTTCTCCTCGTCTGATGAGCCTCTCATCGGCTTCTTTCCAGTTCATTGTTATGAATTATGCCCTGTTTGATCTATAAGTTTTTCCTGGTAATCCACAAAGGAGATAATTTTAAAAGGTGAATAAATTTTTATACACTAGAGCAGTGAAATGATGAGTGGTAATCATGAAATTTTGGGGAAAAAAAGCAGATAATAAAAATGTTAAAGAAAATGAATCAAAAAAAATACTTTCAATTCCGACTTTAGAAATAACTCCGGAAAGAGAAGAAGAAATTTTAGAATATATCACTAGTAAAATAGAACAATATGGTCTTGATGTACCTGCGTTACTATTTTTGGTTCCTATAGAACCATTAAGTTCGGTTTTTAGTCAGTTGGGTTTATTGCCTTTTGCCCCCTTTTTAGAAGCCTTTAACATAAAAGGTTTTGATTATGTTACGTTCTTTTCGAAGACCGAAAATGTTAACCGTCTAATTAAAAAAATTGAAGTAAAAAATAAAAAAAAATAAATAAACAAGATGCTAAGATCACAAATTCATGAATATTTTTAAAAATCTCCTTATTTGAAAAAGCTTTTTCCATCAATACTTTTAAATAAAAATATTTAGAATATAAATTGACGTTTTATGAAGAGCTTTGAAGGCACATTCGTTGTAGCTGTTACCCCTTTTAATAAAAGTGGCGGCCTCGACACTGAGGCTCTAAGGGAGAACATTGATTTTTACATAAAGAACGAGGTTCATGGCATAGTTGTCACTGGAAGCACAGGAGAGTTCGCTGCTCTCTCTGATGAAGAAATAAAGAAGATCCATGAAACGGCTGTCGAACATGTGAATGGGAGAGTTCCACTAATAGCAGGTACTGCTGCTTGTTCAACAAAAAAAGTAATCGAAATAACAAGCTACGCAAAAAATATCGGAGTTGATGGCGCTCTAATAGTTCCACCATTCTACTCGAAAATTGATGATGAGGAGATCTTCAAGCACTATGAGAATATTGGTACTTCTGTGGAGCTGCCTATAATGCTCTACAATAACCCATTCACGAGCAAAATCGACATAAAACCTGAATTGATATCAAAAATTTCAGAGATTGATAATATTAAGTATGTTAAAGAGAGCAGCGGGGATATAACAAGAATCTGGAAGATCCTTGAATTAACAAGGGGAAAGATAACGGTCTTCTGTGGAGCAGATAATCTCGCATTAGAATCCTTTGTAATGGGGGCAAAGGGGTGGATCTGCGTTGCAGCTAATATCTTTCCAAGAGAAACCAGCCGTCTTTACGAGATCGCTAACTTCGAGAAAGATTATAGGCGAGCTTTAGAACACTATCAAGCACTTCTACCCCTCTATAACTTTTTAGAAGACACAGGTAAATTTACTCATACTGCAAAATATGGGCTTGAGTTGAGGGGTATGAAGGCAGGATCTCCAAGGGAACCTTTCCTACCTTTGAGCGAACATCATAGGAGAAAAGTAAAAGAAATCATTAAAAATATACAAAAAATAAACCTCAAATAGATAATTTATCATCCACTTTTATTAAACTTAAAATGAGGTGATTATTTATTGTAGTAACTATCAAAATCTATAATTATGATGTTTTTAATGAAGGAATAATGAAATTCGAAGTTGATGATGATACAACAGTTCAAGATATATTAAATAAAATTGAAAAAGAATATGGGATCGTATATAAAAATAAAGTTGGTAAAAAATTTATAAATGACATGAATACTAATTATAGAATATTTTTAAATAATAACTACTTAGAGAAATCAAAAGTAGCAAAACAACAAGTGAAAAAAGGAGATCAAATCTTAATCTTTAAACCTATTAGCGGAGGATAATCGAAAATCCTAGTCTATTCCGAATAAGCCTAATTCATCCAGTCTGCGTTTTGTAGGTATTCCCGTTTCTCTATCCCAACCACATATCTCATAGTAATCACTGATCATTGATTCAAATTCGTTAGCGGATATGTACTGGCGGTTAGTTGGACCACCGATAAGTGGCTCCATGAACCTTAATGGTAATTTATCTTGGTTCTTTGAAAATCCCTCCCTTACGTTAAACATACGACAATATGTGTTAATACGTTCGCCAGTAGTCATGAAATCTTCAACAGTAAAGTCCCAACCTGTGACAGCATTCAATATATCTGTTAATTGAGAGGGTCTATAGTAAACAGCTCCAAACCAGTATATGTTTGAACACAAACCGATCGAATTAATCATCGCAGTCCAATCTCCAGTCTTTTTTAGATATAGGACTTTTTCTCTTGAAGTGTCAAACCTGTTAAGTGCCTTTGTCATCCCGATCTCAGGTGCCATATTTGGAGATTCTATATCTGGATCGTGCATGCTTTGCATGTGACATCCACCCCTAGCTGAGGTTGCATACATTACTGCAAGCCCTTTTTTGCCTCTGGGTTCATGCATAGGTATTTCTAGTCCCTTGATCTCAACAGCAAATTTTTCTGATCCTTGACCAATTTTTTCAGAGGCTTTTTTCACTCCATCAGCTAAAAGGTTTCCAATTCCATCTCGTGAAGCTATTTTCTCAAGTAATTTAATAGCAGAATTTGCGTTACCAAAATTGAGTTCTAGCCCATCCATATTTTCTTTAGTTAAGATCCCTTTTTCATAACACTCCATCGCAAATGCGATGCACACCCCAGTTGAAATTGTGTCAAGGCTGAAGGCATTGCATAACATGTTCATTCGACAGATCGCTTCCAAATCATCGATCATTAGGAGAGAACCAAGGGCTGCTATGTTTTCATATTCGGGTCCCCCATATTCTGGCGAGACGGGTGCAAAGGGCCCTTCTTTTACTTCTACGACGCGTTTGCAAGAAACGGGACATCTTGGACAAGATTCTCTGTTCTTGAGAAGTCGCTTAGTCATCGTTTGACCTGAGATCTTTTCGGCTCCATCGAATACACCGCTCTGGAAATTTTTTGTTGGCAGGATGCCCTCGTTATTGAGGTCCAACAGAAAGCCTGCTTGACCATGTTCTCTTAATGTATTAGTGAATTTACTGTTGAATGTTTCTTTCGTGATCTTTTTTTGAAGTTCTTTAACCTTATCAAGAGATGCAACTTCAATTTTTTTCGTTCCCCGGGCAGCTATTGCCTTTAGCTTTTTTGATCCCATTACAGCGCCTAAGCCTGTTCGGCCAGCTGCACGATGAGCTGTGTGAGTTATTGCGGAAAATTTTACGAGTTTTTCCGCTGCTGGGCCCTCAGCAACAATTGCTACATCTTTAAACATTGATTCTTTTTTAATTAGTTGCTCTGTTTCAGCTGTCCATTTATTCCAGAGGTGAGTTGCGTTCTTTATTTCGACCTCCTCGTCTGAGATGTTTATATACACAGGTGAGTTTGAAGCGCCTTCTATTATTAGTGCATCATAACCAGCATTTCTCAATCCATCAGCAAACCAACCAGAACAGTTGCCCTCTCCCCAACCATTGGTGAGTGGAGATTTCCCAGCTACAACAAATCGAGTGTCTCCTGGGATTCCTGTCTTATTGATTGGACCTAAAGCGAAAACAAGCTTGTTCTGAGGTCCTAGGGGATCTATTTTTGGCGCTAATTCTTTGTATAGAATATCTATAACTAAACCTTTTCCTCCGATGAAGAATTTTGCATCCCGCTCGGAGAATTGTTCTATATTAATTTTACAATTTGTGAGGTTGATACGTAATATCTTGCCATGCATACCATACATTTCGGTTTCAAATACCTAACCCTCTGGATTACTAATAAAAATTTACATATATTCTGCAGCGAAAATTAGTATTATTGTTAGCGGGGTGTGGGTGCCTCTTCATCTATTATATCTCTATCCTTTAGCGCATCCCAGAACTCATATGGTATAGGAAATTTCATTAAATCGAAATTTTCTACTTGATGTTCAGGTGATTTCGTTCCAGGGATCACTGAGGCAACTGCAGGATGTGCTAATACAAATTGTAAAGATGCGGCCTTCAAAGGAATATTAAATTCTATACATAATTCTTTAAGGCGGTTAGCCTTTTCTATGATATCTCGAGGGGCTTCACGATAGTTGTATCTTCCTTCGGATTCTCTATTAGAGGCCAATATTCCACTATTGTAGGGTCCACCTATTATGACACTTATCTTATGCTCTAGGCAATATGGTAGGAATTCCTTTAATGCAGTTTGTTCCAGAAGTGTATAACGTCCTGCTAAAAGGAAACAATCAAAGTCACCTTCCTCAGCAAAGCGTAGCTCCATTTTCCACTGATTCATTCCCGCTCCGATTGCCTGAACAAACCCATTTGATCTTAATTTATCGAGAGTTGGATACGCCTCGTTAATAGCTGTTTCATAATAATTATCAGGATCATGAATGAAGAGAATGTCCACCTTTTCGACTTTTAGACGTCTTAAACTTTCATTATATGATTCTAGTATACCTTTTCCACTATAATCATACCCAACTTCGATTGGCGATTCTTTGTTGTCTGATTTGACTATTCTGCCTACTTTTGTTGAAATAATAAAAGTTTCTCTTTTCTGTTTCTTTAAGGCATGTCCAAGTCGTATTTCGCTTAGTCCGCGACCATATAGAGGAGCTGTGTCAAAATAGTTGATCCCTTGGTTGAAAGCAGCATGAAATGTTTTATTTGCCTGTTCATCATTATCGGAACGCGCCAAGCCTGCACAGCCAAGACCAAGACAAGTTACATACAAATTGGTTTTCCCGATTCTTCTCTTCGCAAGCGGATCCATTTTTTAACCATCTTCTATATTTAATTTATTTCTCGGATTTGATACTCCAAATTATGTCTTCTAACGAAACCTTATATACCTTAGCAAAATTCTCGATTTTTTGGACAATTAATGGTTTCTGTGCAGCTTCAATTTTTGTTGCAGCTACTAAATCTGAGTCTATATCGAGTAAAAATTGATCGTCGATCAACCACGCAAAACAGTCTGCGAAAATTAGCGCTCTATCCAAAAGTGTTGTTGCATTGTATCCCGTCGTTGGGTGATGAGCTCGTATCGCTTGCTTAATGTTTTCAGGTACCCTATTGCCAAGTATTGAAGCAGCTAATACGCCGTGTTGATTTGATGCATCACCGGTTAGGTCATAATCCAGATCATGTAATAAACCTGTAATTTCCCACTCAGTCTTATCTGCTTGAAAAAAATTTGCGAGATATTTCATTATCTTTGAAACTTGAATGGAGTGCTGGCGTTTACTCGATTTTGAAATCATCTGTAAAGCTTCTTCAGAGGTTAACATTTTGAATGTAGAAAATTGGGTTTCCCATTTTTTAAATATTTACATTAGCCAACCGTTTTTTCTGTTCTCGTGCACGCGAATCTTAAAAATTCAAAAGCGTCAGAGACGTGATAAATAGAAAAGGTTCCGACATTTTTCTTTTGATCTATGAGGAACGTGCCAGGTGACTCGCGCGTGCTTCTGAGCCAATAAACATTCCAAATAAGTAAATATTCATTTCCAGAAGTTTTATTCCGATCTCCACCTGATACCTAACCAGGGAACTTAACGATTGGACATTGTTGGTTTTCTTCAGTTGCTAAATACGCGGCAGCCAAGATAGGAGCATGAGACGGGATATGAGTGATATTGATAGAGGCTCAACTCCTACCGAGAAAAGAAGCAAACTCGTACTCATATCACTAGTTATCTCCCGATTAGCCAACGTCACACCCACGCTGATAATAGGGCTCCTCCTAGTTGACATTGCTACCACATACGAGTCTAGCGTCGGCGTCGTAGGGCAGCTTCAAACAGCCTCATCACTCGTCGGCCTAGCGGGCGCGCGCGCTCCTATGTTAAACGTTTTCAGGAGCCCCAGCGTCCGGGCAGCATCCCACTAGTTCCGCAGGCCATTAAACGCTTTCTTACTCATACTTTTAAGTTTTCTCTCCGTCAACCCCCTATTCTCACCCCGATACGGCTCACCCCTACTCAACATGAAGTACATGATCCTCGACATCTCATGAGCCACAGCCACCACCGCACACCCCTTACCCCTACGCCTCGACACCCGCTCATACA
>Ga0315295_10006035_pt1 | contig 10349 bp, 5 predicted proteins | sample YL17G14_0_MG_FD_204453 | JGI IMG/M metagenome (GOLD analysis project Ga0315295, IMG submission 204453) | Sediment microbial communities from Yellowstone Lake, YNP, Wyoming, USA - YL17G14_0 | ecosystem: Environmental > Aquatic > Freshwater > Lake > Sediment | place: USA: Wyoming | collected... | reverse complement strand
GTGCCTGGAAGATCCCGACGAGAACCTCCACGTGCGGGCGGCGTGGGCGCTGGGAACTGGTAACTCATAACTCGCAACTCATAACTTCTGTTAGAGGCTCGGCGGGTGCTCCGGCGCCTCATCCGGCTCGCGCCGGATGCGCGCGCCGAGCGACTTCAGTTTGCCTTCAAGGTTCTCGTACCCGCGGTCCATGTGGTAGACGCGGCGGACTTCCGTCTCGCCTTCGGCGCACAGCCCCGCGATCACCAGCGCCGCGCCGCCGCGCAGGTCGCTGGCCATCACCGGCGCCCCTTGCAGACGGTCCACGCCGATCACCACGCAGGTGTTGTTCACCTTCAGGATGCGCGCGCCCATCCGCTTGAACTCGGAGACGTGATGCAGCCGGTCCGGGTAGATGCTGTCCGTGAAGACGCTCGCCCCCTGCGCCACGCACGTCACGGCCATCATCGGCGCCTGCAGGTCCGTCGGGAAGCCGGGGTAGGGCAGCGTGGTCAGCTCGACCTCCCGCGCGCGGCTGTCCATCGAGACCGCGAGGCTCTTGCAGTTCCGCGTGAAGCCGATCCCCGCCTCGCGGAACTTGTCGAAGACCGCCTCCAGGTGGGACGGCTCGATCCCGCGGAAGACCACCTCGCCGCGCGTCGCGGCGGCGGCGAGCATCAGCGTCGCCGCCTCGATCCGGTCCGGGATGACGTCGTAGGAGCAGCCTTCCAGGCGCCGCACGCCGCGGACCTTGATGCAGTGCGAGCCGGCGCCCTCGATGGACGCGCCCATCTCGGTGAGGAAGTTCGCCAGGTCCACGACCTCGGGCTCGCACGCGGCGTGCTCGATGACCGTCGTCCCTTCCGCCAGGCAGGCGGCCATCATCACGTTGCCGGTGCCGAGGACCGAGCTGCCCGCGTTGCCGCCGAGGTAGATGTTCGCGCCGCGCAGCGTCTTGGCCCGCGCGATGACGTAGCCGTGTTCGATCCGGATGTCGGCGCCCAGGGCGCGCAGGCCCTTGAGATGCAGGTCCACGGGCCGGTCGCCGATGTTGCAGCCGCCGGGGAGCGAGACCTTGGCGTAGCCGCGCTTGGCCAGGAGCGGCCCCAGCACGCAGAAGCTCGCCCGCATCATGCTCACCAGCTCGTACGGCGCGGTGCTCGCCTCCTCGCAGACCACCTTGGTCCGGACGCGGCCGAGCGGATCACGCTCGATGGACATGCCGAGCACGCTCAGGATCTTCGCCTGCACGTCCACGTCGCGCAGGCGCGGCACGCGTCCGATGTCGCAGGGGCCGTCGGCCAGGAGCGTGGCCGCGAGGATGGGCAGGGCCGCGTTCTTGGAGCCGCCGACGGTGACCTCGCCCTTCAGGCGCTGGCCACCTTCGATGAGGAACTTCTCGAGGGCCATTCTTCACGTCTCCCGGTGCGCGCTGGAAACGGCTAATTCCGTTATCGTCAAAGGATTAGGCCGGGCTTGAGGCAAAGGCGGCAGGGAGTGGAAGCGCCGTTGCCGTTCCGCCGTCGTCCCCTCTTCCCTCGCTCCCCTCTTCCCCCCTTCCGGCGTTGCCGTTGTCTCCCCGTTCTGCTCTTTCCCTTCTCTCTCTCCGCCAATGCGCTAGGATGGGCCTTGGACACGGCAAGACCAAGAGGCGAGGAACGGCTGAGGAAGCACGGCATGATCCGCGGAGCGCGACGGCCTGAGGAAGTCCAAGCCCTGGGCGTCTCCCGGCGCCTGCTGGTGCGCGTCGGCGCCCTGCTGAAGAAGAACGTCGAAATCACCGAGGCCGTGCTGGAGACGGCCAGGCCCGGCACGCCGCACGAGGCCCTCCTGCTCGACCCCGCCCTCCTGGAACAGGCCGCGGAACTGGACGAGGAGCGGCTGCGCGCGCTGGCCGGCAAGCACTTGGGCGCGGCGAGCGCGGCGCTGACCGTCGCCCCGGGCGAAGGGCCGGTGCGCGTGATCTGCCTGCGGGAGGAGCTGGAGGCGCCGGAGACGTGGTCGGCGGCCGAGGCCCCGCCCGGCTCGGCCGCCCCGCCCGCCCAAGACGCTCAGCCGCCCGTCCCGGCGCCGCTGGCCACGACGGACGTCCCCGCGCGGTCGCTCGCGCCGCGCCTGGCGCCGGGGAGCGCCAGCGCCGAGGCGCTCTTCACGCCCGTCGAACTCGACCGGCTCCGCCTCAAGCTGGTCACGGCGGAGCGGATCGAGGCGCTCCGGCTGCTGGCCTACGCGCCGCTGCCGATGCATGAGAAGGCCGAGGTCATCTTCCGCGCGCTGGAGGACCGGCACGCGGACGTGCGGGCCGAGGGTGCCGCGCTGCTCTTCCTGCTCGGCGTCTCGGACGAACTGGCCGAGGCGATGCAGGCGCTGACCGCCGCCGACGAGGCCAACCGGCTGCGCGCGGCGGACCGGCTGCTCCATTGCCTCACCACCGAAACCCCCGACCTGGGGCGCGCGGCGGTGGCCGTCACGACCCTGGCAGCGCTGAAGCCCGAACCGCCCGGCGCCTCGGCGGCGAAGTACTTGGAGATCCTTGCGCTGTGCGCCCCGGCGCTGGCCGCCGCTGCCCCGCGCGTGGCGGAGCTGATCCGGGTGTGCATGAGGCTCCTGTCCGCGGCGCTGGGGCGGGACGCCCCGGCGCGCACCGCGGAGCGGCTGACGCCGCCGCTGCTGCGCCTGCTCCGCTCGCTCGCCCAGGCCTCCCCGGCCGTGGTCCAGCCGCTGCTGCGCGAGGAACGAGGCAAGGCCGCGGACCGTTCGGTGGAGGCCTTCCTGCTGCAGGTGCTTCTGGACGCGGCGCAGACGGGCACGCCGGAGGAGGAGGAACTGCTCAAGTGGTGCGCGCAGTTCATCGCGCACGACACGGAGGAGGGCCGCGATTCGCGCGTGGTGGGGATGAGCATGGCGGCGCGCGGCGAGGCCGCGGTGCGGCCGCTGGTGGCGGTCTTCGCCGAGGCGACGCCGAGCGGGCAACGCTACATCCTCCGGCTGACGGACGACCTGGTCCGCTACCGGAAGGTGTCGGGTCCCGGGCGCGAGCAGTTCGCGGAGATCGTCCTCCGGGCCATGGATTCCACCTATCGCCCGCTGCGGATGACGGCGATGAGCTGCCGCGGCCTGGCGCACGAGGATGTTTCGGAGCCGCTCCGCGCGAAGCTCGCCGAAGCCTTCCTCGCCTCCCTCGCCGACTTCGCCTTCCGCGCCGACCGGGAGATCGCCGAGGACACCGTCGCGCTGCTGGGCCTGCCGGCCGCCGAACCCCTGCGCCGGCACCTGGCCCCCGAACGGCCCCCGGACCAGCGCGTCCAGGCCGCGCGGCTGGTGGGCAAGCTGGCCCTGGAGCTCAAGCCGTCCGCGGGGCAGATGGTCCGCGCGACGGAGGCCGTCACCGATCTCCTGCGGCTGCTGCAGGGCCTGGCCCTCGAACCCTCCTTCCCGGACCGGCGCGAGCTGCTGACCGCCACGGGCAAACTGGTGGCCTCGCCGGCCGCGACGAAGGAGGCGGCCGAAGTGGTCACGCGGCATCTCCTGGCGGACGTCCGGTCGGGCGATGCGCAGCGGCACCTGCAGGCCCTCGAGGGCCTCACCTGGGTCGCCTCGTCGCGCCGCGCGCAGCCCGAGCTGATCGAGGTGGTGGTCTCGGAGCTGCAGCGGACGCTCGAACAGGCCCAGACCGAGATCACGGCGCGGACCCGCGAGGTGGACGGGGAACTGGTCATCGAGATCCCCGACGACCACGGACTGACGGAGCTGGTCCCCGTGGCGCTCGGCGGCGTCAGCCGGATCGCGTGTTCGCGGAGCTGCCCGCCGCACGTCATCCGCGGCCTGGTGGACCTGCTCACGGGACATTGGCGGAAGATCCTCGCGGGCGAGATCCTCTGGGGGCCGGGCAACGCGGCCCACCTCGTCCGCGCGCTTCAGGACGTCGGCAGCAGCCCGAACCTGGCGCCGGACCTGCGGCTGCAGATCCTGAAGGCCCTCGCGCCCCGCCTGATGTACGCGCCGGTCCTGCCCGCCGTGGGCGCCATCCTGGCCGCCGCCGACGGCCCCGCCACGTCCGGCGCGGCCCTGGCCTTGGGCCTCGCCATCACCAACCAGCGCGGGCCCGACGGGAAGTACCCTTTGGAGGACCGCGAGGACATCCTGCGCGTGCTGGGGAAGGTCGCCGCCCGCAAGCACCTCGGCGCGTCCGACGCGGCGGGACAGGAGAAGGCGCGGCGCTTCCGCGAGGCGGTCCTGGACGATCTCTTCCGCGGCGCTCAGGAGATGGTGCCGGGGGCCTACGAGGCGCTGCTGGCCGTCCGCGACGCGAAAGTCCTGCCCGCCGAAGTACAGGCCACGCTGGAGCGGCGACTGGCCGACTTCCACGCGCTGGCGCTGCCCGTGACGTAAGGGCTCGACGGGGGACCCCGTCGCCCCGTCAGGCCTTTGGCAGGTCCGGAAGCGCCGCCGCGATCGCCGCGTTGGTCAGTTTCCCGCCGCGCATGTTGAGGCTCGCGGCGTGACCCGCGTCCACCGCGACGAACTTGTCCACGCCGAGCCGCGCGAGCTCGCGCGCATAGGGCAGCGTCGCGTTGCAGAGCGCCTGGGAGCTGGTGCGCCCGACGGCGCCGGGGATGTTCGTCACGCAATAGTGAACGACGTCGTCCACGACGTACGTCGGGTGCTCGTGCGTCGTCGGCTTGGTGGTCTCGATGCAGCCGCCCTGATCAACGGAGACATCCACGATCACCGCGCCGCTCTTCATCTCGCCGACCAGCTTCCGCGAGACCAGCACCGGGGCCCGGCCACCGGGGATCAGGACGCCGCCGATCACCAGGTCGGCCGAGCGGAGGTAATCGCGGACCGCGTGGGGATCGCTGTAAATGGTCGTCACGTTGGCCGGCATGACCTCGGTGAGGTAGCGCAGCCGCTCGATGTTGATGTCCATGATCGTCACGTTGGCGCCCAGGCCCGCCGCGACGCGCGCCGCGTTCGAGCCCACCACGCCGGCGCCGAGGACCACCACGTTGGCCGGCTTGACGCCGGGCACGCCGCCCAACAGCAGCCCGCGGCCCATCATCGGCTTCTCCAGGTACTTCGCGCCTTCCTGGATGGACATCTTCCCCGCCACTTCGCTCATGGGTTTCAAGAGCGGCAGTCCGCCGGCGCGGTCAACGAGCGTCTCGTAGGCGACCGCGTTGATTCCGGCCTTCAGGCAACCTTCGGTGAGGCCGCGGTCCGCGGCGAAATGGAAGTAACAGAAGAGCGTCTGGCCGGAGCGAAGCCGGGCGATCTCGACCTCCTGCGGTTCCTTGACCTTGACGATCAACTCGGCCTTGTCGAAGACCTCCGCCGCCGTCTCCACGATCCGGGCCCCGACCTTCTCGTACTCCTCGTCCTCAAAGCCGCTCCCGCGCCCCGCGCCGCGCTGGAAGAGGACCTGGTGGCCGTCGTGGGTGAGCAGATCGGCGCCCACGGGCAGCAGCGCCACGCGGTACTCGCCCGGTTTGATCTCGCTGGGCACGCCGATGCGCATGAGGTCCTCTCCTTGTGTTGAAACCTGTCGGGGCACTGCATATCCGTAGACGGGATTTCCGCAATCGCCGTTTCTGGGAGGATGGCGCGGCGGGCCCGCGCCGGGGACGGTCACTTCTCCGGGCGCGGGCCGTAGTGGGGCGGTTCGGAGCCGAGTTCGTAGGCGCCGAGGTCCGGGGCCTTGCCGGCGAAGCCATCGTTGAAGTTGGGCAGGACGTCCCCGGCGTCAATGGCCGCCGTGCCGGGCTTGAGCCGGAGGTCGGGCGGCTCGGCCTTCTGCTTCTCGTCCTCGGGCGGCTTCGCGCCGCTTGCGAAGGCCGCGGCGGGATCCACCAGGACGAGGTGTTGGTAGACGGGGCACTTGGCGCGGACCTCGTCCGGCGTGGCGTAGCGGACGTTGTTCCATTTCAGGAAGACGTCGCCGGACCAGCCGCCGAAGCCGTCGTAGTCGAAGTCGCAGTTCACCATAGGCGGGTCGTAGTGCAGCGCGCGGCCCTCGGAGCCGATGTAGAGGTTGTTGCGCGAAACGCAGTAGCGGACCTTCTCGGGCGTCTGGACCAGCGTCGGCGGGCCCTTCTTCACGATGGTGTTGTGGAAGAAGAGCGCGCCCGAAGGGCTGTTGTGCAGTTTGAACGGCTCGACGCACACGTTGTACATGACGTTGCGGAAGATGTAGACGGGGCCGCCGTAGATGGGTTGCTCGGAGATGCCCTGGAAGACGTTGGTGAGGCGGTTGTGGAAGCAGCGCGTGTTGCGCTCGCTGTAGTCCATTTCGAAGCCGTCGTCGGTCAGCACGCTCACGTCGTTGTTGTGGAAGTCTATCGCCGCGCAGACGGGCGACGGGTACGTGTCAATGGCGTCGCCGAAGCCCTCCACGCGGTTGTAACAGACGACGTGGCCGGCGCCCGAGGCCTGGATGCCGCGGGCGTTCTCGATCCCCTTCGTGCGCGGCCAGGTCGAAGGGCCTTCGATCACGTTGTCCGAGACGAAGAAGCCCTCGACGTTCCCCTTGTCGTTGCCGGCCCAGGTGATGCCGTACTCGCACGCGTGAATGTGGCAGCGGCGGATCACCACCCGCTGCGAACGGTGAGCGACGAGACCCCAATCGGCGTTGCGGATGGTGAGCTTCTCGAACCAGACGTCGTGAATGTCGGTCGCCGAGACGCCCCGCCCGGGACGCTTCTTCGCCTTGCCCTGCCCGTCGAGCACCGCCTCGCCGTCGCCGGCCCCGCGCCAGACGATGGGCTTGTCCGGCTCGCGGCTCTTCCCCACCGTGAAAGTCCCCTCATAGACGCCGGCATGAAGGAGGAAGACGCTGCCCGGCTGGGCCGCCTTCTGCGCCGCGCCGAGCCCCTTAAAGGGGTTCTGCGCCGAGCCGTTCCCGCCGCCGCTGCCCGGCACGACGTGGAAGACGGCTTGCGGTTCGGGCTGGTACTGCGGCTCCGAGATCGTCTTCGCCTGGAGTACCTTCTCGGCCTGCCCGTTGTCGGGATCGGCAAGGTTCAGCTTCAACTCGTAGGCCGTGCCCGGCTCCAGCAGCACCACGCTGCCGGCGAAGAGCCACGCGGAGTCCGGCACGTCGAGCTTCGAACCGTACTTCTCCGCCTTGTGCGCGCCCTTCTCAACGCGGAAGAGCGGGAAGCCCTTGCGCCAGTCCGGCTCGCCCGACTTGCGGTACTCGACCTGGATGGACGCGTTCCTGTTGTCGTCGCCCTGGACGATCCAGTAGACGCCCAGGCTGTGCAGCGTCGGCGGGTCCAGGACCGGTTCGCCGAGCGGCCTGGCGGCGTTCTCCGCGAAGGACGGACTGCAGAGAACGGCCGCGCCACAGAGGGCACAAAGGACAGAGAGGGCATGGGATGGAGCGGGACGTCCTGAAGCGGTCATGCCATCTCCTTCACGCAAGCCCGTCGTGTCACTTCTCCGGACGCGGGCCGTAATGCGGCCATTCAGCGTCGAGTTCGCAGGCGCCGAGGTCCGGGGCTTTGCCCGTGAAGCCATCGTTGAAGCCGGGCAGGACGTCCCCGGCGTCAATGGCCGCCGTGCCGGGCTTGAGGCGCAGGTCGGGCGGCTCGGCCTTCTGCTTCTCGTCTTCGGGCGGCTTCGCGCCGCTCGCGAAGACCGTGGCGGGATCCACGAGGACGGCGTGCCTGTAGCAGGGGGCCTTGGCCTTCACCTCGTCGAACGTCTTGTAGCGGACGTTGTTCCACTTCAGAAACATGTCGAACGGCCCGCCGCCGAAGCCGTCACAGTCGAAGTCGCAGTCGGCCATCGGCGCCGAGTTCTCGAAGGCGTACCGGTCCGTCGTGCCGATGAAAAGGTTGTTGCGGGAAACGCAGTTGTGGACCTTCTCGCTCGTGCTGAGGATCGTCGGCGCGCCCTTCTTGACGATGGTGTTGTGGAAGATGAGCCCCCCGCTAGGGCTGTTGTGCAGTTTGAACGGCTCGACGCAGACGTTGTACATCACGTTGCGGAAGACGTACACCGGCCCGCCGAAGACGGGCTGGAGCGAGATCCCCTGAAAGACGTTCGTGAGGCGGTTGTGGAAGCAGCGCGTGTTGCGTTCCGAGTAATCCATTTCGAAGCCGTCGTCCGTCAATACGTTCACGTCGTTGTTGTGGAAGTCTATCGCCGCGCAGAGGCGCGACGGGAACGTGTCAATGGCGTCGCCGAAGCCCTGCACGCGGTTGTAGCAGATCGCGTGGCCGGCGCCCGTGGCCTGAATCCCGCGCGCGTTCTCGATCCCCTTCGTGCGCGGCCAGGTCGAAGGGCCTTCGATCACGTTGTCCGAGACGAAGAAGCCCTCGACGTTCCCCTTGTCGTTGTTGGTCCACGTGACGCCGTACTCGCACGCGTGAATGTGGCAGCGGCGGATCACGATCCGCTGCGAGCGGTGCGCGACGAGGCCGTAGTCGGCGTTGCGGATGGTGAGCTTCTCGAACCAGACGTCGTGGATGTCCCCCGCCGAGACGCCCCGGCCGGGCCGCTTCTTCGCCTTGCCCTGCCCGTCGAGCACAGCCTCGCCGTCGCCCGCGCCGCGCCAGACGATGGGCTTGTCCGGCTCGCCGCTCTTCGCCGCCGTGAAAGTCCCCTCATAGACGCCGGCATGAAGCAGGAAGACGCTGCCCGGCTGCGCGGCCTTCTGCGCCGCGTCGAGCCCCTTAAAGGGGTCCTGCGCCGAGCCGTTCCCGCCGCCGCTGCCCGGCACGACGTGGAAGACGGCCTGCGGCTCGGGCTGGTACTGCGGTTCGGAGATCGTCTTCGCCTGAAGGACCTTCTCGGCCTCCCCGCCGTCGGGATCGGCAAGCTTCAGCTTCAGCTCGTAGGCCGTGCCCGGTTCCAACAGCACCACGCTGCCGGCGAAGAGCCATGCGGAGGCCGGCACGTCGAGCTTTGAACCGTACTTCTCCGTCTTGTGCGCGCCCTTCTCGACCCGGAAGAGCGGGAAGCCGTTCCTCCAGTCCTTCCCGCCCTGCTTGCGGTACTCGATCTGGACGGACGCGTTCCTGTTGTCGTCGCCCTGGATGATCCAGTAGACGCCCAGGCTGTGGAGCGTCGGCGGGTCCAGGACCGGCTCGCCGAGAGGGCTGGCGGCGTTCTCGGCGAACGAACGACCGGACAGGCCACAGAGCACACCGAGGGCACAGAGCGAGGTAAGCGGAAAGAGGGAAGTGCGCATGGGGATTCCCTTGTCGCGGGCAACGGTCACGGGGCGGGCAAGCTGACAGCCTGCGCCACGAACTACGGGGCACACTCGACGATCAGGCTCTTCATCAGCGGTTTGGCGCCGCACGTGATCGTGTAGGTGTCCTCGGCGCTCTTCGCGACGTGGACGTCGCGCTTCTCCGCCCCGCCCTCTTCCCAGACGTACGTGACTTGGATGGGCACGAAGCCCCCGTTCGGCTCATGGTAGTCCGCATCGAGCCGATGCTCGAACATCACGGTCCCGTTCTTCTGCGTCCCGGCAAAGCGCACCAGCGCCTTGCGCGTGCCGGCCGGCACGTCGGAGAACGTCACGTACTTGCTATTGAACCGGAACGGACCGCCGGCGCGATCCACGGTCTTGAACGTCCTCCCGTCATCGAACGAAACCTGCAGGTCCCAGCCGTCGTCCCTATCGTTGGCGCGGTAGAAACAGCCGAAGCGCAGCCGAACCATGTCCCCCGGCGTTTCGAGCGGGTAGGTGATCTCCGCGTTTCCGCCCTGGACCGGCCAAGCGCCGCCCTTGCCTCCGTCGGCGATGTTCACCAGCTTGGCGCGGTAGTCCTGGAACGTCGGATGCTTGCCCTTGTGCGCGAGGCCTGCGCCTTCGATGGTGACCGCCGCCTCCGCCGGCCCGGCGGAGAACGCAATCGTGTTCTCGCCTTTGCCCAGCGCCGGCAGGACGCGTTGCGAATGCTGGATGTCGTTGCGGATCCGCAGACGGTCGAGGCCCGTGCCCTTTCCCTTGAGGGTGAACTTCAGCCGGTAATCGTACAACCGGATGACGTACGGCGTCAGGTCGAGCGTCTTCTTCTCCGAGGCCGCGATCTTCGCGATCCCGGTCCAGTCGAGACCGTTGTTGCGCGACACCTCGACGGCGATCTCTCCTCCCTCGCCGATTGCCGCCTCGCACGTCAGTTCTCCGGACAGGTACGCGTAGCCGCACGGCCGACGCAGGATCAGCACGGCCTCACGAGCGGGGTCCTTGACGTGCAGAGCCGGCCCGGCCTTGTCCTCCGCGCTTGAGGCGAGGTTCTCCGCGGTCAGGCTGACGTGTCCGTAGACGGCGAGCGGCACGTCGTACTCCAGGACACCGTTGCCGACCCACCCGTTGGCGAGGTCCCCGAACTTCGCCGTGTAGTAGAGCGCCC
>Ga0315295_10006033_pt1 | contig 10349 bp, 9 predicted proteins | sample YL17G14_0_MG_FD_204453 | JGI IMG/M metagenome (GOLD analysis project Ga0315295, IMG submission 204453) | Sediment microbial communities from Yellowstone Lake, YNP, Wyoming, USA - YL17G14_0 | ecosystem: Environmental > Aquatic > Freshwater > Lake > Sediment | place: USA: Wyoming | collected... | reverse complement strand
CCTGACGTCCCCTCCCCTCCTTCGAGAGTTTTTTTTATCGGAAATTTTTGGGATTTTTTATAATCACCGGTAATTGGTAATAATCAATTCATTTATTTTTCCGCGACGAGCCCCGTTGGAGTTAATCATACGTGTTGCACGAACACGTTCGATCGTGTAGTCAGAAAAATGATCATCAAAAAAGGTGTCGTCTGGATCCTGGTTCCGGGGATCGGAATTACTGAGCATCACCTTTGCACCTTTTCTGTCGAGTTCCCTGAAAAACTGTACCAGGCGGACCTGGTCTTTTTCTGAAAAACCAGTCTTTGTGTAAGAAGTAAACGATGATGTCTGGTTAAGCGGGCGGTAGGGTGGATCAAAATACACAAACGTGCTATCATCCACAAATGACCTGCACCTTGTAAAATCCCCGGATACGATTCGGGTTGTTTTCAGCAACGCGGAAACATTGTTCAGGTTATGACCATTACAAATTTCAGGATTTTTGTATTTCCCAAAAGGTACATTGAATTCTCCTTTCTGGTTCACCCGGAACAGACCATTAAAGCAGGTGCGATTCAGAAAAATAATACAGACAGCCAGCTCTGTCCATATGGGACTGAATCTCTGGAAATTAATCTGGGGTAATTGCCGGTTGAACTCATCCCGGACTTCATAATACAGCAATTTTTTTCCACTTTCATCTTTTGAGCGGTACTCCGATTCAAGGATACCAAGGTTTTCGATCAACTGCTGCACCGCTTTTTTTATGACCTTATAGGTGAGAATGAGCTCCTGATTCACATCACAGATCATGCAATGCTCAAAAGAGTAGTTCTGGTTCAGGGAGAGAAAAAACGCACCGCCCCCGATAAACGGTTCTGCATACCGGGTAATCTTTCCTGCCTGAATTTCTTCTGGCAGACGTTTATGAAACTCGTTCAGTAATTGTGTTTTACCTCCAGCCCACTTCAGGAAAGGCCGTATGTTCGGGACAATTTTCTGGTGTTTTTTCATAGGTGGAAAAATACCCTTTGAACTGATCTCTTACTATACAATTATCTCTTTCACATTAGATGATGTTGGATAAAAAAACGGCGGGCTGGATTAAAAAAATACACACACTATTAATTAAATTATTCGATTATCTTTCCATCGCAAACCCTATATCTTCACAATTGTAATCTATGGAGAATCATAAATTGTCCCACCTGCCTGAGGGAGCAGTTGATGGGTGGGCTCATGACCATGCAATCCTACATCGGATTTGATAATGACTACTCTTGATATAAGCTCGGTCTCCGGTCTCACTGGAGATGAAGTAAAAGAAAAGATCCAGCGGGAAGGGTATAACGAACTTCCCGCCTCTTCAAAACGAGGGCTTCTTCGGATTATCATAGAGGTGATCCATGAGCCAATGTTCCTCCTGCTGGTCGCCGGCGGGATATTATATTTTATTCTCGGTGATGTTACTGAAGGCCTTATGCTGATGAGTTTTGTCATACTCATCATCGGGATAACGGTCTACCAGGAGCGGAAGACCGAGCGGGCCTTAGAAGCGCTCCGGAACCTCTCGAGCCCCCGTGCCCTTGTTATCCGGGAAGGCGTACAGCAGCGCATTGCCGGCAGGGAAGTGGTCACCGGCGACCTCGTAATCCTCTCTGAAGGTGACCGCGTTCCGGCGGATGGAATCCTGCTGATTTCAAACAATATATCAGTCGATGAGTCCCTTTTGACCGGTGAATCTGTACCGGTCAGGAAAATTACCTGGAAAGAGGGGATGAAGACTGAACGGCCAGGTGGTGATGACCAGCCCTCGGTCTATTCCGGGACCCTCGTTGTTGCCGGGCAGGGTCTTTTGCGTGTCATATCAACCGGTCTCCATACAGAGATGGGAAAGATCGGCACCGTCCTCCAGACCGTGGACCGTGGTGAGACCCGGTTGAAATCAGAGATTGACCGGATTGTCAGATCTATCGCCCTGATCGGGATAGTGCTGTGTACAATTATTGTAATCGTCTATGGGATTACCCGTTTGAACTGGATTGAGGGATTTTTAGCCGGAATCACGCTTGCCATGGCAATCCTTCCCGAAGAGTTCCCGGTCGTTCTGACAATCTTTCTCGCTCTTGGCGCATGGCGGATCTCCCGTAAAAATGTCCTCACCCGGCAAATCCCGGCTATTGAAACGCTGGGTTCTGCGACCGTGCTCTGCGTCGATAAGACAGGGACTCTCACCCAGAACCGTATGTCTGTTGCGAAGTTCTTTGCATCAGGAGAGATGTGTGATTATGATTCATCCGTTTCCTGCATTCTGACTGAGACCTGTCATGAGGTTGCAGAGTACGCAATTCTTGCCTGCAAGAAAGATCCCTTTGACCCGATGGAAAAAGCGCTTCTCCAGCTCAAAGACGGCGATTTTGGAACTACTGAACATATCCATACAAACTGGAACCTTGTACAGGAATATCCTCTCTCGCCAGATCTCCTCGCGATGTCAAACGTCTGGCAGTCTCCTAATGGCGACGAGTACGTTATAGCGGCAAAAGGTGCACCGGAAGCAATCGCTGATCTTTGTCATCTGGATCCAACTGCCCAGCAGGAACTCACCGGACGGATTAACACGATGGCAGCAGATGGTCTCCGCGTGCTGGGAGTTGCACGGGCATCGTTTGTATTGTCCGGCCTGCCGGACGGTCAGCACGATTTCCTTTTTGAATTTGTCGGTCTTGTCGGGTTTGCCGATCCGGTCCGTCCGCAGGTTGCTGATGCCGTGAGGGATTGTACAACAGCAGGTATCAGGATCATTATGATTACCGGGGATTATCCCCTGACCGCACAGAATATTGCACGGCAGATTGGCCTTGCAGACAGCACCCGGTACATCACCGGCCCTGAACTGGATGTTATGGACGATGATGAACTGAAAAAAAGGATTCATACCGTAAATGTATTTGCCCGTGTTGTCCCTGAACAGAAACTACGGATTGTCAATGCACTGAAAGCAACCGGTGAAGTTGTTGCAATGACCGGTGACGGCGTGAATGATGCGCCGGCACTGAAATCTGCTGACATCGGTATCGCCATGGGAGGCCGGGGAACAGATGTTGCCCGTGAGGCATCATCGCTCGTTCTGCTCGATGACAATTTCATCTCAATTGTTTCTGCAGTCCGGTTAGGGAGGCGGATTTTTGATAACCTGAAAAAGGCGATGGCTTACATTTTCTCTATTCATGTCCCCATTGCCGGCATGTCGCTCATTCCGGTCTTATTCAACATGCCTCTCGTCCTCTTACCCGTCCATATCGTCTTTCTCGAGCTCATCATTGACCCGGCATGTTCAATTGTTTTTGAATCAGAAAAAGAGGAACGCAACGTCATGGACCGACCGCCGCGCAAGAAAACCGAAGGCCTTTTTACCCGGCGTACGCTCGTACTCAGCCTTCTCCAGGGTTTCGTTGTTCTGGCAATTGTGTTTGTGGTATACTGGATTGCTTTCTCTCAGGGAATGGATGAAGCGGAAGTCCGTGCCCTGACATTTGCCACAATCGTTGTTGCCAACCTGTGCCTGATCCTGACGAACCGTTCATGGTCCGATACCATCGTCACATCACTACGAACGCCGAACCGGGCACTAGCATGGGTTTTTGCCGGGACAATCATCTGTCTGTTGCTTGTCCTGTACGTTCCGGTGCTTCAGGATTTATTCCGTTTCGGGACGATAAGTCCTGTCGAACTACTTGCCTGTATTTTTGCCGGAGGTATCAGTGTGCTCTGGTTTGAAGGATACAAGATACTTGTGCAGAATAAAGAACTGAATACACGATGAGTCGAAGGTAACGATTAATGGCAAATACATCTTCTAATGGTAGTGAATCGTTCATGAAGACATGGGGACTGATTATCAAGGCAGCCGGTATTACCGGTGTTCTGCTGGTAGTGCGGCTGGTTTTTGATTACCTGAATCTTGATGTACTGAGCGTGACCAGTCTCATCACTGCATTCATCGGTGCTGCGATCTTTACGATTGCTATTATTTTTGCCGGTACCCTGACTGATTATAAGGAAAGCGAAAAGATCCCCAGCGACATAGCCACATCAATCCGGACATTCTACAGTGATATTGATCTCGTTCGTATTCCGGATCAGACGCATATTCGCCGTATGAAGGAAAATACTGCTGCCCTGATGCGATGCATCACCAAAAATTTCCGGTATAATGTGTGGAATATGAAGGAAATGGACATGTCTATTGATGCCCTCAATGCTGATATTTCCCGGCTTGTGGATATGAGTGTCGCTCCGAACTATGTCATTAAATTAAAAACGGAACTGATGAACATTGATCGGATCTCCCACCGCGTCAAAACCATTGGTGAGACTTCATTCATTCCTGCTGCCTACGCGATTTCTGAGCTTGCTGCCGCCGGGGTCATTATCCTGTTATTTTTTGTTAACCTTGATCCTTTTTACGAAGGACTGGTCCTCTTCTTTGTCATCAGCATGCTGCTGATCGCACTTCTGCTGCTGATAAAGGATATGGACAACCCGTTTGAAGTCGGGAAGAAAACCTATGCCGATATTGACCTCTTCCTCCTATGGGATCTGGAAAAAAATCTCAATGAAAAAACAGGATACGCAAACGACTGATTTGAACTCATATTTTTTTTCTTATAATTTACCAATTTTTTGGCTTTGTAGAAATCCTCATAGAAACAAATAATCGCTCTTGGGGGTTCCAGCTTTTCATGCTTCCGCCCCCGCCGCTCGGGCATCCCCCCTATTGCGATAACTCCAGATAAGGTTGAAATATATCCTAAAAAAAAGAGGGGGTCAAGGGGATGCTCCCCTTGGGCTGCTTCCCCCTCTGGGGGAGAGAGGAGGTCATTCTCCAAGCTGCCGCAAAGAATGAACGAATATAGACAAAAGAGGATTTCTACAGAGCCAATTTTTTTATTATATTTGACGAGGTACGAATTCTTTCTGAAATAACTAAAAACTCTTTTGGGTCTTACTGTAAAGCACCGGATCAAAAAATCTACAAATTCTTTATCAGTGTGGTATTTTAAGAGATACTGAGGATTGGTCATGGCAGATGATGGCGTCAGGGTTGAATCTGTTGAAGCAGAATTACGATCTGAAATCAGCATATCATCTGCAAAAATGATGAACGATCAGTACCGGCACGATCCTGCCAAAAAAAATAATCGTACGGATCCCACCGTCTTCACAACTCCATCTGATAATTCCCCGACAGATGACGTAGTTTCCGGGCCAGATGCCCTTATATCTATAACAAAGATATCAACCCGGACCTCTCGTGAAGAAATTAAAAAACTTCTCATAGAAGATCCCGGCCGGGAAGAGCATATGAAAAACAACGATTTTCACACCATCATATTTGTTACGCGAATCCGGATGGAGGATCCATCAACTACCCGTTTTGTCAATGCAATTCTACAATTTGTGTTCCCTCCCTTTGTAAAAATTCTCAACTATTCTCCCCGGGAGCGAGGGGTTATCCCCGGGATAATCAAAAGCGTTGGGACAGGAATTCTCACATCTCCTGCATTGGATTTAACAGCGGTTTCTTTTAAAGGAACAGGATTTCCGGAGGATACTCCGGAAGAGCGGTTTGAATTCATATCTGGTACTGACTCAAAAATTACCGGTATATACAGCAAAAAATCCGGGTTCTACCTGGGAATTCCTTCGTCAGAGTTGTTTGAATACATGGCGATGCTTAAAAATGATCATGAAGTATACGGTGAAGTATATCTCCCTATGCCTTTATTCGACGTAGAAAGTTACGGTACAGAAAACCTTGCAGTTTTTTCCCTGATTATCCAGACTCCACGGGATATCCTTCCTGAGATCCGTGTTCATGTTGACAGCAAAGTAAAAGGTACTATCTGGGGGGTCATTCACCTGAAAAGCAGGATAACTTTTTCAAAAAGCTGAACCGTTTTTACAGTTCATGGTGATTGTACAGACACCTGTTTTTTGGCTCTGTTGAAATCCTCATAGAAACAAAAATCGCTCTTGGGGGCTCCAGCTTTTCATGCTTCCGCCCCCGTCGCTCGGGCATCCCACCTATTGCGATGACTCCGGATAAGGTTGAAATATATCCTAAAAAAAAGAGGGGGTCATTCTCCAAGCTGCTGCAGAGAATAAACGAATATAGACAAAAGAGGATTTCAACAGAGCCTGTTTTTTACTATTTTAATGGGATACAAAAAAGACTGGATAAGGATGATATTAAGAAATTTTTACGGATGTCCGGGTGCTTTCTTCAAGATCCTGGATCCAACTGGCTACCGCCCGGAGAACAGTCATGGTTTTTTCAGTCTTGTGGGCATGTCCTGACTGGGTAAAAATCCCGTCATTTTCCTGTGATATCAGTTCGCTGATTACCCATACACCAAATGGATCGGTCTTCACCGATAATCCAAAAGAAAAGCCGGGACAACTGATGAATAATTCACCGGATTCATAATCGATAATAATTTTTAAGTCCCGATCTTCTTTTTTCACCATATCTTTGAGGTATACTGACAAATCCTGTGTTGTCAGGATTGTTTCAACATCTTCCGGGCGTATCATACATCAATACTTCCCATCTCTGTTGATAAACCAATGCATTGCAGGTAATGCATTGCACATGTATTCATCCGGCAACACTATGCGTTATTCCGTGTAAAAATGATCAAATCCGGAAGAGAAAAGACCCGGAGGCCGGATCAAAAAAATAATGACTATCTGGTATTTGTGTACAATATACTCTGGTGACGATACATGCCGCCTGCCCAGGACTGCCTACAATGCGGTAAATGCTGTGAGAAGTGGGGGTGGGGCCAGAAAGGGGTTATTGAAGATCTTATTCCGTGGATACGTGCCGATCGGCAGGATATCCTTCAACACGTTTCCGTAACATTTTCTGATGGGAAACGTCGTATCGGACGGGATCTTATTCCTGAAGACCTTCCTGATGTTGTCCGCATTGACTATTGGATAGATACAAAAGGCAGGATGATGACGCACTGTCCATTCTTCTTCCGGGCAGATGACGGCAAGGTGTATTGCAGAATTCACACTGCCAAACCCCAAGTCTGCATCGGATTCACGCCTTGGAATGAAGGAATCCGGGATTATGCGCTGAACTGCCCGGCATGCCGGAATTCTGAACCGTAATGCAAGCCTTTTTTTTGAACTTTCAATGTCCTTATAACCCTTTGAATTCGATAGTCCAGGGATATCTGGCAGGAAGGCAATAGTAAAAAAAATTAAAATTAGCGGTTGATATGCACAACTTTTGCCGGGGGAAAACCATTAAAGTACGTAGATGAAGCATGTGAATAGGCACCAATGTTTTCAGAATAGACCAAATCCCCGATTTCAAGATCCGGCAGATCGGCAGAGAGGGTGATGGTATCAAAGGCATCACAGGTGGGTCCAAAGACAGCCGATATCTGGGTTTCACCTTCCTGAAACGACATCACCGGGTAGGTGACATGATCAAAAACCTGCCCCGAGTAGGTGTGATAGACACCGTCGTTAATGTAATAACAGGGCTTCCCGTCGCGGAATGCTTTCCCGACCACTTTGGCTACAACCATGCAGGCATTTGCTACAAGGAACCTGCCTGGTTCTGCCAAAATCTCCATGTCAGGAGGGAACAACCGTTTAATTTCTGCCTCCAGTTTCTTTGCCAGCGTCCGTACAGATTTTACTTCCGGGTGATACTTCACCGGAAAACCGCCGCCGATATCAAGGATCCTGATCTTTTTACCGGTTCTTTCCTCGGTCTCCCGGATAATATCGGCAGAGAGCTGCAGGGCCTTGACATAATTCTCAAAATTGGTACACTGGCTTCCTACATGGAAACTTATTCCTTCTACGACAAGTCCCAGATCAAATGCATTCGCAATCAGGTCAACTGCTTCACCCGGGTGAGCGCCAAACTTTGAGGAGAGTTCTACCATTGAACCGGTGTTGGGGACGCGAATCCGCAGGACCAGGCCGGCATGCGGTGCATGTTTTTTGATTTTCTTCAGTTCTTCGTAATTATCAAATGTTACGAGGGGTTTGTAATGATCGAGGGCTTCAAGGGTCTCTATCGGTTTGATGGTATTTGCATAAATGATCTTATCCCAAATCCAGGCCTGCCGCTCCTTTTTTGGCATCTTTTTGATGTTTTCATAGACGATCATGAACTCGGGCATGGATGCAACATCAAAACTGGACCCAATCTCAAAGAGCGTCTTGACAATTTCCGGATTTGAATTTGCTTTTACCGCGTAATATACCTGGATCTTGGGCAGGACTTTTTTAAATTCCCGGTAATTCGAGCGGATCTTTTCATGGTCAATCACAAAGATGGGAGTCCCGTGCTCGCGTGCAAGTTTTTGCAGCAGTTCCTTTCGCGCTTTCCCGATATGCGGGACCCCGTCATCGTGTTCCTTGGTTTTTACCTCTTTTTTCACTGCTTTTACCACCTCAATAGTACAAGATACATTCATCGCACAAATAAGAAGTTTTTGAATTGCCAGACATCATCATAATCATAACTATTCTCAGGGTTCTCCTTGAAGTATACATTCCTGTTTTTCAACGGGGTCCAGTCAGATGGACCAGACACAAATTCTCCAAGGTATGGTTTTGCAATGTCAAGCACAAACTCATAGGGAAGATCATCAGGAAGGCAAAAACCCCGTTTGGGATTTTCTATCATCCACATCACGGCAGTCACAACTCCCAGGGCGACCTGGACCGTTGTAGCATTCTGCCCCGGGGCAAGGGACTTGGCTTCTTCAATGGACAGGATGCTGCCGGTCCACCATGAATTATAGGGATGTCCCATGAGGAGGGCACCTAACATATCTGCCCCGGATATGATCTCACGGTCGTTCAATATCCGCAATTTTTGTTGCAGTTCATAATTCCTGCCCCGCAACTCATGCAGTGAAGCAATCGTTGCATCACAGGGCAGATAGGCATAATGAACCGTTGGCCGGTAAATCGCCTTTCCATCCTGCCAGACAGTCCAGCGGTCTGATATGCCAAACGCTTCACCATGCCGGATAACCATGCCGACGATCTCATCGTTGGGGACCCACGATCTGACCCAGGTATTGATACCCATTCGGGCGAGGAGGATCTCATTTTTAGGCCCGAACGGGGGGATATGAGCCTGATCGGGCAACTCTTTTTCATGAGTCCCCCACCCGATTTCTGCAGGTGCAGTACCTTCCTCCCTGAGTCCTTCAATACACCAGGTCCCGACAAACTCATTGACCTTTTTTGGTGAGCGGGAGATCTGGGTGTCCCGTTCCGAACAGTGAATGACTTTGATGCCGGTTTCCATGGCAAGCGCTGCAAAATCATTCTTGCGGATCTGGTCTTGCATCAGGTCAGGGTCAATAGCAATACCATCGGCAATCATCCGGCGCGCAATATCAACAAGGCCCTGCCGGGCAAAGTGGGAGATTAATCCGGGATTTGCACCATGATCAACAACAGATGTAGCCCCATCGTGCCAGTCTTTTGTCAGGTCATGAAGTTTCATCTGCCGGTAATACAGGGTCTTTTCATACGGGCTTGCGGTAAATTTTTCGGCGTCCGGATCCCACGCTTCTACTGATGTGTTCACATACAGGACGTTATTATCATGGCACCACTGGACCAGTTCACAGCAATCAATGTTCCATGCAAGGTCGATGAGCAGTCCGCCCGGGGAAAGATATTCTGACAGTATCTTTTGCAGGTTATCCGGTGTCACTTTGCGCTTGTAAAAGCGGAGTCCCCCCGTTGTCCACGCTTTTAAATCCTGTGCTTTGTCCTTAAAATCAATAATCGTTATATTTTCAAGCGGTATGGTTACATGCCGAAGCAGGATAGGGAGCGTGCACTTGGCTACCGCGCCATACCCGATAATCAGAACATTATTGTTAAATTCCACTCCAGACCCCCCAGTTGAGTACACTTTTTATGAATATTTTGTTGTTATTTTGGTAATAATACCTTAAAATTACATTCAGAAAAAGTCTTGCAGTATCAAAAACGCTCTTTGATAAAATTCAGATAATAATCCTCTGATCGTTTACTATGAGAACGATAATTCTGAAAAAAAAGTTTTTGGAATTATGCTGCCTTCTGCTGTCCTCGTACCATGAAGGAGACAACGATGGCGGCGATACCACCAACAAGTGCAAATCCTCCGAAGATGTAGGGGAGAAGGGCTACAGCGACATAGGGGGAACCGAGCAGCAGGCAACCAAAGATGATGCTGATAACACCCAGTATTACTGCACCCCAGTCTTTTCCGGCAAAACCCTGCCAGATCTTGATCGCACCGACAAAGAGTGCCCAGA
>Ga0315295_10006031_pt1 | contig 10352 bp, 10 predicted proteins | sample YL17G14_0_MG_FD_204453 | JGI IMG/M metagenome (GOLD analysis project Ga0315295, IMG submission 204453) | Sediment microbial communities from Yellowstone Lake, YNP, Wyoming, USA - YL17G14_0 | ecosystem: Environmental > Aquatic > Freshwater > Lake > Sediment | place: USA: Wyoming | collected... | reverse complement strand
TACATTGAAAGACAATCCTCTTCAATCATGTCGCCCAGCACAGGAAAATTTTTCTCGTGAAGAGCTGTTTTCATCCGTTCTATTTTTTCCGGTATCCCTTGGACTCGCTCTTGCCAAAACGGACTTGTTTTGACTCCCTCCTGCCCTTCGGTCGTAGATACTTTTTTCATCATTGTATCGACAATCACAAGAATATCGTATATATCCCAGTAGGTATGTGGATAAAGTGAATATGCGTACGATGAATCTGAAGAGTTTCCTTGTTCCCAAAGGGCAAAACCGTCAGGAATTGACCGGCACGCAGACCCTGACCCCATGCGGGCAAAAATGGTTAACTCCTTTTCCGAAAGTGTAAGACCTAAAGCGGCAAATCCGGCAACGGTAAGTGCGGCAAAACCCGATGCTGATGCGGCGGCGCCAGTCCCTTTGGGAAACGTATTCTTTGTCACGACACGCGCGCGGAGACGTACATCTACATGTTTGCGAATCCGATCAAGACCTAAAATAACACGAGCAATTTCATGAGAAAAAAATGTTCCGCCGAGAAACGTAATGTCATCTTTTTTATAGGCAGAAGAAAACTCCACTGTCGATACCGTATAGGTATTGCTTAAATTCATTGAAAGCGAACTATTGAGAGGAAGGCGTAATACCTCATCGGCTTTTCCCCAGTATTTAATAAATGCAATATTTGATGGCGCCACCGCTGTTGCTTTCATAAAACCTATAATTGATAAATCCCAGCTTCCAAGGCCGGGCCTTGCCTGCCCGCAAATGCTTGAGCATAGCTAATGCAGGCGGGAATTCAGAGGTTACAAGCCTATATTATTTTTCTACTCGAATGCCTTCGGTGTTGACGGAAACGTCAATTACTTGTCCGCCGGCTATTGTTATTGCATCTCCCACAGCTTTCCGTTTGTCGTTTGGAACAAGGGCAATCATGCAATCACCTCCTCCGGCGCCGGAAAGTTTGGCGCCATACGCGCCGGCTTTTTTGGCAGCGGAAATCATGGCTTCCAGTTTTTCTGTGGATATTCCCAGATCACGAAGATACTCCTGATCAAAGTTCATCCATTTCCCGACCGTTTCCCAATCTCCCTTTACGATATCCGCTTTTGCTTTTTCTACTAAATCTTTGATTGCATCAAAAATCCTGTTTACTTTTTCGGGCTCTTCCTCTAATTTTTTCTTCACTTCACCAATAAGCGTCACTGTATCAGCTTTCACTCCGCTATAGCCAACAATCAGAGGAAGTTCGGAGATATTTAATGGCTCAATGACTTTCCCACCGGTCACAAAATAGAGCGTTCCTCCGTACACGGCTGTGGCCACGTCAAACCCTGAACCTTTGCCTTGGATATCCAAAATAGTTTTGTACGATAGATCGAACAATTCTTTATTTGACAGCTTGATACCAGTTAATTCTGATATTGCTTTCATAGTGCAGACTGTTGAGGCTGACGAAGATCCGAATCCAAAAAAGGATGAAAACTCAGACGTCGTCACATGAATGCCGGTCTTCATCGGATGTTTTTCAAGGAAATTTTTCAATGCAATTTCAACAAATTTCGCGCCTTTGGGGATCTCTCCTATTCCTACTTCTGACATCTGTTTTTTGTACCCTATCACTTTCACATCCTCTGCATCTAATAGAAATTCCGGCATATCCAAAAGTTCAACAGTTACTCTCATCCGCTGGCCTACTGCGGTCACAAGACACGGCCGGTCATACACAACCGCGTGTTCACCAAAAAGCATGAGTTTACCAGGAGCAGAGACTGTAACCATAACATCAATGAGTAATTATCAATTACGAATTACGAATTCATTAAACACATACAATCTTGCGAATTAATTCGTAATTACTCATTCGTAATTGTTAATTCGTAATTGTTTCTAACTTCACTCCTTCTTCGCCCAACGTGATAGGCTGCATGGAATAGTGAAAATTTGAAATAATCTGTTCAACAATATTTCTATTTTTATGGTAACACAGTAAAAACCCGACGCCCTCAGTCACTCCTCCGCCGCCTAAGATTTTTGCCACCCCGCCAGCTTTTTCTATATCACGGATCAAAGGTTTGACCTTTTCACTTACGACTCCCATACCCTCAAGTGTTTGTTCGCCTTTTTGTATCGCATCAATGAGCGCCTTCTCATCTGCCTCATAGAGAGCAGTTACCAGCCATTTGGTTTGTATTTCATTTTCATCAAAAAGTGTTTTCATTTTTGACATTTGTCCGGCAGCTGGCGGATTGACTTTTGACTTAACAAGCGCCACCATCTCGCCTGTATTTTCCTTTGGTCTTCCAGTATCTATGAGGTAAAAATGATGAAGGTTTTTGGGAAGAGAAAGCGGTATTTTTTCAAATACCTTTTCTGTTTCTGATTTTTTTTGATAAAGAATAAACCCGCCATACGTCACAGTTGTATTGTCTCCGCCTGAGGGATTGCCGTGCATCTTTTTTTCCACTTCGTAAGCAAGTGCATTGATTTTTTCCAGATCCCATTTTTTTGTGAAGAAATAATATAGAGCGCCAACCACACCGACTGCCACTGCGGCAGACGAGCCGATATGATAGCCGATTGGAATCTCTGATGTAACCGTGAGCAATCCCTGAGGAATTGGTTTATTAAGATTTTGACACACAAGTTCAACTGCATGCCGGATGTACGCACTATCGGATTCTTCTGTTTTGAATTCTAATGCTTTTTCTGTTTCCTCAAATGTTACAGTAAGACGCTTGTTGATCGCGGCAAGGAGCGCGGGTTTGCCGTAGACAACCGCATGCTCGCCCATGAGGTGGATTTTACCGGGGACTGAAACGGAAATACGTGTCATATAGGCGCATTATATGAAAAAGATATAGAGATATAAAGAGACAAAGATATAGAGAGAGATAAGGAGAGATAAAGAAATAAAAATCAATACCACATTTTTACGCATATGCGAAATAATGTGGTAAAAGGAAAGCTGTAAATGGTGAGATAGATTCCTGCCTTCGCAGGAATGACAATGTTATTCTCCGAGGGATAAGCGGTAGAACCGTGAGATGGTGATGTTTTCGCCGACTTTGGCAATCGTCTGTTTGATAAAATCTCCTATTGTTATTTTCTCATCACGGATATAGGGTGATTTGAGCAGTTCTTCAACGTTTTTGGGATTCATGGCTGCCACCTGAAGCGCCAGTTCATGGGCAAGCTTTTTAAACTCTTCATTTTGTGCAACGAAATCCGTTTCACAGGAAAGCTCAACGAGCACTCCGACTTTCCCATTGCTGTGCACATAGGATTCAATAATGCCTTCTTTGGTTTCCTTGCCTTCTTTTTTCGCGGCTTTCTCAAGACCACGTTTCCGAAGGAGCTCTTTGGCTTTCTGGTAATCTCCTTTTGCATCCTCAAGCGCTAGATTGCAATCGGAAACACCGGCAGAGGTTTCCGCACGTAATTTTTTTAAAATATCTAATGATAAATCCATATAGCTACAATTATATACAATATTTTCTTCTATGAGTTACGACGTATGAAGTATGAGTTAAGAATTTTTTCCGTAGGTCATACATCATACTTCCTGCTTCGTGTCTTTCTTCGGCCCGCCTCGCGTCGACGAAGCGTCTGCGCGAGTCGAGGCGGGTCGGCCGCGTGACTTTTTCACCGCTTCTTTTGTTTCCTTAGTCTTTCCTTCCTCGTGCTCCTCTGTTTTTTCAATTGGTTTGCCTACCGGAGCAACTTCAGCGCCTTTTTCTCCCATCTTCTTCCCTTCCTCGTACGCATCAGCAATTGTTTTCGTGATAATGGTAATAGAACCAACCGCATCATCATTGGCAGGGATTGGGTAGGTGACGTCCACCGGATCTACATTGGTATCCACAATCGCGACAACCGGAACATCGGTCCGCACCGCCTCCCGAAGCGCAACAGATTCTTTCTTAAGATCAATAAGAAACAGTGCCGCGGGTTTTTCGGTAAGCGAAACGACCCCGCTATAGAAAAAGTTGAGGCGTTTGAGGTACCGGCCCAGCTTCACCCGTTCGTGTTTCGGAAACTTCTTCCAGACGTCGGTTTTTTCCTCATCCGTCAACCGATTGATTTTTTTAATCGTATTTTGGATTCCTTCCCAGTTGGTCAGAAACCCGCCGATCCAGCGCTCTGTCACGTAGGGCGCAGCGATACGTATAGCCTCTGCTTTCACAATCTCTTTGGCCTGGCGCTTGGTTGCTACTAAAAGAAGTTGGCTCCCTGCCGCAGCAAGATCGCGTACAAATGCAGCGGCTCGTTCCAATCCTTCCTTGGTTTTTACAAGGTCTATGATATGGATCCCGTCTTTCTTGGTGTAGATGTAGTCTCCTGCCTTCGGGTGCCACCGTTCGGCCTTGTGGCCAAAATGGCAGCCAGCTTCTAACAATTGCTGGAGAGAAATGTCGTTCATATGATTTCCGCCTTATCTTGCCGTTCGCCTTTACATCCGCCAGTTGGCGGAACGGCTCACGGCGCGAAATACGGCGGATTGATGGTTGCTAAACTCATCACTATCGTTCTTCGTTAAGCAACCAATCAAAAAATCGCCACCGGATACACCAGTGGCTTATCAAGTCAACCTGTGTACCTTCTTCTTCCTCCTCCCATCTGCCCCGCCAGCTGGTGGGGAGAAAGTACGGACGGGAGTGTTAAGATATGGATAGTATAGCAAGTGAAGACATCTATATCAAGTGCTCGAGAAAGAATAGGTGCATACCCCTTGCCTCGCCGGCAGGCAGGTATATCACCCGCCGGGTGTAGATTTCCAGCGTACTGTGTGTGATTTCCCATCATTCATTTTCTTTCCAATATCTTTTGCTAAATACTGGGCGCGATCTGCATTACGAACTAATTCGTCACAAGAAGCTCTCGAACCTGCTGGTACATAGACGTATCCCATACTGAACCGGGGTGCGAGTGGATCTTTTTTTGCATTCGCATTTGCTAATCCTATCAACTTCGTCATTCTCTTTTCGCTTTTTTCCTCCGGTATCCCGAAAAGAAAACCCACCACTTCATCTCCGCCATACCGATACTTCGGGTCCTTTACAAGCGTATTTGCAATAAAGAAACCTCCTGCTTTTTTGATTAATTCGTCTCCTGCTTGATGGCCTAATGTATCATTTACATTTTTCAAACCATCCAAGTCTGCCATAATAATAATACCTCCTTGTTTTTTCATTAATTGTTCAATTTGTTTTTTATCATCCTCATATGCCCTTCGAGAGCCTAATTTTGTGAGTGGATCAATTTTTGCAGATTCTTCGCTCCTCAGAAGATCTGTGATTGTCCGTACGTTGGGAGTCAATGGTTTTCTGGATTTCGGTTGGATACTTTTCACATGAGCATCCCAAATTCCAAAAAATTCTCTGGGTAATTCTGGCATATATCTAAAATACTAACGTATAGAGTATCGTGTACATAGATCTTGAACTTTACTAACTTGAATGGATATATTTTGTTTGTTGCCATTTATAACATCTCCAATTATAATTCCTACCTCTCTCATTTCCTTTTCCTTCATCCCGCGCGTGGTGACTGCCGGAGTGCCTAACCGGATGCCGGAGGGATTAAAAGGTGAGGCGCTATCATGCGGGACGCTATTGCGGTTGACAATAATCCCAACTTCCTCAAGGCTGTCCGCAATCTCTTTTCCGGTTTTTTTCTGCGGCCGAAGGTCCACAACCATAAGATGATTTTCCGTGCCTCCGGTAACAAGCGTCAAACCCTCTTTGATAAGCGTTTCCGCAAGCGTTTGGGCATTTTTTCCTATTTGCCTTCCGTACGCCTTGAACTCCTTCGTACTTGCCTCTTTCAGGGCAACCGCAATTCCCGCAATCACATTCTCATGCGGCCCGCCTTGTAAACCCGGAAACACTGCTCTATCAATCTTTTCCGCCATCTTTGGATCTTTTGAGAGTCCTTTTTCCGTCACCAGAATCATCGCGCCTCTCGGACCCCGAAGGGTTTTGTGCGTAGTTGTCGTAATAATATCTGCGTACGGCACTGGAGTCGGATGAACGCCGGCTACTATAAGCCCTGCGATATGGGATATATCAGCAACGACGTACGCTCCTATGGTATTTGCGATCTCTCCAAATCCTTTCCAATCAAGAATTCGTGGGTATGCGGTGGGACCGATGATGAGAAGTTTTGGTTTCTCTCTTTTGGCAAGTACGGCAACTTCATCCATATCAATCCAACCATCTTCCCGTACGTCAAACTGAACTGAACGGAAGTATTTTCCTGAAAACGTTATATTTGGGTGGCCGTGCGTCAGATGCCCTCCGGCAGATAGTTTCATGCCCATAATCGGGTCTCCGGGCAAAACAAGCGCCATATATACCGCAGCATTTGCGGGAGAACCCGAATAGGGCTGGACATTGGCGTGCGGGGTTTTGAATAATTTTTTTGCGCGATTGATGGCCAATTGCTCGATTTCATCAATAATTTTATTTCCATTGTAATATCTCCTAGCCGGATACCCCTCAGCGTATTTATTAGTAAGAACCGACCCGACTGCCTCCCTAACCGCCCTGGAGCAGTAATTTTCGCTGGGAATGAGAGTTACCGTATCATTTTGCCGCGTAGATTCTGTGGAGATAAGATCGAAAAGTTCCGGATCAGTTTTTTTCAATTCCATGCACTCATGGTACTGTTTTTGTGGGTGTATTGCAATAAATCGATACGTATTGGAAGCTGACCTATTCCCACTCCATCGTGGCAGGTGGTTTGGTCGTGATGTCGTAGACGACCCGGGAAACCCCTGGCACTTCATTGACAATTCGGGTGGATATTTTTTGCAAAAGTTCATAGGGAATTTTTGCCCAGTCAGCGGTCATTTCCTCCGTCGCCTCAAGTATACGAAGCGCAATCACTTCCTTAAATGCACGCGCATCCCCTTTTAAAGCAACGCTATACGCGCCGGTCATAACCGCAAACGAATGGAATACTCTTTGGTACCAACCAGCATTTTTTATCTCTTCAATGACAACACTGTCAGCCTTTTGAATCATAGCCAACCGTCTACCGGTCACTTCTCCCATGATACGAATTGCATACCCGGGCCCTGGAAATTTTTGTTGGAATACAAACTCTTTTGGAATGTTAAGCTGCAATGCAATCTCACGTACTTCATCTTTATAAAAATTCCGCAAGGGTTCGATAAGAGCAAATGAAACGGATTTGGGAAGCCCACCGACGTTATGGTGCGATTTTATTTTCGATGCGTGTTTCGTCCCTTTGCTCTCAATAACATCCGAATAAATTGTCCCTTGCGCTAGATATTCTACCCCTCTGAGTTTCTTGGCTTGTTGTTCAAAAAGGTTAATATACAGCTTGCCGATGATTTTTCTTTTTTTCTCGCCCTTGGTTACTCCTTGTAGTTTGGTAAGGAACTGTTTTTTAGCATTGACAATAATCGGAGGAATCCCCACAACATCCATAAATATTTCTTTCACAAGCTCCGTTGTCCCAATACGATTTAACCCGCTATCAATGTAAACCGGATACAACTGTTTTCCAACCGCTTTCCCGATAAGAACTGCAGTTGTTGTCGAATCCACTCCGCTCGAAACAGCACATAGTACTTTTTTATCTCCCACTGTTTGTTTAATATCGGCAATTATTCCGGCAATGTCATAGTCTCTTTTCTTTTTGATCGATATGTGGCAGATTGTTTCTAAAAAATTTCTTATAAGCAATTTGCCGCACTGGCTATGCTCGATTTCCGGATGAAACTGAACTCCGTAGATTTTTTTCTTACTGTTGCCCACCATACAAGCACGCACACCCTCTGTGCTTCCCCAGATTTCAAAACCAAAAGGAACGTCCTCTACAGTATCTCCATGGCTCATCCATACCGTATCGATTCCCTGAATATCCGCCAGGAGCGGATTAGGCTTTTTTACGAAGAGCTTCGCAGGACCGTATTCTTTATGTCCTGAAAGAACTGTCCCGCCAAGAAGATGTGCAATAAGTTGCCACCCATAGCATATCCCTAAAATGGGAATGGAATAGGAAAAAATTTTTTTATCAACCATCGGAGCATCTTTTTCATAGACAGACGCTGGACCGCCGGAGAAAATAATCCCTTCCGGTTCTGCTTTAGCAATTTTTCTTAACGCATCCTCCGGATTGACAATCGCTATAGAAACTCCACATTCGCGCACTTTCCTCCCGATAAGATGAGTTGTTTGTGAACCGAAATCAATAATGTAAATCATACTCGGTAATTGTTGCCGGGATCGACGATCGTCACCTCATGCGGGTGGCTTTCTAAAAGTCCGGCTGTTGATATTTTGATAACCCGAGACGTTTCGAAAAACGTCTGCCAGTCCTTTGATCCTAGATAGTACAAAGATGATCGAAGGCTTCCTGCCACCTGATACAAATATTCATCTACTTTGCCTTTATATGGGATCATAGCTTCAACACCTTCGGCAATAAGTTTTTTCTCGTCCGTGTTTCGCGCCTGCCCGTAGCGTTCCGCACCGCCTTCTTTCATCGCCTTAATCGAACCCATGGCACGGTATATTTTATACTTTTTGCCTTTGATCATGAAGACTTTTCCCGGCGATTCGTCAAATCCTCCTAAAAGCGATCCGAGCATGACTGCGGTCGCACCAAATGCAAGCGTTTTGGCCATATCGCCGATCTGCCTGATCCCGCCGTCGGCAACAACCGTTGCTTTGGTCCCGTCAGTTGCACGAACTGCAGCTGCTACTGCGGAAATCTGAGGAACCCCCATGCCGGTGATAATCCTGGTCGTGCATATTGATCCCGGCCCCATTCCGACTCTGATGATATCAGCGCCGGCCTCGATAAGTGCTCTCGTCCCGTCATATGTCGCGACGTTTCCTGCCATGATGGGTACCTTTCTATACTTTTTCCGCATCTTGGTAACCACATCAAGCACAAATTTTGAGTAACCGTGCGCCGAATCCACACAGAGAACGTCAACGCCCGCTTCAACAAGCGCTAAAGCGCGCTCGTCTAAATCCGACCCGACTCCCACTGCTGCTGCTACAAGAAGCTTCCCGTGCTTATCAACCGTGCTGATTTTCTTATCAAAACCTCGCTGTTTTTTCACTTCACGCACCATACCAGCCTGCTTTGCAACCGAAAGGTTCCGATGAATAACCCCAAGTCCTCCTGCTTTTGCCATCGCGATAGCCATCTTTCCTTCTGTCACTGTGTCCATAGGCGAGGAGAGAATCGGAAGTTTCAGAACAATAGACGGGTGGAGAATGCTTACAAGCGATACGTCTTCGCGTTTGATCTCCGTGTAGTTGGGCAGGAGCAGAATATCGTCAAAGGTGAGCGCTTGGTGTCTTGTAATTTTTCCCTCAATGATGGATTGCTTGCTCAATGGGAAGAAATAAAACACCGCTCGCAAGAATTTCTGTAATCAAAAAAGCTTTTGAGCGCTTTTTTAAATTCTATCAGTTAGATACAATCCGTCAAGAGGCAAAATATCATCAGCTATTTTGAAGCTAAAATCGCTACTGCTCGGGAAGCCACAAGACCGACGCGCTTTTGCACTTCGTCATTAATATCAAACTCGTTGGTTACGCGGTTGGCCACTATCCCGCATATCATCCCAGCGTGTTTCCCGAAAATACTTGCCAGCGTCAAAAGGCATGATCCTTCCATTTCAAAATTTAAAACTCCTGCTTTTTGCATATCAGAGAGAATGTGCTCTTTATGGCTGGGAAAATAATTTCTGTACCCCGGCCTCCCCTGTCCGCAGTAAAACGTATCCATTGAAGCAGTGATACCCACGTGATACCGAAACTTCAACCTTTCCGCTGCCTGAATGAGTGCTTCGACTACTTTATAATGTGCGACTGCTGGGTATTCCGGCATCACGTAGTCTTTACTTGCTCCATCAAGCCGTACCGCGCCGGTCGTAATGACAAGATCTCCAAGCTTCATGTCTTTCTGAATTCCGCCGCACGTGCCCACACGGATAAAGGTCTCAACACCGATGCGGGACAGCTCCTCAACGCCAATCGCCAAAGACGGCGACCCGATGCCGGTGGAAGTGCAGGAGATCGGCACTCCCTGATATTTGCCGGTCATGGTGTGGTACTCGCGGTGATATGCAACTTCCTTTGCGCTATCCCAGAGCGAGGCAATCTTCCCCACACGCTGGGGATCACCGGGAAGTAATACAGATTTTGCAACGTCTTTCGGTCCACAGGCAATGTGGTACTGCTTACCCTCTATAACTGGAGCAGAAGCGGAGATTTTTCTCATACATTTATACTAGTTCGTCACTAATTTGTCTTCTGTTTCCGATCCAAAATGAGAACCTCCTGTTGGTTTTACTT
>Ga0315295_10006030_pt1 | contig 10352 bp, 8 predicted proteins | sample YL17G14_0_MG_FD_204453 | JGI IMG/M metagenome (GOLD analysis project Ga0315295, IMG submission 204453) | Sediment microbial communities from Yellowstone Lake, YNP, Wyoming, USA - YL17G14_0 | ecosystem: Environmental > Aquatic > Freshwater > Lake > Sediment | place: USA: Wyoming | collected... | reverse complement strand
CGTTATTGTTTTCGTATTCGGCTGTCAGGGGGAAAGGAAAACTATCAAGGAACTCAAAATGGTAAAACTGGAAACAACTATGGGCGATATCGTCATCGAGCTTAATGAAAAGGCGGCGCCGGTTACGGTCAAGAATTTCCTGACTTATGTGGAGGAAAGTTTCTTTGATGGGACGATATTTCACAGGGTGATACCGAATTTTATGATACAAGGCGGCGGATTTACGCCGGATATGGTGCAGAAGAAAGCACATCCGCCTATTATCAACGAGGCCAATAACGGATTGAAAAATAATCGAGGCACCATAGCAATGGCGAGAACAAATAACCCGGATAGTGCTACCAGCCAGTTTTTTATTAATCATAAAGATAACCCGAACCTGAACTATGTCGATGCTCGCAATCCGGGATATGCCGTGTTTGGGAAAGTAATCGAGGGTATGGAGACGGTAGATAAAATAGCGGCTGTTAAAACGACGCAAAAAGGCCCGCACGCTGACGTTCCCGTCGAGCCGGTAGTGATAAAGTCTGCCAGAGTTGTCCTTGGGAAAAAGGATTAAAGGCCCTAAAGCCTAAATCGACTGTTTCAGCCGGTGATTTCTTCGCTGTCCTTCAGTGGCTGAACATCGTTCTAAAAATAGTATGGAGATAAATGCCAAAGATTAGATTCTATCATATTAGGACGCTGGTTTGGACATACTTGGTGTGGGCAGTTCTAATGTTATTGTTTGCTTGCTTGTTATGTATCAGGACCAACTGTCCGTTAACACGTATGCCGTTGGTTTGGGTGTGGTTACACATCACTCCTTTGTTGTCTTTGGCAATATCGTGGTACAGTATAATAGATATTGTTATTGCAGCCGTTGCCACAGGGGTTGCGGGGTTAGCTATTGTTGCTGGCCTTTTAATAAACAGATGGTGGGCTCGCTTTTTGGTAATTATAGGCATGAGCATTTGGGTTCTTTGGGGAATGTGTGTTGCTGGAATCGCGGTGTAGGTGGTAGTAGTTGGGGTGGCGGATTTATGCTTTTAGCCGCAACGTGCTGACCAGCTGGTGGGCAAGTCGGGTGGGTTCGGGGATGCGGTATTTGGTTGTGCAGTTGAGGGTGATTTCAATCGCATCTTTTAGCGAGCATTTGTTGCCTACAGAGACAAAAACCGGCTCGACATTGGTGCGAGTCCTAACGACTGCGCCGATAGTCTCTTCGCCGTCTTTCAGTGGGCTATAAGAGCCTTTTTCAGGTGCCGGGTCTTCAAAGCTCCCGGTTAATCTGCTTTTTGCACAGCCGACGGTTGGCTTATCGAAAAACAGGCCCAGGTGGCAGGCTAGTCCGAATCGGCGTGGGTGGGCAATACCCTGGCCGTCGATGATAAAAGCATCCGGCTCATTTTTTAATTTTTCGACAGCGGCGATGCAGGCGGGCGCTTCGCGGAAGGAAAGCAAGCCCGGGATGTAAGGAAACGTGAGCTTCTGCACTGCGTTTTCCGTTTCAATTGGTTCAAAGCCCGGCAGATTCAAAAGAACCACACACGCAATGATTCGTTTCTTATCCCTGCTAAAGGCACAATCAATGCCGGCAATGGTCTTTGGCTGGTTCTTTAATTCAACCAGCTGCACCTTTTCGCCGAGCTGCTTCTGCAAAGCTATTGCCTGGGAATAAGACAGATTCCAGTTATGTAGCTTTTTTATTTCCATACTTAAGGGCTTCCGGTCTCAATAAAAGAGCCAAAAACATTTTACTTTCTTGTGGGGCTTTGTTACAATTATTAGTTTGTGTTATTGTGGATTTTTCGAATGCGACTACTTTTGGCAGTGAAGAGATAATTATGTCAAGACGAGCGGAAAAAGTGATTAAGATTACGGGGGCGGCGGAGCACAACCTCAAGAACATCAACCTGAGTATTCCACGGGACAAGCTGGTGGTGATTACCGGGATTTCCGGCTCGGGCAAAAGCTCACTGGCCTTCGACACCATTTACGCCGAGGGCAGGAGAAAGTATGTCGAATCGCTCAGTGCATACGCTCGTCAATTTCTTGAGCAGATGCAGAAGCCGGCGGTGGCTGATATTACGGGTCTGCCGCCTACTATTGCAATTGAGCAGCGAAGCGCCAGCAGCAATCCGCGCTCGACGGTGGCCACCACCACCGAAATCTATGATTATTTCAGATTGCTTTTCGCCCGTGTGGGTCAGCCGCACTGCTGGGTCTGCGGCAAAGAGATTACAAGCCAGCATTCATCGCAAATAGTCGAGTCGATACTCGCCCGGCCGGAGGGCACGAAAATCCAGATTTGCGCCCCGCTGATTCGCGGCAAAAAAGGTGAGCACAAAGACATTTTGGCCGGTATACAACGGCAGGGTTTTGTGCGTGTGCGTGTTGATGGTGATATTTATGATTTAAAGAATGTCCCGCTTTTGGATAAGAACAAAAAGCACAATATCGCAGCAGTCATCGACAGGCTGATTATTAAGGATTCGGTTCGCATTCGGTTAGCTGATTCGGTGGAGACGGCGCTGAAGCTGGCTGATGGGATAGTGTTGATGCTGGTGCAGGAACCGGATGCTGATACAAAAAGCCGCTTGAATAAAGGACGAAGGACGAGGGACGAGGGACGAGAGACGAGAGACGTGTGGAGGGAGGTTATATACAGCGAAAAGTTTGCCTGCCCCAAACACCCACAGGCATCTCTTGAGGAGCTATCGCCGCGCCTATTCAGCTTTAACAGCCCGTACGGCGCCTGCAAAAGCTGCGACGGCCTTGGGACAATTCTGGAATTTGACCCTGACTTAATCGTCCCTGACAAGAGCGTCTCGCTGGAACATGGGGCTGTCGAGGCCTGGCGCAAGGGGGGCAAACGAATGAACATTTACTATAACCGGCTTATTAAAAAATTCTGCAGGAATGTCGGCATCAGTAAATCGATTCCATTCGAACAGATACCAAAAGAGATAAGAAGAATTCTGATGCACGGCACAACGGCGTCTGATGCAAGAGATTACGGTTTTCGGTTCGAAGGGATTATCCCGAACCTTACGCGGCGATGGAAAACAACCAGCAGTGAATATGTGAAGGCCAGGCTGCACAGCTACTTTGGAGAGCTGCCCTGCCGAAGCTGTAATGGGGCACGGCTTCGGCCTGAGGCTGTTGCCGTAACAGTAGGAGGCATAAACATACATCAATTAGCCTCATTGAGTATTGAGAAGGCACAGGAGTTTTTCAACAAGTTGATATTAAACGAAGAGCAATCGCTGATTGCAGCTCAGATATTAAAGGAAATAAAGGCACGGCTGAAATTTATGGTCGATGTTGGGATTGGTTATCTGACGCTGGATAGAAGGAGCGGTACGCTTGCCGGCGGGGAATCGCAGCGGATTCGCTTGGCCACACAGGTCGGCAGCGGTCTGGTGGGGGTCTGTTATGTGCTTGATGAGCCGACAATAGGTCTGCACAAGCGAGATAATAACCGATTGTTAGGCATACTTAAGCGTCTTACCAAGCTCGGCAATACGGTTTTGGTTGTGGAGCATGATGAGGACGTTATCAAAAGTGCGGACCATATTATTGATATCGGCCCGGCGGCGGGTGCGCACGGCGGCGAAGTTGTTGTCCAGGGCAGCTACGAGACAATTACCGGCTGTTCCGAGTCGCTGACCGGAGAGTATTTGAGCGGCAGGAAAAGAATAGCTCTGCCGATGAAGAGAAGAAGCTACAACTTCAGGAGGTGCGTCGAAGTAAAAGGCGCCGCAGAGAACAATCTTAAAAATCTCGACGTGAAATTTCCGCTTGGGGTGTTTATCTGCGTAACGGGCGTTTCGGGTTCCGGCAAGAGCACCCTGGTAAGCCAGATTTTGTTGAGGGCCTTGAGGCGCCGGCTCTACGCATCTCGTGAAAAGCCGGGCAGACACAAGACCATTCTCGGCGCTTCGCAAATAGACAAGGTCATAGAGATAGACCAGTCGCCGATAGGAAAGACGCCGCGGAGCAATCCGGCGACATATACCGGCGTGTTTGACCTGATAAGAAAACTGCTTTCAATGACGCGAGAGGCGAAGATTCGCGGCTATAAGGCGGGACGGTTCAGCTTCAACGTCAAGGGCGGGCGCTGTGAAGACTGTGGAGGACAGGGGACAAAGAAGATAGAGATGCATTTTCTGCCGGATGTTTATGTCACCTGCCAGGCATGCCGCGGCAAGCGATATAATCCGGAAACGCTGCAGGTTACGTATAAAGGCAAAAACATCGCTGAGATACTCGATATGAGAATTGAAGAGTCGCTGGATTTCTTTGCTAATTTTCCGACGATTATGCGAATACTGCGGACGCTCAATGATGTTGGGATGGGTTATATGCAATTAGGTCAGTCATCAACGACACTTTCCGGCGGTGAGGCCCAGCGGGTAAAGCTTGCCGCTGAATTAGGCAAGGCCGCTACGGGACGCACTTTGTATCTATTAGATGAGCCGACGACGGGGCTGCATTTTGCTGACATTCATAACCTGTTAAACGTGCTGGGCCGGCTGTGCGATATGGGTAATACCGTCGTGGTAATCGAGCATAATCTTGACGTTATCAAGATGGCGGACTATATAATAGACCTCGGTCCGGAGGGCGGGGATGCCGGCGGCAAGGTAGTCGCCGCAGGCGAGCCAGAAGAAATCATCAAAAACAGAAAAAGTTATACGGCCAAGTATTTAGAAGACAAACTGAAAGCCGATAAGAAAAAGAGATAAGGGATTTTTGGCAAACGGGGATTTTTAATGATTGCTGCAGCAGTTAAATGGGTTGGGGGCGTTGACGGCTTTCTGGAGCTTATAGACCAGCGGCGATTGCCTAACGAGTTTGTCAGGCTGCAGTGCCGGGATATCGAACAACTCTATGAAGCGATTAGGACGCTTACCGTTCGCGGGGCTCCGGCGATAGGGGTTGCAGGAGCTTACGGGCTGGTTATGGCTATACAGAATCTTGATACCTCCGCCTTCGCTGAAGCTACGGCGGACAAGCGATGCTCGATGGCTGATGCGGTTGAATGCCTGAAAAAAGCCGCTGATTATCTTGGCTTATCACGTCCGACGGCAGCAAATCTGTTCTGGGCGCTGGATAGGATTAAAAATAAGGCTGAGGACTTTGTCGCCGGTCGAGCGAGGGCAAATCTACGGGAACTGCAAGAGATTGTTCTGGGCGAGGCGAATGCTATTTGTCAGGAAGATGTAGATATGTGCCGACGAATCGGGGAGAACGGAGAAAAATTTATCAAGGATGGGTCTGGTATTTTGACGCACTGTAACGCCGGTGCGCTGGCGACAGCGGGACAGGGAACAGCACTATCAGCGATGTTCGAGGCACATAAAAAAGGAAAAAGGTTTAAAGTTTATGTTGATGAGACAAGACCTCTGCTGCAGGGCGCCCGATTGACGGCGTGGGAATTGAAACAGGCTGAGATTGATGTGGTGGTTATTTGCGACAATATGGCGGGGTGGCTGATGAAACAGGGCAAAATCAGCGCGGTGATAACCGGAGCCGACCGAATCGCAGCAAATGGAGATGCGGCAAATAAAATCGGCACTTACAGCCTGAGTATTCTGGCCAGAGAACACGGTATACCTTTCTATCTTGCTGCGCCGTCAAGTACATTTGATTTAAGTATAAAAAGTGGCGACCAAATACCTATTGAGCAAAGGTCGGCTGATGAAGTGAGATTTTTGGGTGACGAAAAAATTACGCCGGATGGGGTTGATATTTACAATCCGGCGTTTGATGTTACAGAAGCACGGGACATCACCGCTATCATTACAGAGAGAGGGGTAATAGAAAGACCTACGCCGAAGAAAATCTCTGAGCACTTCAAATAAACGGCTCGTGGGGCTAAACCTGTCAGGCGCGTGTCATCAATGGCAGATAACTAATCTACAGCGATAACTTTTTTGACTTCGGGCACTTTTGCTCTGAGGATTCTTTCTATACCCGCCTTCATTGTCATCGCAGCGCCGGGGCAGCCCTGGCAGGCCCCCTGCAGACGCAAGTTGACGTTTTTATCGTCGTCTATTCCTACCAGTTCTATATCACCACCATGCCCCTGCAGGGCAGGCCTGATAATAGAATCAATCACGTCTGCGACCTTTTGCTCGAAGGTCTGCTCGGTGTTGGTTTCGCCGCAACCGCATTGTTCACACATAAGAAATCTCCTAAGTTATTTACTCAGCAGAGGCTATTATAGCAGCCGTTTGGCTTTAAGTCAGCTATTTTTTGCACGAATTAAAGAGCGTTTTGTTCAGCTTAAAAGGCCAAAAAATAGTTATTGGCAGCAGTGTAAATTGCCGAAAAATAATTGACAGACACTGATTTGCTTTGTATAATTTCGTTGTATTTGTGTGAAAACATGCAAATACGAGCCTGAGACATCCCTTAGGGATGGTTACGGGATTACAGCAGGGCTTTAAATCTTCGGGTTTTTCGGTCCCCCTGCTTTCTTGCGAAAGCAAGAAGGGGGATTGGCTTCCCGGGGCAGCATAGAGGCGCTGTAATTGACCCTCCTTCGCTATCGCTATGGAGGGCAGGCCCGGAATAGCTATTAATGTTTATCAGGAAAGGTGTAAAAATGAGCTCCAAGTCTCGTCCTTCGGCAGTTTCGGCCGACAAATCCTCTCTCAAGGCGGGCGCCCAGATAATCGTCGATACGCTTATCGAGCTGGGTGTCGATACGATGTTCGGCTACCCGGGCGGCGTGGTGCTGCCTTTGTTCGACCGGCTCTACGATGCGCCAATCAATTTTATTATTCCGCGTCACGAACAGGGCGGATGTCATATGGCTGATGCATACGCCCGTGCCAGCGGAAAAGTCGGCGTTGTTGTTGCGACCAGCGGCCCCGGTGCGTGCAATTTGACTACCGGGCTTGCCACGGCGATGATGGATTCTGTGCCGGTAGTCGCCCTTACCGGACAGGTCCGCACAGAGCTTATCGGCAACGATGCATTTCAGGAGGCCGATACTACAGGCATTACGCGGCCTGTTACAAAATACAACTCTATTGTTAAGGACGTTAAGGACCTGGCTCGGGTAATTCGAGAGGCATTTTATATTGCTTCGACGTCTCGGCCGGGACCGGTGCTTGTCGATATACCGGTTGATGTTCAGGTCGCCAAGTGTGAGACAGGCGGGACAGTTGAGATGGACCTGCCGGGTTATCGGGTTCGGACAAAGGGCCATACGAAGCAGATATCGGCCGCTGCTGCAGCAATAAATGAGTCAGAAAAGCCGGTGCTTTATGTCGGCGGCGGAGTTATCAGCGCGAACGCAAGCGAGGAATTAAGAGTATTGGCCCAGAAGGCGCATCTGCCGGTAACAACGACACTTTTAGGATTGGGTAGTTTTGACCAGAACAGGCCCGAGTCGCTGGATATGCTCGGAATGCACGGTTCCGCTTATGCTAATTATGCTGTGCAGGAATGCGACTTGCTGATTGCTGTAGGTGCTCGCTTCGATGACAGAGTTACCGGCAAAGTCAAGGACTTCGCTCCGAACGCAAAAGTAATCCATATTGATATCGACCCAACAAGCATATCGAAGAATGTTAGTGTGGATATTCCTGTGGTGGGCGATGCAAAATATATACTGGCTGAACTGGTCAAGGAAGTGGAGTACCGAGAGAGAGAGAAGTGGTTTAAGAAAATTGCCGAGTGGAAGAAAAAGTTTCCATTCAGCTACGACAGGGGAGCATCGACAATTAAGCCGCAGTATGTTGTCGAGGAGCTGTGCCGTCAGACCGATGGCGAAGCGATTATAACCACGGGCGTCGGGCAAAATCAGATGTGGGCAGCCCAATTTTTTAGATTCAGCAGGCCCCGACAGTTCATAAGCTCCGGCGGACTTGGCACAATGGGCTATGGTCTGCCGGCTGCCATAGGTGCGCAGGTGGCCATGCCTGGTGCAACTGTTATTGATATCGACGGCGACCACAGTTTTAATATGACGATGACAGAGCTTGCGACGGCGGTCGAGAACAAACTGCCGATAAAGGTTTGCATTTTGAACAACGGCTATATGGGAATGGTTCGGCAGTGGCAGGAGCTTTTCTATAATAAGCGTTATTCCAAGAGCTACCTGTCCAACCCTGATTATGCGACTGTAGCGGAGGCGCTCGGCGCTGTCGGGATTACCGTCGATAAGAAAACCGATGTTCCCGGCACTATTAAAAAGATGCTGGGGCAAAAGCGGCCTTGCGTTGTTGACTTTAAAGTCGAACGTGAGGAAAATGTTTGGCCGATGGTTGCGGCCGGCAAAAGCCTAAATGAGATGGACGGGCTTGATATGCTGGAAAGTATGGCATAAGAAAATAAAAGGGCAAAAGAACGATGAAGCATATAATAAGTGCACTGGTTGAAAACAAGCCTGGTGTTCTGGCCCACGTTGCGGGGATGTTCGCTGCCCGGGCGTTCAACATTGATTCACTTGTCGTCGGCCGAACCGAGGACCCGAAGTTGAGCCGAATGACGATTGTTGTTGTCGGCGATGACAGGGTTGTAGAGCAGGTTCGAAAACAATTAGCCAAGATTGTTCCTGTTGTTAAGGTTCAGGATTTTGCCGGTCAGCCGGTGGTGGCCCGGGACCTGATGCTTATAACGATTTCTGCCCCGCCGGATAAACGACCGGAAATTTTATCTTTGATGGAAATGTTCAAGGCTAAGGTGGTTGATATTGGAGCCAAGCAGCTAATGGCGGAGGTCAGCGGCCCTGAGACCAAGATTGAGGCTTTCATTGATGCTTGTAAACCATACGGCATCAAAAACGTGGCCAGAACCGGAACAATCGCGATGCCACGACAGGGGCCGTCGGAAGTGAAGTCTTAGAATCGGCCTTTTTTGTTGATTGTCGGCGGGTTAGTGATTATGATGTTTGCGTATGAGAGTTCCGCTGACTAAATACGGTTGGCCAGAGGTGGTTATTTTCCCGGCGATAGTGCTGGGGGCGATGATTGTTTATTTTGTTGTGGGCGTTCTATATCTGAGTGTCTGGACTATCATCTCGATAGAAGCTGTTCTGGCTATTGTCTTGATATGGGTTTTGTCGTTCTTCCGGGACCCCTACAGACTTTGTCCGAAAGAAGCGAACCTGCTGCTTTCACCCGCTGACGGGGGAGTGACTGATATCGAGATTGTTAAAGAAAATGACTTCATCGGTGAGCACGCGATTAGAATTGGAATATTTTTGAGTATTTTTGATGTGCACATTAATCGCGCACCATGTAATGCAAAAGTTACGAGAATCAGCTACAAAAAAGGCCGATATAAAAACGCTGCCAGTCCGGAATCCGGGCGGGTTAACGAGTCCAACGACCTTTATATAATCAGGACCGACAGCCCTCGAGACAGGCTGATTGTCCGGCAAGTCAGCGGTGCGATTGCCCGGCGAATTGTATGTGCTACAAAAGAGGGCCAGGAATTAAGTGGCGGTGAGAAATTCGGGATGATAAAATTCGGCTCCAGAACGGAACTGTATGTGCCTGCCCGTGCAAATATAAAGTGTCTGGTTCAAACAGGCGATAAAGTCAAAGCTGGGCTGACGCCACTTGTAAGATACGAATAACGAATATCAAAATGTAAATATCAAAATGCAAAATTAAGGAAGGGTTCCCGCTTTGCGGGGTCCCAAGTTGTTGCCACAGAGTGGCAACTCCACAAATTTGATTTTTAATTTTTGATTTTCTAGAGATGACCCGATTAAAAACCCAGGCTGCCAAAGAAAGTTTGCTTCGGCGGGTGCGAAGGCAGAGATTGAAGTACATCACTGTCTTGCCGTCGCTGGTAACAATTCTAAACGGCGTATGTGGCTTTTCGGCCATTGCTTTTGCCAGCAAGGGCGCTGCCGCCGGCATTAACCATTTTTCCTATCACAGGCTTACGCTGCCATATTTTGCTATGGCCGGCTATATGGTCCTGCTCGCGATGATTGCCGATGTGCTGGACGGCCGGCTGGCACGAATGAGCAAGAACACATCCAGCTTTGGGGGCCAGCTCGACAGCCTCTGTGATATAATCAGCTTCGGGGTGGCGCCGGCATTTTTGATGCTCAAAGTTCTTGAATACAAATTAAGTGGTTTTGCCGGGCAGAGTACGGCTTTTGCAAATTTTGCAGAGCGTTTTGTCTGGCTGGCAGCCGCATCATATATAAGCTGCGCAGCCATTCGATTAGCCAGGTTCAATGTGGAGAACGAGGAGGATGAATCTGCCCACATGAGTTTCATAGGCCTGCCAACTCCTGCTGCTGCAGGGGTGGTAGTGAGCATAGTAATATTTCATCAGGAAACACTACTGGAGCTTTCAGCTGGAAGTAGCCGGGCTTATATTATCTGTGAAGA
>Ga0315295_10006027_pt1 | contig 10358 bp, 6 predicted proteins | sample YL17G14_0_MG_FD_204453 | JGI IMG/M metagenome (GOLD analysis project Ga0315295, IMG submission 204453) | Sediment microbial communities from Yellowstone Lake, YNP, Wyoming, USA - YL17G14_0 | ecosystem: Environmental > Aquatic > Freshwater > Lake > Sediment | place: USA: Wyoming | collected... | reverse complement strand
TAAGAACCAGACGGGACAGCTCATGTCCCGAGCGACCATTGACGTCGAGGCGGTGCGCCGGTTCTTCGCCATGGGCTTTTTGAACCTCCTTCAAACGGTTTTTCTCATCGGCGGCATCTCTTATCTTTTGATTTCATTGGACTGGCGGCTGGCGCTGCTTTCGCTCTCGTTCTTTCCGTTTATTACCTGGCGCGTTCTCGCCATGAGCATTAGGTTGCGCCCTATCTGGCTTAAGGTCCAGCAGCTAATCGCCACGCTGGCTACCCGGCTGCAGGAAAGCATCATGGGAATCAGGGTAGTGAAAGCTTTCGCTCAGGAGGAAGAAGAGGAGAAAAAGTTTTACACTGCCGGCAACCAGCTTTACGATGCGCAAATTAACGCCGCCCGCCAAGTTGCTTTTGACATGCCGCTCATGGTGTTTCTATTCGCTCTACCGACCGTCGTTGTTATCTGGTACGGCGGACGTCAGGTAATCGCCGGGGCTCTGACCATCGGCGGGGTGACCCAGTTCATCCTTTACCTTGGTATGCTTGGCATGCCTATCAGGCGTCTGGGATTTCTCGCCAATACGCTCTCCCGCATGATGTCGGCCGGGCAGCGAATCATGGAAATACTCGATACCGAAGCGACGGTCAAAGAGAAACCGGGCGCGATTACCCTGGGAAGACTGAAGGGTCAGGTCAACTTCGAGAATGTCAGTTTCAGCTACGGCACTCTATCGGCGGCGCTGAAGAAAGTCAGCTTCAGTGTTCAGCCGGGACAACTGGTGGCACTTTTAGGCAGTTCCGGCTCAGGCAAGAGCACCATCGCCAGCCTCATTTCCCGGTTCTATGACGTCTCGAACGGACGTATTACGCTCGACGGGACCGATATTCGTGACGCAACGCTGGCCTCACTCCGTAAAAACGTCGGGATAGCGCAACAGGATGTTTTTCTCTTCTCGGCAAGTATCAAGTATAATATTGCCTACGGCGTGCCGGATGCGGACATGGATGAGATAACCCAGGCGGCCAAAGCAGCCCAAATCCATGACTTTATCATGAGCCTTCCCGAAAGCTATGACACGTGGGTCGGGGAGCGCGGCGTCACCCTCTCCGGCGGCGAAAAGCAGCGCCTAGTCATCGCTCGCGCCCTCCTCATGAACCCCAGCATTCTTATTCTGGATGACTCAACCTCCAGCGTCGATGCGGAAACCGAACACCTCATCCGCCTAGCGCTGGACAGGCTTATCAAAGGACGGACGACTTTCATCATCACCCACCGTCTGCCAATCATAAGGAACGCCGACCTCATCCTGATGCTTAAAGACGGCGAAGTAGTTGAGCAGGGTAAACATGATGAACTTATGGCCAAGGAAAGTCTTTACCGTCAGATATATCTATCGCAGCTTGCGGCAACTGAAAATGTCGTGGTGCCCGTGAAGGAGGCAAACTAATGTTTCCCGGTGGCGGTGGCTTTGGTCCCGGGCCGGGTGCGGCCGGAATGCGCGGCGGGGGAATGGGCCGGCTGCGCAGCGTCCTCGATACCGATGATGATATGCTCGGTAAGCCGTACGACTCCCGGGTTATCAGCCGGCTTACCAGATACGTTGCCCGCGTCAAAATACCGCTCCTCCTGGCGGTGGCGGGTACGCTTGTGAGCAGCTTCACCGCCCTGGCGATGCCTTATCTGGTGCGTATCGCCACCGATGATTACATGAAAACGGGGAATTTTAGCGGCCTTAATATTGTCGCCCTGGGCTATGTGGCGCTGGCGCTTCTAACCTGGGCGGGACAGTATGTGCAGACCATTGAGCTCGCCTACGTCGGCCAGTGGATTCTGCTCAAAATGCGCGCCGATTTGTTCGAGCACTTGCTCAACCTCTCCATGAGTTTCTTTGACCGCACCAGTGTCGGCAAAATCATGTCAAGGCTGCAGGATGACGTCGACCAGCTTAACACACTGCTCACTCAGGATAGCCTGACCCTGGCCGCCGATGTTGTGACGCTCATCGTCATCGCCGGAGTCATGTTTTACATGAATGTCACGCTCGCGCTCCTCACACTTACCATGGCGCCCGTCCTGGCCGTAATTCTGATTATCTGGCTAAAATACGCACGCCGCGCCTTCATCAGGGTGCGGCGGACGATGGCCCAGGTAAATGACCAGCTCCAGGAGGGTATTTCCGGTGTACGCGTGACGCAGAGCCTTCACCGTGAAGATGTTAACCTCCGGCAGTTCGATTCGGTCAATAAAGTAAATCTGGATGCGAATGTCGAAGCGGCGAGGCTACAGGCGTTTATGATGCCGACCGTCGATATTTTAACAAACGCCTCTTATGCTCTGGTGCTTGTCTTCGGTGGACTTGAGGTTATGAACGGGCAGACGACGCCCGGCGTTCTGCTTGCCTTTTTACTCTACATCCAGCGTTTCTTCGCCCCGGTACAGGAGCTCACCGTGATGTACACCGAACTCGAACGCGCCATGGCCTCCGGTGCGCATATCTTCGAGTTGCTTGATGTTAAACCGGACCTAAAGGATAGCCCGGAGACAACCGAACTGCCACGGCTTACGGGCGAGGTTAAATTTAACCACGTCGGCTTTGGTTATGAGCCGGGTGTGGAGATACTCCACGATATAAATTTCACCGTGAATCCGGGACAGACGGTCGCGCTGGCCGGGCGGACCGGGGCCGGTAAGAGCAGTACAACCAGTCTTATTGACCGTTTTTACGATGTGACAAATGGTGAAGTACTGGTTGATGGCCGCAATGTAAAATCGGTTACCCAGAAATCACTCAGGCGTCAGATAGGTGTCGTACCCCAGGACCCATTTCTTTTCTCTGGCACCATCGAGGAAAACATCCGCTACGGGCGCCAAGACGCCACCCAGGACGAAGTTATCGCTGCCGGTAGGGCGGCCGGCGCTCATGATTTCATCATGCGGCTTGATAAAGGTTATCAAACCAGTGTTGGGGAAAGAGGCGGCGGCCTCAGCGCCGGACAGCGTCAGCTTATTTGCCTTGCCCGGGCAATCCTGATTGACCCGCCTATCCTGATACTGGATGAAGCCACCTCCAACGTGGACACAAATACGGAGCGTATCATGCAGGCGTCGCTTCGTCAGGTATCCAAAGGGCGCACCTGCATCGTCATTGCCCACCGGCTATCCACCATAACCGATGCCGACCGCATCATCGTCATCGAGCACGGGAAAATCATCGAGTCCGGCTCGCATCACGAACTACTGGCTAAGGGAGGACTCTATAGCGAGATGTTCAAGACCCTGAGCGCGCCGGGCCTGGAGCAGGCTGCAAGTCACAACTAAAGATAGAGCCGGTTGTCTATGATGGAACCTCTACATTAAGAGGGCAAGGGGCCAGAGGTATGGTGAAACAAGCAAGAGAATACCTGAAAGAATTAGACCTCACAGCGTTACAGAATCTGGGTGAAAGCAAATTCGCTTACTGGTTAGATGAACGTACCGAAGAACTCAGGAGACGATTTCCGGAAGGTGCAAAAGGTAACTGGGGTGCCGCCCGAAAGGCGATCAATCTATTCCTCGAAAATGTTCTTTACGACAGATTCCTCTCAAAAGAATATAGGCTTGATGCATTAGAAGGAGTGTTAGAAATACCCTTAGATAGACAAGTGGCGGAGGGATTGGGAAAAGAAAGGCCAAGCAAGATTCCGGTTAGATGGAGGCAGGAGATATGCTAGAGATTAAGCAATTAGCCGTAGCTATAGATGGCAAGGAAATCTTGCATGATGTAAGTTTGACAATAAAAAGCGGGAAGACAAATGTGCTCTTCGGCCCTAATGGCAGTGGCAAAACTACTCTTCTTATGACGATTATGGGTTTCCCCAAGTACCAGGTAACTAAGGGCAGCATTATCTTCATGGGCAAGGATATAACTGGGCTACCTATTGATGAAAGGGCCAGAATGGGAATTGGTATGTCTTTTCAGCGACCGCCGGTGGTCAGGGGGGTAAAGACGCGGGATGTGGTTTCTGCCTGTCTTAGAGGACGTGGTGATGCCGAAACAATTAGTAAGCTGGCAGGTCGGGCTGACTTGTCCGACTTCCTGGAGCGGGACATAAACCTGGGTTTTTCCGGTGGGGAGATAAAGCGTTCCGAAATGCTGCAGGTACTGGCACAAAAACCGCAGCTGGCCTTGCTGGATGAGCCGGAATCCGGTGTTGACCTGGTGAACATTGCTCTTATTGGTGAACTGATAAATGAATTGCTGGAAAAAGATTGCCCGGTGCGTGACCGAAGGTGTACGGGGCTTATCATTACCCATACCGGCCATATCCTGGACTATGTCAGCGCTCACACCGGCTATGTTATGTGTGACGGCACAATCTACTGTGAGGGTGACCCACATGAAATTCTAAGAACTATCAAAGAAAAGGGATATAAGGCATGTGTCAGTTGTTCGGTAAGGACTGTAACAAATGAATGAGATAAAATCGTCGGAGACATTGAAAGAGAAAGCCAAGGCTGCCGCCGGTAAACCGGCTGCGGTAGGCGAGGATATAGATATAAGTGCTTTCATCAGTGAAGCTGAGCCGCAATCTTACCGTGCTGACGCCTCACAGCTACCAGCTCGAACTAAGGAGCAAATGCTGGGCGTCGGTGTCATGTTGGACGACATACGCCAGAGGGCCGGCACATATATTCAGACAGATAATACCCCGGTGCATGCTTCGGCCACACAAGAGGGTATAGAGGTAATGGCCGTCAGCCAGGCAATGAAGAAATATGACTGGTTATCAAATTACTTCTGGAAGGCTGTAGCCGTAGACACCGACAAGTACACCGCTAGTGTCGAGTTAGGTCAGTATGATGGCTACTTCTTCAGGGCACTGCCTGGCGCTAAAGCTGAGTATCCAGTCCAGGCCTGTCTCTATCTGGCAAAAGCACAACTGGCTCAGAAGGTGCACAACATCATTATTGCTGAAGAGGGCTCAGAACTGCATATCATCACTGGCTGTACCACTGCTCTGAGAGAAGAACCCGGCTTACATATTGGCATTTCTGAGTTCTTCATAAAAAGGGGGGCTAAGGTTACTTTTACCATGATACATAGCTGGAACCCGGCAACAGCCGTCCGTCCCCGGACTGTCGCCATCGTAGAAGAGAACGGTCTCTTCCTCAGTAACTATGTACTAATGAGGCCAGTCCGTTCACTACAAATGTATCCTGCCGCCAGATGTGTTGGTGAAAACGCCATTGTCCGCTTTAATAGTATTCTGGTGGCCGGGGAAGGGTCATCAATAGACGTTGGTTCGCGGGTCTTCCTTAATAGTAGGGGGTCGCGGACAGAAATCCTAGCCCGGGCTATCACTACCGGGGGTAACATTATCAGTCGTGGCTACGTAGAGGGTAATGCTCCTGATGTTAAGGGCCATCTGGAGTGCCGCGGCCTTATCCTGTCGGAGAAAGGTATGATTCACGCCATCCCCGAACTTAAGGGCAATCTGGCTGGCGTTGACTTATCTCATGAGGCCGCCGTTGGTAAGATTGCCGAAGAGGAAGTGGAATACTTGATGGCTCGGGGGCTGACCAGGGCCGAGGCCACCGCTACCATAGTCAGGGGTTTTCTCAGAGTAGATATTGAAGGATTGCCGCCAATGCTTGCTGCCGAGATGCGACGAGCCGTGGAGACCAGTGAGAAAGAACTGATGTAAACGCGCAACCCAGGTGTGAACTTTATGGCTAATTGTTATCTGTCCTTGTTTTCCAAAAGTACTAGTGTAGTATCACCGTAATATCTTGACAATGATTCTAAGGTCGCTCATTGTAAAGCTGTTATTGAGACACTACACTAGGAAGCCGATATACTCTTGCCGCGGTGTCATGGAATAAGTCAGCCCGCTCTGTTGGCGAGAAATCCTTGGTGATTCGCTTGAAGGCATTCCAGATAACGGTGTATGAATACGATGTTCTGTCAACCGGGAAATTGCTCTCGAACATGCACCTTTTCGTCCCGAACTTCTCGATGCACCAGATATAGTAGGGAGCCATATCCTTAGCCAGCTCAGCTGAGTCCGGAGGTTTGGGCATTGCGTGCCAGCCGAAGCCGGTTCGCGGCATCCCCATCCCTCCCAGCTTCACCACCACATTAGGACATGCCGAAAGCGCCGTAATTCCTTGCTTCCACTCTCGGAATACCTCCTCGCGCTTCCCGGCATAAGGGCCAACGCCGAGAGGCCCTCCAATATGATTGGTGATGATGGTCGTGTCCGGGAAAGCTCTCGCCAGGTCTACCAGGCCTGGCAGTTGGGGAAAGTACAGAAAGCCATCAAAACTCAAGTTGTATTTATGCAGCTGTGCGAATCCTTCCCTTAACTTGGGGTCCGATAGCAAATTCGGCGTATTCACACGAGAACTGACATCGGGGCTCGCGTTCCAGGTAGTTGTAAAGCGAATACCGCGGAACCTGTTCCGACTCGCTGCTATGTGTGCTTCGAGAACCGGCGCAACGGCGCTCCCCAGCATAAGGTCAGCGAAACCAACGATTCCTGCAGCAACGGCGGTGTTTCCGTACTGCCCGCTTGCACTCTGGGCGGCGATACCCTGCACAAACTCCGTCTGACCGACTGGTTGCATCTCCGGTGGGCCGTCCTTTTTGTACATAGAACCACATTCTATGAACACCGTCTGAACGATATTGTGGCCTCCTCCAGTGTCTTTCAGCAAATGCTCAAGCAGGTAATGGCGTACGGGCCTGGCTGACTCTCGGACGCGGCTTTCGGGGAAAGAATCGGGGTAGTCCCATAAGTGGTGGTGAGGGTCACAGATTGGAAGGGCAGGCTCAAGAGGCTCCTCCTTCGTTAAACTAAGCCATGCTTCATGCTGAGTTACCATCTTATTCCTCCTGCGTAACAACGTTGCCGTGAGAGATTTGGACTTCTCTATTGTAATAGCATTTGGGCCGTTTGAACAGGTGGTCTGGCTTTGCTGGCTGGGACGGTGAGAAGAATCGGACGGGTTCATCCCATAAATACCCTCAATGTGAATCAAAAAGTGGCAATGGCCATTCAATTCAACTCTGTTTTGCTGAACCTCTGTTATCAGAATCCAAATTTACATCGGGGTACAATAGTTCGCATCGAATTTCAAAACGTTTCCTTTCTGAACCTTGAGGAATAAACAGTCGACGCACTTGTTCAGGTATCGGAATATATATTTGATTTTTTAAAGCAATTGTACAAGTTGGGAAAGCGCTTCCACCTGGTGTGTCAGAAAATATTTCCGAACCCTGTAGTTCATAATAAAGAGCAAATTGCCCAGAGTGATGTTGGAAAATATAAAATGCTCTTTGCCCACCCCAAATGATTTGAGTGCCGTGGGGCTGAAGAAAAAACTCACCGCGATCAACTCTCACTCGGTCTGTAATAGCTATGAAGCAACGATATCCCATTAATGGTTGTTCTTCGTCATTTATTGTGAGTAATTTGGCAGAAGATTCTCTCTCAAGACGAGTGATAGCAGGAAGGGGATCAAACTTTTGCCGATCAGAATCATTTTGCGATCTCATTTGAGCAAGCATTTGTTCGTTATTCAGAATATCCGGGAGTATGCTAGAAACGCTTTTAGCGGCAGAACTATCAAAAAACTGAACAGTCGCTTGAACGACTGCTGTTGATCGTCGTGCCGCGTCATTTAGATTGATATCACCTTTCATATACTTTTCCCATATCTCACTTAAACTGGCAAGATCTGATTTTTCGTATTCAAATACATCGCGGGGCTGGCGTAGGATTCTCAATAAAGCTTCGGCTCCTTGCCGCGTGCTGCTAGGTACAAGATTAGAAACTTTAGGGAAAATCACATTACGCACATAATCTTTAGCCATGCCCGAAAATAACGCGTATTCTTCTTCGTATAGTTTAAGAATCATTGCAGCGGACGTAGTCTCGCTGTCAATTACAATATCGATAGGTTTAGTTGTTGTATCAACAAGGATTGGCAATCTGTGCGATATTTTACCAAAATGTACCTGAGCGGTGATGAAATAATCCGACTCGAGAATATTCATCAAACGGAATGCGAATCCCGATTCATTTAGTGATAGGTCTTTGTCTCCTTTCGGCTTTAATATCCGTGGTGAATCTTCAATACGATGAACGGTGCAGAAAGATGAGAGATAGCTTTGTTCGCATCTTCTCCTGGGTTGGCTCTGCGATATTATTATTAATGGTGTTTCATCATTAGCGTATTGGTCTATTATTTGTTTATCAGATCCTTCATAATAATTAAATGATTTAATCTTACTCTGTTCCTTTACCTCTTCAAGTGATATAGATGCACCATTAGGTAAAATCTGAACTTGAAGTTTAGAGCATAACTCATATCTGGAGTGCCTTACGACCCAATCCATGAAACTAGTACTCTGGTTTGCTAGAGGGGTTAATGCGATTTTCTCGGAAATGTACCGGTCACACTCTGAAATAATTGTTTGAATTAGTTGAATACTTGATGTTGTTAAGGCTTCCCGCCCTGCTGTAGGGTCAAGTATCTTGAGATCAGCTATACCGCCAAAATTGTAACTCGAACTAACCGCGACTGAGGCTAAAGCAAATCGGCTTCGAAAGGTTCGAATTGAATGAGAACCTTGCCATAATAATATCATTCCCTGAACCGATTCTCCAAAACAGAATATTTTTCTTAGTGCGAGCCATACTTCACCGGATTTTGCTATTACGATTTCTGTATCGGCTTTTATTTGTGATCCGAGAATTATATTCTCAGAATAATCTTGCCAAGCCGCGGGTGGTTTTGGAATCCCACCTTCAAATTCATTTTGACTGATAATTAATCCATTCACAGTAACAGGGATGTCGAGATATCTCACAAACTCCTTAATGTAAGCTATAGCTGAATTCACGTCAATCGTAGTATCAGGAGAAATATCCGCAGTGACCGATGTTCCAGGCTCTCCTTTTGATGGTTCTTTAATCATGTCAATGCAATCCTGTGTAGTTGACAGGGTTTCACGAAGTGCAATAGATGTCGTTCGATCACCAGTTGTAGCTGATTCACTAGTGACGGTCAACGCACGAGCAATACCAAAGTTAGCCATAGCACCTATTCCAAAAGTACCGACAACACCAGCTGCTCTTGCTTCAGGGGTATTCTTGCTACTCGACCCGGATTTCCAGTAATGGTTAATCAAATCTTCCTTAGTCATACCAATTCCATTGTCATTAACCGTAATTTGTGTTGGTGTAATAGTTATCGAGATATTAGGTCGGAAATCTTGCTTAGCATATTTTCGAAGTAATATTGCGTCATAAGCGTTTTGACAATTTTCTCGTAATAGAGTAAGTGGAGATTGATAAATCTGCACAGCGAGCAACTGTATAATTTGATTCATCTCTATTTTGAATGGTATTCGCTCATTTGTATTCATCCTCGTATTCCCTTCATTGCTGCTATCCGATTTTTCAATTCATCAAGAAACATTTGCGAGAACTGCCCAGATTTCTTTGCAGAGCACACCACAGTTTCAGCTTTATCCCAATGTTTTAACGCAATTGCGGCAGAAATAACATATGATAATTCATCGGAATTTTGAGGATCGGGCAATTCCTGCTCCAAACGGATCCAATTCTTTGTTCCATACAATGCTTTAATGAGAAGTTGTCTGCCATAGCGACCTAATTTACTTCCATAAGAGTCAATTATTGTTACCACCTCTTCATAAGATTCTCTCTTGAGCAAACCCTCGATTTCTTCGATAGAAGAAAGGTTAAAGGCACTCCGGCCAGTATTAACCAAAGAATTTTGTGGAACTGCCGTCCATTTTAAATCCATATAGCTTTTACCTCCTTGCTCAATTAGCCTTCCTTGTGAAAAAACACCTGAATTCATCTCGCGGACATGTATGCGAGCATGCACGTAATCATCAAATATCTGAATTATGTTATATTGACGCAACAGCCCAGGGGGTAATTGATGAGGAGCTGCACATAAAGATCCAGCACTAATAATAGCCATTTGAGAATCTTCCGGTGTGACGTGTAGGGAATATGGCGATGCTCCAGCACTGTGTCGATGGCCATATAACCCAAGTCTATAGCCTCTATCAATAAGTAATCTAACGACACCTGTATCCATATAATCTGAACGGTGAGGAGACCCTTGAATATCATGATGCCAGACGGCGATTTTCAGTAAAGCGTCAGGACAAGCTAAATGACTTTGGGAGATCGCCTGCCCGCTTATATCACCAATTGAACTAAAGCAGTCGGCGTTAACACAAGAGTTGAATGCACATACGATTATCTTGCCGCTATCAAGGTTGAAGAGATTCCACTCTCTCTTCGGATCAATAGCAAAAGTAACTTTGTTACCTTTATAGAACTTAT
>Ga0315295_10006026_pt1 | contig 10359 bp, 10 predicted proteins | sample YL17G14_0_MG_FD_204453 | JGI IMG/M metagenome (GOLD analysis project Ga0315295, IMG submission 204453) | Sediment microbial communities from Yellowstone Lake, YNP, Wyoming, USA - YL17G14_0 | ecosystem: Environmental > Aquatic > Freshwater > Lake > Sediment | place: USA: Wyoming | collected... | reverse complement strand
ACAATCACCGCAGTTACAGGTGTAAGTGGTTCAGGCAAATCCAGCCTGGTTACAGATATTCTTTATAATGCATTATCGAACCGGATAAACGGAAATAACCTGAAGCCAGGGCAGTTCCGGGAACTGGCAGGTGATATTTCAGGACTGACAGGTATTGAACTTGTCGACCAGAATCCGATAGGCAGATCGAGCAGATCCAATCCTGTTACTTACCTTAAGGCATATGATGAGATCCGGAAGCTTTATGCAGAACAGCAGGCATCAGTCCAGAATAATTACAAAGCATCTCATTTCTCTTTCAATATTGAAGGAGGAAGATGTGAGGAGTGCCAGGGTGAAGGAATTATAAGGGTTGAGATGCAGTTCATGGCCGATGTCGAGCTGACCTGTGAAAGCTGCAAGGGTATGAGGTTTAAAAAGGACATCCTCGACGTAAAGTACTACGGAAAGAACATTTATGATATGCTTGAGATGACCATTGATGAAGCAATTGAATTCTTCAGCAGTCATCCCGGAAGAAGTGAAAAGCGGATAATTGAAAAGCTTAAACCGCTGGCCGATGTCGGTCTGGGGTATATTAAGATGGGGCAGTCGTCAAGTACATTATCGGGAGGTGAAAGCCAGAGGGTAAAACTTGCCTATTTTCTAAGCCAGGAAAAAAGTGCCGGCCATATGGTCTTTATATTTGATGAGCCAACAACAGGCCTTCATTTTCATGATATCAACAAACTGCTTAAATCGATAAATGCCCTTGTTGATCATGGTCATTCGGTTATCCTTATCGAGCATAACCAGGAAGTGATAAAGTGCTCCGACTGGGTCATAGATCTTGGACCGGAAGGTGGTGAAGAGGGTGGATACGTTGTTTTTGAGGGAACCCCGGAGGATCTGGCTAAGTTTAAAGGATCGTACACAGGGAAATACCTGGCACGGAAACTTAATGCCCCCAAACCTCTAAAGGGGATAATAAATTAACAGGGGAGTTGCATGCAGCGTCCCTGCCATATCAAAATATAGCGTCCCGGTAATTTTAGGTTTTTATTTTAAATCCGAACATTATTGCCACACAGCCGGTTGCAGGTATTCCACCCTGCTGGCCTGATGAACTGACCTTTATTACTAATCTGAGCTGCTGGCTCGACTCCAGTTTGAAGTCCCAGGTTTTGGCATTATTTGATTCCTTGCTTGAAAACAGAATTTTTTTTTCAGCATCAATGACAGTGAATTGGACTGCAGGAAGGGCTTCATCACCGCAAATTGACAGGCGGTATTCCATATCGGAATAGAAAGTTTTATACAGTTCTGCTTCCTCTCCCTCAGAAAGTACTGTTGCATGATAATTGCCATCGTGAATATAAGATCCGAGTTCCGGGAGGCATGTTCTTTTGGCGAATGCCTTGCATTGACCATTTACACTTAGTCCCCAAGCAGCAATCAACAAAATCAGAATCGGAGCAACTATTATTCTTCTCATATTACGTTTTATTTAATCAAATTACTTCTGATTTCTGCAACCATTTTTGAAAGTTCCTGGAATACCTCGGGTGTCAGATCTGACTGAACTTCCGATTTGAGAACCGTAACATTGGTGGCCGGGTTATATTCAGGTCTTACCGGTGATGTTTTAATAGTTATTTTATCAAAAACAACTTTGACTCTGTTTACCTCTGTGATAAGCTCATCAATAGCTGGATGTCCTTTACTGCTTTCGAGCAGTTTAATAAGGATATCCACTGAAAGCTTCTGGTCAATAATCCTTCCGACAAGCTTATTACCATTGAATTCTTTCATATCAACAAGCTGTGTGGAAATATACAATCCTTCCAGCCATCCTCCGGTGAGGACAATAGCTGCGATTGCAGGCTGGCCGTTTTCTTCGAGATATGAATTTGAATTAAGGTATGTCTGGGAAACAATATCCATTATGACATCTGTATTATGGATATTCTCTTCGAGTTTATTAATATCTTCATCACTTATAGCGTCAAGTATACCAAGCCCGTCAGCCATCTTTTTAGCAGCATTCATATAATTAATGATAAGCTGAGTCTGGTCATACAAGCTCGCAAAGCTCAGATCGCAGGTGTAAATGCCAAGATTTAAAGCCATGCTTTTGTTGGAATTGTAGTTCTTTGTGTTTTCGACAGGGTTGAGAAGATCATCATCAAAGAGCGCGCCTGCTGATTTAATGAGCATTGCAGATTCCAGAGGGGAAGGAAGTGTATAAAATATTTTTTCAGCCTGCTTTATATCTTCATATACTGCTGCATCGGCTCCTGATACAGCGACAGAATCCGTATCTTTTTTCCCGCCTTTACCGCCTGAGCGACAGCTGGCAAGTATTAATGTAAAAAAGATTAATAATGTCAGAACAGTGTTACTGATTTTAAGAAGTCTATTCATGGTTCAGTTATTTTTTCGTCCTTTCTAATCAACGCTAAATTAGTACATTATTTTTATTTTTAAAAATGGCGTAATCCATTTAGGAGTATTTCTAACTTTGTAACAAATAATTACAAATGACCAGCCCTGAAAATAAACGTAAAGAACTTGAACATATTTTAAGTAAAGAAAACTTTGTTAAGATTTCCGCGACAATAAAAATGCTCAGGGATGAATCTCCCTTTGGGGGTGCAATAGGATTACTGGTTGCACATTACGACAAAAGCGGTAATAGTTCAATAAAAAGACTGATTAGAGAATTTTTGAATGACCTTAAAGATCAGGCATCTTGCAAAGAGGTAATTGATCAAATAAAAAAAAATATTAAACCCGATACTCTGAGGATGTTAGTTTCATCATGCTGGCAGTCAGATCTTGATTATGCAGGTTATTCATCAGATTTTGCAGAATTATTTCTTACAGGAGACTACATGACGGCCATTGAATGTTTCACTGTTATAGAGTCGTCGGTCCATAATATGACCAGGTCAAAAAGAGATGAGGTCATTAAAATGATCCGCGAGGGCTCTCCGGCTGTCATAAGCGATAAAACGGCGCTATCGCTTGAACTTATTTCGGTCCTTGAATAAGTTAATTTGAACAGTTCTTTATTCAAACGATGAGAAGTACTTCATAAACTGGGTTCTTTCAAAGACTGTCGGCTTTTCGTAATTGAGGTAATTAAGCTTTCCCCTGAAATCATCAATTTTTTTAAAGCCTTTTGAGGTCATCCAGTCAGATATTTGTGTATTCATCATTTTAATAAAGGGGATACCTTTATTATATAATACAGAACAAACCTGGACAGTATTTGCTCCTGCAAGAAGGTATTTGACAGCATCCTGCCCAGTATGAACCCCTGTTGAAGCCGAAATGTCGATCTTTATCTTCTGTGCACTTGCCATGCCTATCCATCTCAATACATACCTTCTTTCATTTTCCTGGCTAAATATTGCAGCAGGGATGACTTCCATTTTATTAATGTCAATATCCGGTTCATAAAACCTGTTGAACATCACCACTCCCTGAACGCCTCTGATGTAAAACTGATCGATCATGTACAGGATATTTGAAAATCTGTATCCTATCTTTAAGACAACGGGGATCCTGATAGTCTTCTTCAAGCTTTCAATAAGATCAAAATAGAGTTTTTCAGATTCTGCCGATGATTTTTTTCTGTCGATTGGCATGAAAAAGACATTGATCTCAATTGCATCAGCGCCAGCTTCTGCAATATTTTTTGCAAATCCGGTCCAACCGTGGGAGGTATAACAATTTATGCTCGGAATAACCGGAATCCTGAGGTTCTTTTTTGCATTTCTGACAAGGTCAAGATAATTTTCAACAGAGTTTGACTGGATATAGTTTGAAAGATAGTCATCTGCTTCCGGATAGCCAGCTGAGGAGCGGACCGAATGAATATGATGATTTATCTGTTCTTCAAAGAGTGATTTCAGCACCACTGCCCCCGCTCCGTTCTCCTCGGCTTCCTTCAGCTGACCAAGCGTTGAGGTGAGGCGGCTGCTGCTTATGATCAACGGGCTTGAAAGTGTGAGGCCAAGGTATTTGGTTGTAAGGTTTTCCATTATACTGTATGTTTTGTTTGATTATTTTCTTTCTCCAAATATAAGACTTCCGATTCTTATTATTGTGCTTCCCTCACTGACAGCAATTTTAAAATCGCCAGACATTCCCATTGATATCTCCTTAAAATCACCATTATCCTTAAAATACTCCATCCTGAGTTCATTAAAACAAGAGGTAAGGTACCTGAATTCTTTTTGAATCATGTCAGTATCATCAGTGAAAGTTGCAATGCCCATGACTCCACAGATCCTTATTGAATTCAATTTGCGAAAATCTTCAAACCCGAACATCTCATGGATTTCAGTCATGCTGAAACCATATTTTGTTTCTTCCTCTGCAATATGTATCTGTAACAGGCAATCTATTGTACGGTTTACTGCCAAAGCTTCAGAATTTACAAGTTTCAGCAATTTGTAACTGTCAACCGATTGAATCATACTTATAAAGGGTACGACAAGCTTAACCTTATTCGTCTGCAGATGACCGATCAGGTGCCATTCTATATCTTGCGGAAGGAGATCTTTCTTCTGAAGAAGCTCCTGCATTCTGTTTTCACCAAAATGTCTGTGGCCCGTGTTATAAGCTTCGAGGATGTCGCTTACAGGCTTCGTTTTTGATACTGCAACAAGTTTAACAGATGGAGGTATCTGTTGTTTAAGGGATCTTATATTTGATGCAATTTGAGTCATGTCCTTAAAAACCCACCCCTGACCCCTCCAGGGAGGGGAACCATAATGTTTGTACAGTCATTACGAACCAGCTGCCTGGCCGGTGAAGCAATCTCATTAATTTAAGTGTATTCACTAATTAGAATAAGATCGGATTTAACTCAACTTAGGAGGTGAATTACCAGTCCGCTCCTCAGTTTTGGTTCAAACCAGGTAGTTTTCGGAGGCATTATATTTCCTGAATCTGCAATGGTAATTAGCTGTTTCATTGAGACCGGGTAAAGTGCGAAGGCTACCTTCATGAACTCGTTGTCGACCCTCTTCTTAAGTTCACCAAGACCTCGGATACCACCAATAAAGTCAATTCTTTTTGACCGTCTGAGGTCCTGGATATCCAGAATGGGTATCAGAATCTGATTTGCAAGGATGGTCACGTCGAGTCCGCCTATGGGATCTTTGTCATCATAAGTCTCAGGACGGGCCGTAAGGCCGTACCATTTACCGCCGAGATACATTGAGAAGTTATGAAGCTTTCGCGGTTTATATATTTTTTGTCCCTTTTCCCTGATCAAAAAACCCTTTTCAAGTTTTGAGAGAAATTCCTTTTCAGAAAGGCCGTTCAGATCTTTCACAGTTCTGTTATAATCAATAATTCTGAGCTGGTCATCGGGAAAATGTACGGCCATAAAATAATTATATTCTTCTGTTCCGTCATGTCCGGGATTCTTTTCCCGCTTTTCTTTGCCTACAAGTGCAGCGGCCGCAGTTCTGTGATGACCATCAGCGACATAGGTAAAAGGCACTTCTTCAGCAAAGAGTTTTTCAATAAGCTTGTTAATCTCCTGGTCTTTTGCTACCCAGAATCTGTGTCTGAAGCCATCCTCAGAAATGAAATTATATTCCGGCGTCTCCTTTTTAGTAACGGATTTGACAATTTTATCTATCTTTTTTACTGCAGGATAGGCAAAAAACACCGGTTCAATATTTGCATTATTTACCCTGACATGAATCATACGGTCCTGTTCCTTATCCGGCCTGGTAAGTTCATGTTTCTTAATAATGCCATTGAGATAATCATCAACTGAAGCACATCCCACTATTCCATACTGTGTCCGGCCCTGCATTGTCTGGGAATAGATATAAAAATGGGGTTCCTCATCCTGGATAAGCCAGCCTTTTTTTTTCCATAGTGCAAAATTGCTGACAGATTTATCATATACCTCTTCCGAATGAATATCAGTTTCAGGCGGAAGGTCAATTTCGGACCGTGTTATATGAAGAAGTGAGCACTCCTTACCCTGAGCCATCTTTATTGCCTCTTCTGTGTTCATTACATCATAGGGCAGGCACGTCAGATCACCGGCTATGGATTGGGGAGGCCTTAATCCCCTGAAAGGTTTGACAACAGCCATTGTATATCTTTATATTTTATTTATTAATTCTGAATTTTTCGTTCCCGGTTTTAAAATAACTGACTATCTGTTTGGCGGCAGCGATCCCGGCATTCATATTGGCTTCTTTAGTCTGAGCTCCCATTTTTTTCCCTGTAAAAAGGAATCTTCCTTTGTATTTCTCCTCAAACACAGGCCTGCAATCAGGTTCAACATCGGCCAGATATTTGAAATCGGGACGACTTTCAAATATTTTCAGGAGATCTTCCTCATTGATAATCTCTTTCCGCGCAGTATTAATAAGAACAGCATTGAAAGGCATATTAATTAACAGACCAAAACCTATCGACCTGACAGTTGCATTATTGGCTGGCAAATTCAGGGAAACATACTGGCATGTCGAATAGAGTTCCTCCACTTTCCTGCATACTCTTGCACCTGATGCAACTATCAAATTATCATTCACAAAAGGATCAAATGCATATGTTATCATGCCAAAGCCCCTGCTAATCTCAGCTACATATCTCCCAACATTTCCAAAAGCATGAATCCCGAGAGCCTTTCCGCGCAGTTCGGTTCCTGTATTACCACTGAAACCGTCTCTGGCCTGGTAGAGCATCATTTCGAACACAAGTTCGGCAACAGCATTTGAATTTTGTCCAGGTGTATTCATTGCTATAACGCCATGAGCAGTGCAGGCATCAAGATCTATATTATCATAGCCTGCTCCGGCTCTTACCACAATCTTAAGTTTTCCGGCAGCAGATAGAATTTCCTTAGTAACCAGATCGCTGCGCACAATCAAGGCATCGGCATCTGAAATTGCAGACTGAAATTCATTGACACTTTTGTAATTTTCAAGCAAAACAAGTTCATAGTCTTCAGCCCAGGAAACTGTCCGTATCTGCTCTATTGCTGCCGGGGCAAAAGGTTTTTCGGTTGCAATAAGTATCTTCATGACAACATTCAGTTAAGAATTATATGAAACTACTTTAACAGTTTATAACGAACATTAAACTAATTCTTTGCTTCAAATTCTCTCATGGTATCAACGAGCGCTTTTACACTTTCCAGAGGAAGCGCATTATATGTTGAAGCCCGGAATCCTCCTACAGAACGGTGGCCTTCAATTCCAAGCATTCCTTTTGATTTCGCAAATTCGGCAAATGGTTTTTCAAGTTCCTTATAATCATCAGCCATAACGAAACAAATATTCATAAGGGATCGGTCTTCAGGGTCCTTAATAGTTGGGACGAAAAGTTTATTGCGATCTATCTCATCATAGAGCATCCCTGCTTTTTCGATATTCTTTTTCTGAATAGCCTTAACTCCGCCAAGATCTTTTAACCAGTGGAGTGTCTGCTGGGCAGCAAATACTGCAAAAACCGGAGGCGTATTGAACATAGACTCCCCTTTGATATGGGTGCGGTAGTCAAGCATTGTTGGAATCGGTCGGGTTACCTTGCCCAATGCATCCTCTTTCAGGATAATAAGTGTAACACCTGCCGGGGCGAGGTTTTTCTGAGCGCCGGCATAGATGATTGAGTAATTTGATACATCAACCGGACGGCTGAAGATATCTGAGGACATGTCGGCAATCAGCGGAATATTGACATCCGGATCTTTTTTCAGTTCCGTACCGTATATAGTATTATTCGTTGTCACATGAAAATAGTCAGCATCTGCCGGAATTTCATAATTCTTAGGGATGAAATTGTAGAGTTTTTCTTTTGATGAAGCCACTTCTACGACTTCACCATACAATTCAGCCTCTTTCAAAGCTTTGTTTGCCCATTCTCCCGTATTAAGATAGGCTGATTTCTTATTCATCATGTTCATGGGGACCATTGCAAACTGAAGGCTTGCTCCTCCTCCAAGAAATATTACCCGGTATCCTGTTGGTATCTCGAGTAATTCTTTAACAAGGGCAATTGTATCATTCATACAAGCCACAAATTCCTTGCTGCGATGAGAAATCTCCAGTACAGACAAGCCTGAACCGGCAAAATCCCTGATACCTTCAATTGTTTTATCAATGGTGTATTGTGGAAGGATTGAAGGCCCGGCGTAAAAATTGTGTTTTTTCATAATGTGGCAATTATCTTAATAATTTGATGGATCTGAAAAGGTATTCTACAAAAATAAGGAATTTTAAGTACAAGCAAGAATAAAACGATCAGGTAGTCTTGTTTATATACCTAGTGCAGGGACTTTTGAAAAACTTGTTTTTTAACCACAAAGAATGAAAAGGTATTGTGCAGATTCTTATCACTTTGCGATCTTTGCGCTATTGACTTCGCGATCTTTGGGGTTTATGGATTTATTCCCTGATCTTTTTATGAAACCATGCTAACTAGAATTCCATTCTTAACTATTGGCACCTTACGTGTATAATCAGCTGTAAGGCAGAATTGAATACATTCATCCAGTTTTTTATCCCTCAGCCTCGACCGTTGTGCAGCTTTCTCTATATAACCCGGGATATCGCTTTTTGCAAGTGTCCATAGATCCATGGCTGCAAGTGTTGAATCACAGATAGTAGAATATAACGAGGATTCCAAAAGTCTTTCAGCAACAGCTCCGGCGCATATTGTATCTTCGAGGTTAAACCGGTTTTTCCATCCCGCGCAAAAAAGGACAACGTTTTTCTCCTGCTCCGAAATCCAGCCTGTGAGAGCACTTATGTTAAGAAACGAGCCAATAACTATATAGCCGGCTGAAGCCGCCATTTTTATAATTCCGGTACCATTTGTTGTACTGTAAACTATTGTTCTGCCGGAGACTTTTTCAGGAGTAAAATTGAATGGAGAGTTACCAAAATCAGCAAAATCAAGTACATATCCATCACGCTCGGCGGCAACCAGGTAGCCTTTTTCTTTGTAAGCTTTTGCTTCCGACACAGTCGCAACAGGAATTATTGATTCCGAGCCATTTTCAAAAGCAGTGCATATTGCAGATGTCGCCCGCAGGATATCAATAATTACCACGATGGAACCTTCGTGCCTTTCGGGTTCATACAAGGCAGGCGAAAAGCATGTCTCCAGATTTCTTTTTCTTATCATGCACTAAGATATTTTTTCATATATCGGCAGATTGACAACCTTTGCTTTCAGGTCTTTGTTCCTTATCCTTATGAAGATCTCCGTGTCAGGTTTCCAGAAACCTTGTGAAAGATAAGCCATTCCTATTCCTTGTTTCATCATAGGGGACATTGTTCCGGAGGTCACCTCTCCTATTATAACACCATTGGCATCGGCTACTTCATAGTGCTGCCGTGGTATACCACGGTCAATCATAACAAATCCTTTAAGTCTTCTGGATACACCTTCCACTTTTTGTTTAAGGAGGTAATCTTTATCAATAAAATCCTTATTATCGGTGAATTTAGTTATCCATCCAAGTCCTGCTTCAATCGGGGATGTACTGTCATTGATATCATTACCATAGAGGCAATATCCCATTTCAAGACGAAGCGTATCCCTGGCGCCAAGGCCTATAGGTCTGATATTGAATTCCTTGCCAGCTTCAAGAACTGCTTTCCACAACTTAGGGCCCTCTTCATTCCTGACATATATTTCACATCCTCCGGCTCCGGTATATCCTGTTGTCGAGAAAATAACCTCTTTTATCCCGGCAAATTCAATGATCCTGAATGAATAATAATCCATATCGGTCACCGGCGCCTTTGTCAATTTCTGCATTGCCTTCATAGCCAGCGGACCCTGGACTGCCAACTGTCCAATATCATCTGAAGCGTTTATAAGATCTTTTCCTGGTACAATACCAAATTTTGAGGCATTTTCAACACACCAATTCCAATCTTTTTCAATATTAGCAGCATTAACAACGAGGAGGTACTTATCCTGACTGAGCCTGTAGACAAGGAGATCATCAACTATTCCTCCTTTACCGTTTGGGAAGCAGGTATATTGAACCTTCCCGTCCCACAGAGCTGATACATCATTTGAAGTTATATACTGAAGGAACTGCAGGGCTGAGGGGCCTGATACCCAAAACTCTCCCATATGCGAAACATCAAATACTCCGACACCTTCCCTTACAGCAATATGCTCATCGGTGATTCCGGTAAATTCTACAGGCATATTGTAACCTGCAAAAGGAACCATTCTGGCTCCGGCTTCCTTATGAAATTTAGTAAAGACGGTATTTTTCATCAATGGTGGAATTAGTAAGTGTGCAAAATTTATCAGTTACTGGTTGCGGGTTACTGGTTACTGGTTAAATGTGACTGGTAAATGAATACTGTTATG
>Ga0315295_10006024_pt1 | contig 10362 bp, 11 predicted proteins | sample YL17G14_0_MG_FD_204453 | JGI IMG/M metagenome (GOLD analysis project Ga0315295, IMG submission 204453) | Sediment microbial communities from Yellowstone Lake, YNP, Wyoming, USA - YL17G14_0 | ecosystem: Environmental > Aquatic > Freshwater > Lake > Sediment | place: USA: Wyoming | collected... | reverse complement strand
CGAGCGAATCGCGGGAGACGGCCATCAGCGTCCAGCATTCGGACGCGCGCATGAGATGCTCGGCGTTCACGGCCTTCGTCTCGGGTTTCCACTTTGCGGGGTCCACGTACGTCCGGTACAGCCTGATGCCCGCGTGGTCCACGTCCGTCGCGAAGCCCTTCTCGGTGGCGAGCACTCGGAGCATCAATTCGCCCTTGTCGTCGAGTGCGAGCCGCGCCGCGATCGGAATGTCCTTGGTCCCCTCGAGAGCCTTCTTGATGGCCTCCCGCAGCGTCAGCTTCTGCGCGGAGAGCGCCTGGAGGAGTTTCCCTTGGTCCTCGCTCTTCTGCTCGGCCGGCTCGGCGCCGAAGCTGCTGGACACGACGGCCGCCGCCAGGGCGAGGGTCAACCACGCGATCGACTTCATGGCGATTCTCCTTCTCTCAAGTGACCTTTCCCGCACGCGGGCCTGCCGGAGGAGCGGGCCTTCCTCCCATCTCACGTTCCGACCTTACCGTGGCCATCGCGGGGCGCGCGAGCCGGCGGCGCAGGCAGGCGCGTCGCACCTCGCTCGCAGAACGGAACGCCAACCTGCGTTCGGGCCGGCGCCCAGAACTCCACAGCGTCCCGCATCCCAGACGTCCCACGGCCTCGAGGCATGTATCGTTTTGTCACCTTCGGACCCGTTCACGTCAAGTCTGATATGCCTCATGGCCTACTGGCCATGGTCCTCATCCTGGGTGGCGCGTTCGTGGTGACGGAGTGGCTCATCCGCCGCCATGGGCGGCATAAGCACAGGGGCGCCGGAGCCGCGAGGTCCGCCTATCTCGCCCCGTTGGGGCTTGGGCCTTTCCTCCGCGCCCGCACCAGGGGCTCCGCGCGGCGGCCCGGCGGCCGCCGCGCTGCACCCCTGGCTATGCTATCTCGGCCCTTCGGGCCGGAAGGCGCGGCGGACGCCACGCGCGGTGCGCCACGGGTCCGAAGGAATTGAGGACGGCAAGGTTGAGGGGTGAACGGCGACGCCTCCGGAATTTCGGTTCTCTGCATGGGGGCCGTTCGCCGTCGTCCCTGAAGGGGACGGCTTCGATGGCCCAGGTTCAGCGCGGCGGACACGCCGCGCGCAACCCTGGGAACGGACGCCCGAAGGCACGCCTTCGTCCTGAAAGGACGAGCTAAGGCTGCTCCTGCAACGCGTGCGGCGGCGCCGTTCGTAGCGCCGGCTCACCCGCATCGGCTGTAGCGCCGGCATCCCGCCGGCCGGGCCGTTGACGTGCGCCGCGTCAACCCGAGGGGAAGTGCGTCCCTTCAGGCCGGACCGCGACGACGGCCGCTGAGGCGCAGCCTCAACGGCCTTCATCATCGGGGGCGAGCGGCCGGGAAGGCGGAGCCTTCCCGCACAGCATGGCGGCGGAGCCGCAACCGTCCTGGACGGCGCGCGGCGCAACTCCGACAGAACGGCGGCGAGCCGGGAGGCTCGCCCTACGCTCGCGGCGGCGAACCGAACAGCTACGCCGGGCGGAACAGGATGGGAAGGATGAACACGATGGGAACGGCCAAACGGCGGCGAGCCGGGAGGCTCGCCCCACCATTCCCTCATCTTGTTCATCCTGTCTATCCTGTTCCTCTTCGTCTCTGACCTCTCCTATGAAAAGTCCTAGACGCTTGATTTTTAGGCTCTGTTTTTAGCGAGTGTTCAGAAAAAATGTTTTCACGCTAAGCCTTGCTGGTTTGGACGTTGCAAGGTCGGTTTCGTATTTTGCTTGACAAATGGCCTTTTATCGTGTATAATGTATGGGTCACGATTGATTTCAGCACACAGGAAGGCTCTCCCAGGAGGCATGACTATGACCCGCTCTTCCGTTCGCAGCAAGGTTGGCGCGCAGGCCGGGGCGCGCCATCCGGCGGAATGCGCGACGGCCGGGGCGAGGCCGGCGCCGCGGGTGGACCCGGCGAAGCTGACGGCGCGGGTGTTGTGGCTGACGGAGGTGACGCGGGACCTGCACGTGCGGCAGCTCAACCTGGAGGCGCTGATCTCGCACGCGCCCGATCTGCGGCGGGTGCTGCGGGAGATGCCGCGTAACTTAAAGGCGCGGGCGCCGACGGTGGTGCCGTTCGACGCGCGGTTGTGGGCGCGGGGCCACCCGGTGGAGCGTTCGCGGCTGGCGACGGCGGTGGCGTGGTTCCGCGACCATCCGGGGAGTTCGCCGGAGGAGGCGGCGAACGCGTGCGGGGTGCGCGCGGGGAGCCTGCGGCGCACGCCGGAGATGCGCGAGCTGCTGCGGTGCCTGCCGCGCGGACGGCTCTGGTCGGGGCCGACGGGCGGGCAGGAGCGGGCGCTGCGCTACCTGGCGGGGCACCGGCCGGCGAGCGTGGCGGAGGTGGCGCGGGCGGTGGGGGTGACTTCGACCGCGCTTCACAACAGCGTGCGCTTCCGGGAGGCCTGGCAGGCGTATGCGCGCACGGCGACGCTGCACCCGAACGCGCGCGGCCGCTTCGGCCGGCGAGCCGTGCGGCGCGGGGAGAAGGTTCCGCCGAGGGCGGCCGAATGAACGAAGCGCGGAGCGTCTACCATTCGATCCTGTGGCGGCGGATCTCCCGCTACGTCAAGGGCGAGCGGGCGGGGGGCGCGTGCGAGCACTGCGGCGCGCTGGCGGGGGCGATTTCGGCCGACGGCCGCTCGATCATCCGTCTGGCCTGCGCGCACCTGAACGGGAACGTGCACGACCTGCGGCTCGAGAACCTGAGGGCGCTGTGTCCGACGTGCCACTACTTCTACGACCAGATGCTGCGTGTGCGGACGTTCTTCGACCGGCATCCCGAGCTTCAGGGAGTGCTGGGACCCCGCCGGCCGGCTCGCGCAAAGACGCCAAGGCGCGAAGGACGGGGGACGGGGGAAACGGCGAACGGACGACGGGTGCTTGGACGCCGACGGCCGCGCGGGGTAGACTCGACGCCATGAGCCACGCCACGCCCGGCCCCACGCCCGCGCAGGCGGCTTGGATGCGGTTGGGGTACGGACTCTTCCTGCACTTCGGCCCCAACACGTTCACCCAGTCCGGGTGGGGCGACGGACGCTTCCCGCCGTCCGGCTTCGCGCCGGGGGCGCTCGATTGCGCCCAGTGGGCCGGCGTGGCCGCCGAGGCGGGGATGCGCTACGCCGTGCTGACCGCCAAGCACCACGACGGCTTCTGCCTGTGGCCCTCGCGGCACACGGACTACAGCGTCGCCCACTCGCCCGGCCGGCCCGACGTCGTGCGGCGCTTCGCCGAGGCCTTCCGCAAGGCGGGGCTGCGGGTCGGCCTTTACTACTCGCTCTGGGACCGCCACTGCCCGTTTTACGAGGACGACGCAGCGTACGCCGAGTACCTCCGCCAGCAGATCGAGGAGCTGCTCACCGACTACGGCCCGCTGGTCGAGCTGTGGTTCGACGGCGGGTGGGACAAGGAGCACCCGACGCGGCAGTGGCCGTATGACCCGGCGTGGGAGCGGACCGTGCCGGCCGACGTCCTGCACGGCGGGCGCTGGCGCTGGAAGGAGCTGTACCGCGTCATCCACGAGCGCCAGCCGGACTGCCTGGTGCTCAACAACTCCAGCAGCGACCGGCCCGGTTGGGTGCGCTACCACCCCGTGGACGCCCGGACGTGCGAGCACTTCCACTTCGTCTACCGCGAGCGGCTCCACGAGGTCCGCGTGGATCCGCACGTGACGGACGACGAAGGACGCGCGGCGTACCTGCCGCTGGAGTTCTGCACGAGCCTGAACCCCGACTGGTTCTGGATCGAGGGGCGCTGTTACAGTCACGCCTCGGCGGAGACCATCCGCGGTTGGCGCGAGACGGCCCGGGGCGCCCAGGCCAACCTCCTGCTCAACGCCGGGCCCGACCAGCGCGGCCTGATCCCCGATTACCACGCGCGCTTCCTTCGCGAAGCGGCTCCGCGACGCCGGTGATGCATTCGCGCGAAGGCCGGTCGGTGGTTTGCCCGTGCGCTGGATTGCGTGTATAAGGAGTAGGGAGGCGCGGTTCATGGTTCGCGGTCCACGCATTGAAGTGCCCACGGAGAAGCTGGTGGAGTTCTGCCGACGCCACCACATCCGGCGTTTCGCCTTCTTCGGCTCGGTGCTGCGCGAGGATTTCCGCCCCGACAGCGATGTGGATGTGCTGGTCGAGTTCGAGCCGGGGCAGGTCCCGGGGCTCGCGTTCTTCGCCCTTCAGGACGAGTTGTCCGAACTCCTCGGACGCCGCGTGGACCTGAACACGCCGGGGTGTTTCGGCCCCCGCCTGCGTCCGCGCATTCTGGCCGACGCGGAGACCGTCTATGGCCAACGTTAACGACGCGGATCGCCTTGCGCACATGCTGGACTACGCCACGATCGCGCGTCGGATTTCCGCGGGCCGGACGCGCGAGCATCTCGACAGCGACGTGACGTATTCACTGGCTATTGTGCGCGCCCTGGAGGTGATCGGCGAGGCGGCCAGCAGGATGTCGGCCGAAGGACGCGCCCAGTTGGCTGGTATTCCCTGGCCCCGGATAGCCGGGCTGCGCAACCGCATCGTCCACGGCTACGACGTGCTGGACCGGGACCTGATCTGGCAGATTGTCACGCAGGACCTTGGGCCTCTCATCGCCGAACTCGAGAAGGTTGTGCCCCCGGAGCCGCCGGCGTGAGCGCGACTACCCCGACTCATCGCCAACACGACTCCCACGCGCGCTTCCTTCGCGAAGCGGCCCACTGACCCCCGGAGAACCCCATGCGCACGACCCTCCTCCCGCTGGCCCTCCTCACCATCCTGCTGACCGCCTCGTGCGAGAAGGACGCCGCCGAGGGCGAAGGCCCCCGCACTCGCGACGCGGCGGGGCCCACGCCCGCCTTCAAGGACTTCGACCGGCGCGCGAAGGCCGGCGAGCGGCTGAACGTCGTCTTCTTCGGCGCGTCGCTGACCTGGGGCGCGAACGCCAGCGACCCGCTGCTGACCTCGTACCGCGCCCGGATTTCGCAGCGGCTCGAACAGGCGTACCCGCAGGCGCGCTTCAAGTTCTGGGACGCGGCCATCGGCGGCACCGGCTCGCAGCTCGGCGTCTTCCGCCTCGACCGCGACGTGCTCCGCCGCCACCCCGACCTCGTCTTCCTCGACTTCTCCGCCAACGACGACATCGGCACGGCCGACGAGGAGACCCTCGCCTCCTACGAGTCGCTCATCCGCCGCCTGGTCCTCGAGGCCCAATGCCCCGTCGTGCAGGTGATCTTCCCGTTCCTGTGGAACGTTTCGGGGCAGAAGCTGGAGAGCATGAAGCGGCGCACGGCGCACCTGGAGATCGCCAGGGCCTACAGCGTTCCGGCCGGCGACGCGATCGAGCTGGCGCAGCAGCGCGTGAAGGCGAAGGAGGCCACGCTCGAACAGCTCTGGCCCTTCGACGGCGTCCATCCCGGCGACAAGGGCTACACGCTCTTCACCGACGCGGCCTGGAGCGCCTTCCAGCGGGGCATCGAGCAAACCATAGTCTGTGCGGCGCCCGAGAAGATGCTGCACGCGGACACCTACATGAAGAACGCCCGCGTGCGGATCTCGACGCTGGGCGAACTCCCCGCCGGCTGGCGCGTCGGCGTGCCGAACCCGAACTCGGCCTTCTTCGATTTTCTCATGTCGCGCTGGCTGGACGACGAGACCATCGCCAGCAACCGCAAGGAGGTCGTCGAGGGCGGGAAGAAGAAGAGCGTCCCGCAGGAGGCGGCGCGGCTGAAGGTGAAGTTCTCCGGCGCGATGGTTCTCTTCTACGGCGAGACGACGGCGAAGTCGGGGAAGTACCGCGTCTACCTTGACGGCAAGCTGAACGAGTACGTGCCGTGGGGCAAGAAGACGCCCGAGACGGTCTACGACGCGGGGGACTTCGCGCGCAAGATCAACGGCAACGGCCATTACCAGCTCGTGATTGCGAAGGGCCTGGACGCCGCGGTGGAGCACACGCTGGAGATCGAGCCGCTCTTCGAGGCGGAGAAGGAGCAGGAGTTGCGGCTGGAGAGCATTTGCGTGGCGGGCGGCAAGGCGACGGTGACGCTGGAGAAGTGAGGGTAGGGGGTCCGTGGTCATGTGTCATTGGTCATTTGTCCGTGGTCGGGGGCAACGGACAAGGAGAGAACAGGGATCCGGCGCCGAACCGGCACGGAGGAACGGCCGCCGCCGAGACGGCGGCGGTCACGGCAGCGCGCCGACGCGTGCCGCCGCGGCCCCCAGGCTGCCCAAGATCAGCAGAAACAGCAGCGCTTCCAGCAGACCGAACTGGCGGTACTGCAGCGGCACGAAGTACACGAACGGGACGGCCAGCGGCACGAGGCAGCCGATCACCAGCCCGGCGCCGCCCAAGGCGATGATCACCGTACCGACCGCCACCGCCATGGCGGTGAAGGCCCGCCAGTGCCACTTCTCCGGCGTGCGCGGGAAGGAGAGCCCGGCGAAGATGAAGCCCAGCACCAGGCCGGGCAGTATGGCCCAGAGGCGTTCCATGTTCTCGCCGCGGCCTCCTCAGCGGTAGCGCTGCGCGTGCCATTCCGGCAGGTCTTCGAGGAACTCGGGGCAGACGCCTTTCAGGTGCGCGTATTGGTCGTCTATCAGCCGGGCCGAGAGCACGGACGCCTTGCGCGCCCCGTAGATCATCGCGGCCATCAGCACCCCGGCCCCGGCCAGCCCCAGCCACCAGCTCTCCGCGGGGAACGCGCCGACGATCATGCCGACGCCGGCCAGCGCCGCGGTCCAGGCATTGAGGATGCCGCGGCGCCGTGCCGCTTGCGCCTCCTCGCTCAACCCGACGTGCAGCGTCGCCGTCTTGCGGACCAGGAGCGCCACGACGATGAAGATCAGGACATGGGCGAGCAGCAGCAGGTAGATCCACGGACTCATGTAATAGAAGGTGCGCTTGAGCACGGCGGCCGTCGGCTGGTTGGTCTTCACGCAGCGCGGCGGGAGGGGCGCGCCCTTGCGCACCACCAGGATGTCGCCGTCGCGGAAGAGCCCGCGCCGGCGCGCCTGGCGGTCCTGCTCGGCCGCGGCGTCCACCTCGCGGTCGAAAAGCCCCGCCACGTCCCGCGCCGGGATCCAGTCGCGCGCCCCCTCCTTGAAGACCAGGTCCGTCGGGCGCAACTGGCCGCTCAGGGCCAGCTCGCGCAACTCAAAGGACGGCACGGGCCCGGCCTGCTTCTCCCCCGCCGTGTAGAACCACTGGGCGTCCTCCAGCCGCACGTCAGGCATGGTCCCCTCCCGAACCATGGACCCCGCAGTTGGCGCGAACAGGCTGCCGGTCAACGGCGGGCAATGTACCGGCGGTGCCGGCGGCAGACAACCGGCGTTCGGCGGCGCGCCGGGGCGCGCTTGGTGGATGCGGCCGTTCTCCCCCTTCCCGTGCCGGGAAGGGGAGCCGAATGGCGGGAGGCCGGGGGGCGGGAAAGAGGTGAGGCTATTCGTCGAGCCAGCGCTTGAGGGAATCGCGCAGGAGCACTTTGGCCCGCGTGAGGCGCTTGTCCACCGCGGAGATGCTCAGGCTCAGCAGCGCCGCGATCTCCTCGTAGGAGCGCCCGTCCATGTACTTCAGGACCAGGATTTCGCGGTAGATTTCGGGGAGGCGGTTCAGGGCCTGGCGGATCTGCGCGGCGCGCTCGCGGCGCGCCATCGGCCCGGCGGGATCTTCGGGCGGCGGCTGCGCGCGCTCCTCGTCCTGCTTGTATTGCAGCGCCGCGTGATGGAGCTTCTTGCGGCGCAAGACGTAGATCGCCTTGCGCCGCGCGATGCCGTACACCCAGTTGCCGAACTTGTCGCGCTCGCGCAGCAGCTTCAGCGTCCGGGCGGCTTCGAGGAAGGCGTCCTGCGCCACGTCGCGAGCGGCCTCGGCGTCGGAGAGGATCGCGTAGGCCGCGGCGGCGACCAGGTTGAAGTAGCGTTCGACCAGCGTGTCGAAGGCGCCGGGCACGTCCTGCTCGGCCTGCCGGACCAATTCGGCGTCCTCCAGCGCCGCGGCGGCGGCCGGCGCGGCCTGCTCCTCCTGGGCCAGTTCGCGCAGGAGGACATGCTGCACGGCCAGCTCGGCCAGCCGCCGCACCACGCCCGGCTCGACCCAGCGCGGGGCGAGCGCGGCCTCGGCTTGCTCGGGCCGCGGGGGATGCGTGCCGTCCGGATCGAGGAAGGCCCAGAGGAGGGCGTCGAGCGCCGCGTCGCCGTGCGGGGCCGGCGCGCCGGGGGAGAGCGGAAGCGCCGCGGCGGGGCCGCTCATGGCGCGCCCTCCTGCGCCGCGCGCCGCCGGAGGTCTTCTTCCAACTGGGCGCGGGCGCGCGCGAGGGTCTCGCAGACGGCCTGGGCTTCGAGCTTCAACTGCGAGCCGATTTTGCCGGCCGGCAGGCCGCGGCCGTAATGGAGTTCGAGGACCTGGCGCAGATGCGAAGGCAAGGCCCGGAAGCACTCGCGGAGGGCCTGTTTGCGGCGCGCCCAGCGCTGTTCGGCCGCGGCCAGCTCCACGATGGCCTGCTCGATGCGGTCCACCAGTTCCTCGGGCGGCACGCGCAGGCCGGAGGCGGCGCGGGCGCGCAGGAGCGCGAAGGCGCGCTGGCGGGCGGCGCGGCGCGCCCAGGCGTCCGGGTCGGGGCCGGGGGGTTCGGCGCGGGCTTCACCCGCGGCGACGCAGAGGTCCTTGAAGATCTCCTCGGCCAGGGCGAAGTCGCGGAGCAGGGAGACGAGGAAGGCCATCAGGAAGGGCCGCGCCGCGAGGACCTGGCGCAGGGCCTGGGGCTGGGCCGGAACGGGCGCGCGGCCACGGCCTTTATCCTCGGACTCAGCCATACCTTGTATAGAATAGCCTAGTCGGGGCGAACTTGCCAAGCGGATTGCCTGGGGGGCCGGGAAGTGAGGCCCCTGGAGTCTGCCCCGGCGGGGCAGGGGATGGTAGCCGGGGGTCCGCGTGGCCGCCCCGGGGGCGGCTACGCGGTACCCCCGGACAACGGCCGCCCAAGCACACCCGCGCCCTGGAAGGGCGCGCAGAGGATGCGCTCCCCTTCTCTCCGCACCCCGCCGGGGTGCGCCTGGCTCTTGCGGCCTGTTCCGGGGGTGGCGCACACAGGCCGCAAGCGGCCTGTGCGCTGACCCCCGGCTACCATCTCACCACCGCTTCGCGGTGGAAAGCAGCCGCCTGGCAATAGTTCTGTGTTCCAGCGCCTTTGCCCCAGTACGGCACTACGATTTTCTGACTACGCACCCGCACCCGATGGCCTGGCGGATGGTAACTTGCGTAACCGCCCGCGGCGCTTTAGGATATTAGCGGAAGTGGCTGTTCCGCTGGAAGGGCCCTTCACGGGCCTTTTCTTTTGGGTAAGAACCGCCACGGGGGCTAGCCCCCGTCCTCCCTGGTTTGAACCGGGGCGCCGCCGGGAGCAGGCCTTGGGGCTTCCGGCCGGTGGGGGTCGCATCGTCGGGAGAGCGGACGCCTGGGCGGAGGAGGCGGCCGCGGGAGGAGCGTCAAGGGAGTCCCATGATCGGCACGGAACTGCTCCGGCTGGTGGACTCGATCCACCGCGACAAGGGGATCTTGAAGGAACTCCTCTTCGAGGCGATCGAGTCGGCGCTGCTGACCGCCTCGCGCAAGCGCTGGGGCCCGCACGGGGAGCTGACGGTCAAGATCAACCGGGTGACGGGGGACCTGGAGGCGTACGAGGACGGCCGGCGGATTGACCCGGCGCAGTTCGGGCGCATTTCGGCTCAGACGGCGAAGCAGGTCATGATCCAGAAGATCCGCGAGGCGGAACGGGACGTGATCTTCGCGGACTACGAGGCGCGGATAGACACGCTGGTCACGGGGACGGTGCAGCGGTTCGAGAAGGGCGCGATCATCATCAACCTGGGCCGCACGGAAGGGATCGTGCCGAAGCAGGAGCAGGTGTTCAGCGAGCAGTACCGGCCGGGCGACCGGATTCGGGCCTACGTGGTCAAGGTGCAGAAGAAGGGCCAGAAGGTCCTGATCATCATCTCGCGGACGCACCCGAACCTGGTGAAGGAGCTGTTCTCGCTGGAAGTGCCCGAGATCGGCGACCGGATCGTGGAGATCAAGGGGATCGTGCGGGAGCCCGGGCACCGGACCAAGATCGCGGTGTACTCGTCCGATCCCAAGGTGGACGCCATCGGCGCGTGCGTGGGCGTGCGCGGGACGCGCATCCGGAACATCGTCGAGGAACTGGGCGGCGAGAAGATTGACATCGTGCGCTGGAGCGATTCGCCGGATCTGTTCATCCGCAACGCCCTCTCTCCGGCCGAGATCACCGCGGTGGAACTGGACCGCGATACCCAGCACGCGCGCGTCATCGTGCCGGAGGACCAGTTGTCGCTCGCCATCGGCAAGAAGGGCCAGAACG
>Ga0315295_10006023_pt1 | contig 10362 bp, 11 predicted proteins | sample YL17G14_0_MG_FD_204453 | JGI IMG/M metagenome (GOLD analysis project Ga0315295, IMG submission 204453) | Sediment microbial communities from Yellowstone Lake, YNP, Wyoming, USA - YL17G14_0 | ecosystem: Environmental > Aquatic > Freshwater > Lake > Sediment | place: USA: Wyoming | collected... | reverse complement strand
GAAATATCCTCATTTGCCAGTAATGCTTTGTTCAGGAGGCGGCGGAAGGGTTGATTACGGCGCTCTGAAATACTTTACTGAGTTCTGGGCAAGCGATAACACCGACCCTCTCGAAAGGATATATATCCAGTGGGGCTACTCATATTTTTTCCCTGCAATCTCTGTCTGCAACCATGTTACATCATGGGGAAAGCAATCACTGAAATTCAGGACTGATGTCGCAATGATGGGAAAAATGGGATATGATATCGAAGTAGATAAAATGACTGAAAGTGAATTGAAATTCAGTCAGAATGCAATCGTAAATTATAACCGAATTAAAGATGTAATTTATTCTGGTGATCTTTACAGGCTCATTTCTCCATACGAAGAGAACAGGGCGGTGTTAATGTACGTTAATAATTCAAGAAGCAAAGCTGTCCTGTTTGGGTACACTCTCAATGCCAGGTATGGTGAAACACTGAACCATGTCAAACTGCAGGGTCTTGATCCGGAAAAAACTTACAAAGTGCAGGAGATAAATGTCTCCACAGAACGAAGAGGTCCCGTAATGGGAATGGGGCCCGGAATATCAGAAAGCGGAAGGAGCTATTCAGGTGACTATCTTATGAAGACAGGTCTGAATATAGGCTCAAATACGCCGCTGACAAGTGTTGTATATGAAATAACGGAATAATTATTCTCCGTCCCATCCGGCAAGACGAGTCCAGAGCCACCATGCAGAATAGGCTTTCATGTTTGCATTAACTGGCTGTGTGTGGGCCGCGTCACAATTGAACCAGTCAACTCCCTGGGTGTGTGAGTTCTGCCATGCTGTTGCCCAGTTCCCGTCAAGGGAGCCGTCACCGTTAGTGTCGTAATCGCATGCATCATTGGGTTTCTTGTCTCCAAAGTAAACTCCGTCAGGATTATAGGATTCAATATCTTCAAAATCATACAGGATCTTTTTATTCTCCCTGCAATAGTTCCTTATCTGCTCATTTCGCAGATGAAGATTGCCGGCTAATCCTGTCCCGTCGAGATGACCGGTCATATAAACAAAATGTACTTCCGGGAAATCACTTTCCAGGGCATTCATCAAATCCAGGTATGTATTGATATCAGCATCGGAAGCTGATGAAACCTCACCGCACCATGACCAGATAATAACGTTTACATCAGGATTTGCTGCAAGATAGGTTCTTGTTCCTGATGCCCATGAAGTCCTGTCGGGATTTCCGAGGTCGCCACTGATCGCATAGTCGTGCAGGTCAAGAGCACCATCAGTTCCGCCGTTATTCCACGAGAATGAAGTCCCTTTGAAAGAAACCAGACCTGACATGCCGGTAATAAGCTGGCTGCCATGCGAGGTGTGGCTGTATGCAATATGAAGATTATTCTTTGCTGCGGATACCCAATCTGAGGGTATAGAAGCCAGTTTTGTGGTTGTATGGTCGATTGTAATGCCATCCCCTATTACATTGTCTGGATCATTCTCTTTGTTGCAACCTGTCATGAAGGCAATTATAACAACACTGAGAAATATTTTTATACATCTCATAACTAAAAAGATTAAATTAATACTTAAAATACTGACTTTCCTGTTGAGTCTCTAAGAATTCTAACGAAGAAAAACTGATATTGTTGCCCCTTATCTCTCAGACTGATTTATAATCATCTCCAACATCCCCGGATACCGGAAGTTGAATGGGCTTAACAGCAGGTTCAGATGCTGTCTGGATTCCGGTTACAACCTCCGGTATGATGCCCATTCTGACATACACGGGACGGACTATTCTTTTTAATTCAGGGAGCTTTTTATAGAAGAAGAATGCTCCAACTATACAACTTATGCCACCAATAAGGATTGTATATGGTGTCCCGATTATTTTTGCCAGGCTTCCGGCCAGCAGGCTTCCGAAGGGGGCGGTTCCCATAATGGCAAGTGTGTAAAAGCTCATAACCCTGCCCCGTTTATCATCATCAGTTATGGTCTGCAGAATTGTGTTGCTCGATGCCGTGTGAAGCATTATTCCAATTCCGATAATAATCATAAGCAAAAGGGAAACAGAAAAACTTCTTGAAAATGAAAGTGAAACAAGCCCTGCGCCAAATAGTGCAGAAGCAGCCGGGATGATCCTCCCGAGTTTTATCAGCGTCTCGCGGGAAGCCAGAAATACCGCGCCAATCAATGCACCGAGTCCTGCAGCTCCCATCAGAAATCCGAAAGTACCTGAACCTCCGTGAAGAACTTCTTTCGCAAAAACCGGCATCAGCACCTGGTATGATGAACCCATCAGGCTTGCAACACCAAGAAGTAAAAGCAAATGCTTAATGGGAGGAAAACCAAAAGTATAATTGAGACCCTCTTTCATGTCATTCAACAGATTGCCGGCCTTTTGCTTTTCTTCCTTATTTTGTACGTGCATCAGCAGAAGCGATACCACAACGAAAATATAGCTTATTGCATTAATCAGGAAACAGATCCCCTCTCCAGCAGTGGCCAGCATCATACCTGCAATGGATGGACCAATAAGCCTTGCCCCGTTAAAAATCATGGAGTTAAGGGCAATTGCATTCCCCAGATCCTCTTTCTTCTCAACCATTTCTACCACAAAGGAGTGCCTCGACGGTGTGTCAAATGCATTTATACAACCAAGAACAACGCTTAACAGAACAATATGCCATATCTGAATAACACCAGTGAGTGAAAGCACAGCTAAAATCAGGGCCTGGATCAAAGAAAGAATCTGGGTTATTAGTAAAACCCTGTATTTGCTGTACTTGTCAGTTACCACCCCTGCAACCGGGGCCAGAAGAAAGGTCGGGATCTGGCCAGCAAAACTTACCAGTCCGAGAAGGAATGCCGATCCGGTTATATGATAAACCAGCCATGGCATAGCAATTCTCTGCATCCAGGTTCCGATCAACGAAATACTCTGCCCGCTGAAAAAGAGCCGGTAATTCCGATAGTGAAGCGAACGAAAAATAGTATTAAACTTTGAAGAAAAGTCCATTTATTCGATCATTCTCATTCAAATCACCCTCACAAGGTACAGGACAGTGATAATTATTATTGTAAGCGATGAAACTCCGATCGGGAACCACACAGGAGCAATCCATGGTTTCGGAATCAGGAACAGAACGTCAATGGTTTTTAGCGTCGGAGGCCATTTGATCAGGATATAAAGAGACAAATAATAGAACAGATCCCAGAATGCAAAAGTCCAGAGGAAGAAGATCCCCCTTTCCGGCCAGGAACTTCCAACAAGCCATGCAATGACCACCAGCATTATTATCGTTGCTGCCTCGCGAGTAATTTCAATTTTCAGATAGGACGGCGCGATTTTTTCAAGAGACTCTTTGTTCGATTCTGAATCAAGCATCCCAAGGGCTTTTCTGAGGTAAACAACAACCACTCCCTCCAGGTGGGCCATTGCTATCCCAAAAATCGCCAGAAGCAATAATTTCAGGAACATATTTCGAAGAATTAATTAAATAATCATGTTAAAAAAAGATAAATTTAAATTTAAATTTTATTTTATGAATTCAAAAGAGAGGGTATTAAAAGCTTTCAGGAAAATGAACGGGGATCCCGACAGAGTACCCATTCAGTTTGATCTGTGCAGACAGCATTCTGAAGCATTCGGAAAAAAACTGGGGATCGTACCGGATTTTTCCCTGTCATATTATGAGGATCTTACATTCAGGATCTCTGCCAACGAAATAAGAACAAAAATGGGCAGTGATGTTGTGGTAGTTGGAGCAACAGTACCATCAGGATATGTCCCGAAGATAGTCAGTGGCAATGTTACAAAAAATGAATTTGGTATGCATATGAAGCCCGGCACTCTTTATGTGGAAGTCGTAAAATGCCCTCTTGATAATGCAGAATCAATAAAGGATATCGAAAATTATTCCTTCCCCGATCCTTATGCATACGGTAGATTTGATAAAGCCCGAAGAGATATTGAAAAGTTCGCTGAAGAGTATTTTGTGATCGGAGATGTAGAGATTTCCCTTTTTGAGATGGCCTGGCATCTTACAGGACTTGAAAAATATATGATCGGAATGCTTTGCGACGAACCATGGCTCGACCTGCTGAATGACCGTGTTGAGGAATGGAGCACCGGACTTGCACTCCAGCTTGTAAAAGCCGGCGTGGATGCTATCTGGCTCGGGGAGGATCTGGGCAGTCAGACCTCAACACTCATTGCACCTGATGACTGGAGAACCAGGTTCAAACCACGTCACAGGAGAATGATCGAAAAGCTACGTAAGGAAAATCCGGATCTGATAGTAATAATGCATTCCGATGGGGCAGTTGCCCCGCTGATTGATGATTTTATTGAGATAGGCGTTGATGTTTATAATCCTGTCCAGCCAAATGTTGCAGGTTCGGATCCGCAGGAGTTAAAGGACAGATATGGTGAAAAGATCTGTTTTTTCGGAGGAATTGATCAGCAGTCGCTCCTTCCATCTGGCGATATCAGGATGATAAGGGAAGAAATAAAAAGAAGGATCAATATTCTGGGTAAAAACAGGGGTTACCTGCTGGCGCCAGCCCATATCCTTCAGCCGGATGTAACCACTGATACCATAGAGGAAATGATTAAGGCAGCCCTGGAATTTGGCAATTACTAACCGGCAGAAAAATATTACTTCTTAAAGAACAATGCAACATTTACAAGAAGTATCAGCACCGGGACTTCAACCAGCGGTCCGATCACTGTAGCAAAAGCTGCCTGCGAATTGATCCCGAAAACTGCGACGGCAACAGCTATTGCCAGTTCAAAGTCGTTGCTCCCTGCCGTGAAAGCCATGGTTGCAGATTTTTCATATCCGTGCCCCATCCATTTTGCTACAAAGAATGTTGAGAAAAACATGATCACAAAATATATTGTATACGGGATTGCGACTCTCAGAACATCCAATGGCAATTCAATGATTTTTTCACCTTTCAGCGAAAACATTACGAAAATCGTGAATAATAGCGCAATGGGAGTCAGCCACGATATTTTCGAAATTAATTTCCCAAAGTACCATTCGTCACCAAATACCTCCCGAAGGACACTATTGGTAATTAATCCGGTAAGAAAAGGTATCCCCAGATATATTAAAACAGTAACCGCTATTTCGGATATTGAAACTTTTACAATCGAACCACTGAGTCCGAACAGGGGAGGAAGAATTGTAACAAAAATATATGCATAAACTGAATAAAGAAATACCTGGAACAGAGCGTTAAACGCTACTAATCCGGCAGCCAGCTCAGTATCCCCTTTGGCCAGGTCGTTCCAGACCAAAACCATGGCTATGCATCTGGCAAGCCCAACGAGAATAACGCCGACCATAAATCCGGGATGATTATGAATGAATAATATTGACAGGAGAAACATAACTATCGGGCCTACAATCCGGTTTTGTGTAAGAGAGAGGCTTCAGAGCTTAAGATTTTTGAAAACTAATGCCAGCTTTTCATACTTTACCTTTGCGAGAGGCGGGTACATCATCAGGATAAGACCAACAGCTATTGGAATGTTTGTAGTACCTGAGCCTAATGAATTCCAGAAATCTGAAATTCCAGGCCAGAAATAGCCTATAATTACCCCGGCAAACATTACAAGAAATATCCATAGAGTAAGGTAGCGGTCAAAAAATGAAAGTTGTTTTGTAGTTCCCATAGTTCTTTAACTTGAAAATGTGGCAATTTGAAAATTTAAAAATTTCAGAGTATTAGGATTTGGCTGCTGAATCCGGAATTTTCAATAATTATTAAGTATTCAGTCATTTCACTTGCCCCGGATACGCATCCTACGTACATTTCAGCATCTTTATGCAATTTTTCAGGCAAGCTTCCTTAGCATCATCGCATACTGTAATAACATAATCCCATTGATCATTCAGGAATTCATCAACTGATTTAGTGGTATTCATACTTATGTCAATTCCAATTTCAGCCATTACTTGAATTGCTCTCGGATTGACTTTTGATGCCGGAAATGTACCGGCTGAGCTTACTTTAAGACTTCTATCGAACGATTGAAGAAAACCCTGTGCCATCTGGCTCCTGCAGCCGTTTCCGGTGCAAAGGATTAATAACCTAAATCTGATAAAATGGTAAATCTTAGAAGAATTTTTACCTGAAGAAGATGTGGTAACAGTGCTGAAAATGAAAGGGGTCAAATGAAATATACAAATGACCATGAAGAACTGATCCATTTAAGGATATCCTGGCCGTTTTTCTAAAATAATATATCTTTGATCCGGGTGCTTCTTTTATTTAATTAACTGATGCAGAAGACCAGAAATCATCACAATAAAGTAAGCGGGAAAAACCTGGGATTGGCAATTCTGCTTAATGTTGGTATGACACTGGCCGAAGCTATCGGTGGAATCATTTCCGGAAGTATAGCGTTGCTAAGTGATGCTGCTCATAATTTCAGTGATGTAATATCCTTGGTCATCAGCTATTTTGCAAACAGGCTGTCAAAACGAAAAGCCACAGAAAGAGAGACTTTTGGTTTCAGGCGTTCCGAAATACTGGCAGCATTCATAAACTCAGCAACCCTGATAATAATTTCAGTGGTAATAATCATTGAAGCAATCCGGCGGTTAATGAATCCTGCGCCACCCTCAGCAAACCTGATGATCTGGTTAGCCTTAGCAAGCATTATTGTCAATGGCTTAAGTGCATTATTTATCCGCAGGGATTCTCATGACAATCTGAATATAAAATCCGCATATCTGCATCTTTTTGGCGATATGCTAACCTCTGTCGCGGTACTGGCCGGAGGACTTGCGATCAAATATCTGCAATGGATCTGGACAGACGGTGTTATTTCCGTGGCAATAGCTGCTTATCTGCTCTGGCTGAGCTGGGGTATATTCAGATCATCGCTCAGGATCATTATGCAGTTCACTCCAGAAGAAATTGATGTAAAAAGAATCGCCCTGGAAATTGAAAAACTTCACGGAGTGAAAAATATTCACCATGTTCATATTTGGCAGATAAACGACCATGATCTGATGTTTGAAGCGCATGTTGATATGTCAGAAGACATAAAAATGAGTGGTTTTGAGAAGATCCTGGAGGAGATTAAAGTCACACTGAATCAGAACGGAATAAATCATTCAACTATCCAGCCGGAGTTTTCGGTTGATGATATAAAACAAATAATCTATTAAAGCTGTTTTGATCGCGGCAATGTATGGATCTCTCAAAATAAGCAGAATCAGCTGACCTTTTCCTGATAATGCCTGAAAATTCGTGGAATAAATTTCGGCACCTCCTTCGGGTAAATGGTATATACAGGATACTTATTACTGCTTATGCTTTCAGTCAGATGAGAGCTCCCGATGAAAATAAAAATCAGTATTACTGGTCCAGTCATAAGCTGCCGGCATAAGGCTCCAGAGGTTGGCAGCATGGCCGACATGATTGCATAACTTTCAAGTTTCTCCTCAGGAACTTCAAATGTTTTACCCAGATTCTTTACATGATTAAGTTTTAATAAGAGCTTTGGCAGATTGATCTTGGGAGCCAGGGAAATAACCGTTGCCTCTGATTTTATGTCATTTTATTCACGTGGCAGTATTAAGACTAAAATAGGCAGTGTCAGATCTTCCTGGCTTCGGCATTAAGTGGTTATTTTTGACGGCTTGATTTTAGCAAATCCCTTGAGAAGTTTTCTGGCCTGCTTCCACTCTTCAACGTTAATGCAGTATTTTATTTTAGGCGGCTCAAAGCTTCCCTGAACCAACCCTGCGCTTTTCAGCTCAGCCATATGCTGCGATACAGTTGAATCAGCAAGCGGCAATTCTTTTGATATTTCGTTAAAACAACATTCTTTCATTGAAGCGAGATGACGCATTATTGCAATCCTTGCAGGATGTGCCAGCGCTTTAGCAATCCTTGCAAGCCTGATATCGTCCTTATCAAATTTCTCCTTTTTTGATTGTGCCATATATTCTTTGAGTTATCAACGTAGTTATCAACGTATTTAGAGACTGTATCAAAAGGCCATTCTTTATCCCTTACCCCTAAATCCCCCAAGGGGGACTTACTGGTTTACAGTTACTTCGAAAATCCCCCCATGGGGGGTTTGGGGGTAAAACCTAGCTTTTGAGACAGCCCCATTTTATTATTTAAAAAATTACGAAAGGCCTCTGCAAGTTAAATGAATGAGCAATTTTCTATTAATCTCTCCTGATTATCTACTCTGTTAAAATACTAAATTTTTCGATATAGCTATTGATATATAATTCTTTTTGCCTTAACCTGTATTGCATAATGAATCTCGGATGCTCGAGGGGTTCTATTCCTTTAAAAAAATGATGTTCGGCATTAATCTTTGAAAGGAATCTGAAATTCTTTCCTGTGCCGAGGCAGAAACAAACCTCCCGGTCTATTCCGAATCCAAGCTGTTTGGTGATGGAATCAACAGCAAAATCCAGTATGGCATCCGAAAGTTCCCTGCTGTCGTAATAGTTGAAATTAACCTCTTTCCCGTTCGAACCGGTTTTTGTAAAACCAAGAGGGCTGACCGAGCTGATAAAATAATCGCCATAAAATTTCTCACAGCCCCCGTACCTCTCGATCATTTCATAAATAAAGACTGAAGATGTTTCATGAGTTTTAAGTCCGGGTATCGATAACCCGCATTTTTCTTTCAGTCTTACAGTATCAGTAAAAGGAATTCCGGTTACACCTGCGCCAAACCGGCCAGGGTTGATACCAAGAATAAGGCGCCTGGGTTTGTTGTCGGAATAGTACTTTCTGTAGAAGGTTGAAATAACTGTGATCACTTTCCCGTTTTCCCTGAAAGGGTTCATAATTGAAATTCCGGCCGGCAGTTGCCCTGAAAAATCCAGGTCGCAGCAGAAGGTTATTACCTTTTCGGCAAATGAATACATATACCTCTTCTGATTTATATGTAAAAATAGGTATTTCATTATGGTATGGATATTTAACTATCCCAAAATTTTTTAACTTTGGGCGCTCTGGAGCAGGCTTATAAACAAAAAGTGACAGAAACGCTGAAACCATACGGAGATAAACAGAAAGCTTTCGATAAAAGGTATCTGGAAATGGCGCTTATCTGGGCCCAGAATTCATATTGCATACGGCGGCAGGTTGGAGCTCTTATTGTGAAAGGCAAAATGATAATCTCAGATGGATATAACGGAACTCCGGCAGGATTTGAAAATATCTGCGAGGATGAAAACAATGTTACAAAACCGTACGTTCTTCATGCTGAAGCAAATGCCATTACAAAAGTCGCCAAATCGAATAATTCGAGTGAAGACTCAACATTATATATAACAACATCTCCATGTATGGAGTGTGCAAAACTTATAATTCAGTCGGGAATAAAAAGAGTCGTTTACTGTAACCGATACCGTATAACTGACGGGCTCGATCTTTTGAAACGCGCCGGAATTGAACTGGTATATATTGATCTTGAAAACAACATTTATGAAATACAATAATACGACAAGAAGTGTTTTCCTGCCTTTACTGCTGGCTATTTCACTGGTTGCGGGGATACTTATAGGCGTGTATCTGCCGTCGAAAAATAAGGCACCCCAGCAATCCGGATTCAGGGTAAAAAATGATAAAATCAACAGCATCCTCAACATAATAGAATCGGACTATGTGGATACAGTAAACCGTAATGAACTTGTCGAGGCAGCCATACCTGCAATTCTGAAAAAGCTTGATCCTCACTCGGTCTATATTCCGGCAAAAGATCTTAAGCGTGCCAATGAACCACTGGAGGGGAACTTTGACGGAATCGGGATTTCATTCAATATGCTGACAGACACGATTCTCGTTATCAGTACTATACCAGGAGGTCCCTCTGAAAAAATAGGACTGCAGGCCGGGGATAAAATAATTTATGTCAATGATTCCCTTGTGGCAGGCAAACAGCTAAGTGATGAAAAGGTGATGGGAATGCTTAAGGGTCCGCGTGGAACTGTGGTCAGAATCAAACTTCTGAGGAAAGGGTATAAAGATCTGATTCCATTTGAAATTACACGCGATAAGATCCCCATATCTAGTGTTGATGTTAGTTATATGATCACAGGTAAAATAGGATTTATCAAGATCAATAATTTTGCTGTAACTACTTATGATGAGTTCATGAAAAGCCTGCAGGAACTAAAAGCCAGCGGCATGACCAAGCTGATACTTGACCTTCGGGAAAACTCAGGCGGCGTAATGGAATCAGCAATAAAAATTGCCAATCAATTCCTGAAGGAGGGACAGATGATAGTCTACACTCTTGGACGCTCCCAACCAAAAAATGAAGCAAAGGCAACAGGCAACGGTGAGTTTGAGACCGGAGATCTGGTGCTGTTAATTGATGAATGGAGCGC
>Ga0315295_10006018_pt1 | contig 10367 bp, 10 predicted proteins | sample YL17G14_0_MG_FD_204453 | JGI IMG/M metagenome (GOLD analysis project Ga0315295, IMG submission 204453) | Sediment microbial communities from Yellowstone Lake, YNP, Wyoming, USA - YL17G14_0 | ecosystem: Environmental > Aquatic > Freshwater > Lake > Sediment | place: USA: Wyoming | collected... | reverse complement strand
TTCCACTCAGGAGCCAAGACCAATGCATGAAGCGCAAGACCGCCACGCTGCTGAGCGTGGCGGCCGAATCAGTGGCCGGTTGAGACCAGGTCGGCGATGTTGAACCACTCTTCGGTGCTCCCCGCTTCGGCGCCCTTGTTGAAATACCAGCCCTCTTCGCCCGGCATCTTAATGCTGGGTTCCGCGGATCTGGTGGCGTGGTTGAGCTGGATGTCGACGCTGGTCATGCTGGGCTGATACGGCATCTCGTCCGGGTACTCCTCGCCTAATGTTGGGGTCGCCTTGTGTTTGAAACTCCACTGGTTGAGTACCACCTTCCACAGCTGGCCGGCCCGGTCGAAGATGTCGCTGTAGGCGAAGAAGTAGGTTTCCTTGTCCATGAAGAGAAGCCGCTTGCCGTAGGCGTACTGGGGCATCTTGGGCACGCCTTCGATTACGTAAACTTTCCGCTTCTCCCAGTTATCGCAGAAGATGAAATCGCCGGGGGGCTCGCAATACTTCGCTGGATACGCTTCCGAGTGGAATGAGGCGAGCATTTCCTTCTCACCGAGGTAATTCCAATCGAACCACGGAATCTGGCCGCCATAACCGTAGTAGCTGTCAAGGTCGATGTCCTGTCCGAACAGGGCGTCGGAGCGTTGCGAGCTCGACAGCCGCCGCACCCGTCGCAGCGAGGGCATGTAGAGCCAGGTGTCGTCCTGACGATCGGGGCTGATGTAACGGTTGGCCGTATAACCGACTCCCTTCAGATCAAACGGCTCCAGGATCGGATGCATCGACTCCTTGTAGCGCACACCATCCTTATTATTGGGCAGGTCGGGCTTGGGATCGACGTAAAGCCGGCTCGTGTACCACATGTCGCGCTGAGCTTCCATTAGGAAGTGCCGCTCGATTTGCATCGGACCGCGCTGCCGGTTATCTGGCCGGTATCGGCATCGTTGATTTTCTCGACAAAGTCGTCAGTCCAGTACGGCTTGTAATTGAAGTTCCACATGAGCTTGAGCGCGATCTGTGGATCGTTGGGATCGATCTTCGGGAAGGGGCAACCGGCCACGTGGCCGATGACCGAGCGGCCGTCCGCTGCGAGCTTGACCTGGCCGCTGTACTTCTCGGTGGCCTCGCGGTAGGCCTTGTCCCACTCAATCTTCTTGTAGGGCACGATTTTCATGGTCAAGCCATGCTCGACGCACCACTGCACTCCCGGCGAGATGAGATCCTTGACTTTGTCAACGTTCGCCTTGGTGATGATATCGCCCGGTTGCACATCGGCTCCGGCTGGTGGTGCCACCATTGCGGCTGCGGCGAACAGCACCGCGAGCGAAACCCTTACTCCAGCGTGTTTCATTCGATCCTCCTGGCTTGAAAAGGGTTGCTACCCTCTGACGCTTATGTTTCCCGATCCTGAATTCAAAGTCCTTCTTTGCCGCGGGAACTCCTCGCCCAGCGAGGTGATCATCGCATTGACATTGGCGATGTAGTGCCGAAAGGCCTCAAGCAGCATCTCGTCGCGGGAACGAAAATAGTAGTTCGTCGATCCCAGTGCGACTCCAGCCTCGGCCGCTACCCGGCGGTGCGTGAACGCATCGATGCCGCCGGCTGCCACGACGCGCAGCACCGCGTCGAGAATGGCGCAACGGCGACTCTCGCCGGCCGGCACCAAGCTGCGCTGCGACCGTGCCATGCTCACCCCACCACCGCCGCAGTGTATTTCATCCCATGCGCTTCGGCCACGGCTTTGTGCGTGAGCTTACCGCCCATGACGTTGATGCCGCTGAGGAGCGCAGGCTGGCGTTGGCAGGCTTCCTTCAGCCCAAAGTCGGCCAGCATTTCGAGGTAGTGATACGTGGCGTTGGTGAGAGCCTGGGTCGCCGTCCGCGCATAGGCGCCGGGCATGTTGGTCACGCAATAGTGCGTAACCCCTTCCTCCACATAGACCGGGTCGTCGTGCGTGGTCGGGCGCGAGGTCTCGGCGCAGCCGCCTTGGTCGATGGCGATGTCCACCAACACACTGCCCGGCCGCATCCGGCGCAGCATCTCGCGGCTGATGAGCTTGGGCGCCTTGGCGCCCGGCACGAGCACCGCGCCGATGAGCAGGTCCACCGACGACAGCAGTTCGAGCAAGTGCGCCTCGCTCGAATAGAGCGTGTGCGCCGTGTGCAGCGTGATGTCGAGAAAACGCATGCGCTCGAGGTCCACTTCCAAGACCGTCACGTCCGCGCCGAGGCCCTGGGCCATGCGGGCGGCGTTGATGCCCGACGCGCCGCCGCCGAGCACGACGACCTTGCCCGGTAGCACCCCTGGTACGCCACCCAGCAACACCCCGCTTCCCCCCTGATGCTTGGCGAGGAAATAACCGCCCACCAGGATGGACATGCGCCCGGCGATCTCGCTCATTGGTTCGAGCAGCGGCAGCCGCCGATTGACCTCTATGGTTTCGTAGGCGATGCCCGTGACGCCGGACTTGACCAACGCCTCCGTGAGGGACTTGTCTGCGGCCAGGTGCAGGTAGGTGAAGAGAATCTGGCCGGGCCGCAGCATGGCGCACTCGACTGGCTGCGGCTCCTTCACCTTGATGATGAGGTCGGCCTCGGCGAAAACTTTCTTCGCCTCGTTCACGAGCCTTGCGCCGGCCTGCTCGTAGTCGGCGTCCGGATAGCCCGAGTCCACGCCGGCGCCGCGCTGGACGACGACCTGATGGCCGCGTTTGATGAGTTGATACGCCCCCGAGGGCAGCAGGGCGACGCGATGTTCCTGTTTCTTGATTTCTTTGGGCAGGCCAATGATCATAGTGTACGACTCCGGTATTCGTCGCATCGGCGCGACGCGACGGGGCAAAGAGATTTCCGGACTCCGTAGCGCCTTTGAGACATCACTTACCTGCAGCCAAGATCTCCCGTTCTGCCGCGGGCCACACCTCTTGCAAGATGCCCACTATGCGGTCGATGTCTGCCTTGGTGCAGATCAGCGGCGGTGCCAACGCCACACACTGGAACATGCCCCGAGCAATCAGGCCCCGCTGGAAGGCCGCGGCGCTGATGCGCGCCGGATCCTCGAAATTCGGGAACGGCTCTTTGGTCGTCCGATCGCGCACGATCTCGATGGCTGCCATCATCCCGCCGCTACGAATCTCGCCGACGATAGGCGATTTGCCGAAGGCGTCACGCAAGCGCTCCAGCATATAGGGGCCAACCTCGCGCGCGTTCTCCACCAGACCCTCGCGCTCGATGATCGCGATGTTGGCGAGGCCGGCGGCACAGCAAGTCGGGTGGTTGTTGTACGTCAAGCCGAACATGAAGGGAAGGCCCTCCGGCATTTGGTCGCGGATGGTTTCGTAAACGTGATCCGAGATCACCGAGGCCGACAGCGGCAGATAGCCGGACGAGATACCCTTGGCCAGAGTGAGCAGGTCCGGCTTGATGTTCCAATGCTCCATGGCGAACCATTTCCCGGTACGGCCGAAGCCGGTGATCACCTCGTCGAGGATGAGCAGCACGTCGTGGCGTTTGCAGATCTCCTGAATAAGGCCGAAGTACTCCAGCGGCGGGGGGATAATGCCACCCGTGCCCATCACCGGCTCGATCACGACTGCAGCCACGGTGTCGGCACCTTCTTGCTTGATGACTGTCTCCAGGTCCTGCGCGCACTCGAGCGCGCAGCCCGGATAGGTCTTGCCGAACTCGCAACGATAACAGTACGGCGGCGCGAAGTACGCGTGCGAGGGGTCCTGCTGGACGAACAAGTGGTAAGCCGTGATGCCGGTGGCGGCACCGGCGCCGCGGGTTTCGCCGTGATAGGACCAACGGCGCGAGATGATCTTCGCCTTTGACTCCTTGCCGCGCACCCCGTGATACTGGCGGGCGAACCTGAAGTTGGCCTCGTTGGCTTCGCTGCCGCCGGAACTGAAGAGGAAGTGGTTGAGGCGGCGGTCTGCGGGAAGCAGGCTGACGATCTTCGCCGCCAGGCGGGCGGCGGGTTCGTTGCCGACATCATAGAAGCTCGGGTAGTAGGCGAGCTTGCGCATCTGTGCCGCCACGGCGTCAGCGATTTCCGTGCGCCCGTGGCCGACGATGATGTTCCACAGGCCGGAGAAACCATCGATGACCGTGCGGCCGTCCGCCAGCTCGATCTCTACGCCGCGGCCGCCGACGAAAATCCTAGATCCCTGCTTCTCCTGCTTACGGAACTCGGTGGTGGGATGGATGACGTGAGCGCGGTCGAGCCGCAGGATCTCATCAAGATTGGGAGCAACTTTCGCCATTTCTAGACCTCCTTTGCCGCATCTTTGCGAGCAGGGCGTATGCGCGGGCGTCCGTGCCCACCAGGTAACGAGGACGGGGCCTCTTGGCCGTTAGCGCCCCGAAGACATGAGGCCGTGCCTCCCCATTGGCAGACTCGCCTGACGGCGGCAGCGGCGCTTACCGTGGTGCCTTCCATGGAGGCGAGGCCGAACAGGTCGCTCACAAAGGAAACGCCTTTCAACTGCTCAGCTCGTTTGAGGAAGTCCAGCATTTGACGGTACGAACCGACGGGGAACCGCGGTGTCGCATACGGGTGTCGAAATACCGTGGCCTCCTCAATCCAATTGGAAAACCCTGGAATCATCAGCTCGATGTCTTCCTTCGCCTTCCCGATGATCTCGTCATCCGGTCGGTCGATCATGTCTAGCGTCATCGGATGACCCGACCACCCAGTCAACACAGCCTTTCCGCTGGGAGACATTTCAGGAACCTTTGCATGCTCATCAATTGCAAACATGAAAGTCCTTCTCTGAGCCGGATCGTTGAAATAGCACCAGACGTCTTTGCGCAAAGGCCGGTCAAGGAAAAAGACGGGCATGGGCACGGGCGCGTAAATGACCGAATCAAAGAATTCACGCTGTTCTTCAAAACCCTCCGGCATAAGCCGTGCCGCCGATGGGGGCGTGACCGCGACCACCACGTGTCCCGCCTTTTTGACTACGCCATGATTCTCCATTTCGACGCCGACGACGCGCCCATGCTCCACCACAATCTGCCGCACGCGAGCCTCGTACTGTATTGGCAATCGCTTGGCCAGTTCCTCCGCCAGCGACGCAACGCCACGCGTGAGTCCGATGAACTTGGTGAACGTGGTCATGCGAAACTGGTGGATGAAATGGTAGAGGTTCAGCCACTCGGGCAGCCCCGTATTTTCGCCCATGCTCACCGTGGTCACCAGGTAATCCCTGAGCGGCTTATCTGCCGGCGACTTGAACAACTCCAGCACTTCCGTGTCGTCATATTCGGGGATATCTTTAGTGACGCCATACAGCGGGAACTGATGCCCGAAGAACACATATTTGAGGATGAACCAGTAGAGCTTCAGGTTCCCGCGCAGGCCAAGCAATTTCATATATGGAACTCGATGGTCGTAGACGAAGGACGACCCGTCCTGAAGCCGATAGTGAACATTTCCCGCGATAATCCTTTTGGCTCCGCTCAGGCCCATGGCGTCTATCATCCCGAGGACGTTGCGAAAGTTTGAGTGGTAAAACTGAGCGCCGACGTCTACCCGGTCTCCCTTGCGTTCCAGGATCGCCATGCGTCCACCCGGTCGGTCGGACGCCTCGAGAATCTCGACATCGTAGCCCCGCTGAGAAAGCCAGTAGCCCGCCGAGAGCCCGCCGATACCGGCTCCAACAATAATCACTTTTCCGTTTTCCATTTTCGACCTCTTTTGGGGCCACTAGTCGCATGAATTCCGGTTCCATTGAAAGCGGCTCCCGATGAATAGGCGTTCTGGCTCTCGTTGATCTGCCCGAACACCCGCATCTCCACCCCCTCTTCGATGGTGGCGACACCGAGATAGTCCGCGCCGGCAGCCTCGAAGATGGGAGCGACCAGTGCCGCGCAGTGTCCGTAGGCGTTGGTTTTGACCACCGCCACCACGGCCACGTCTGCCGGCAGAACGGCGCGCACGGCGGCGAAATTGGCGCGCAACGCGGCGGCGTCGATGACGGCGAAGGTTGGATGTCCAGCTAATGGCGTCGTCATGGAAAGGGGAGCGAGTCCCGCTTACTCTATTTCTCGATCAAACATCCGCATCGCTGCGTCGAGAGATCTTAAGGAGCAGCTCCGGGCTGCTATCTCGTACGTCTGTACGCCAAAACCAGACATTTGTAAACATACCGCCGGACATTTGTCAAGACCCCCTGTCCCTGGCCAAAATTCCATCCGCACCATTCAACCCCCACTGCGGCCAGGCACAGCGGCAGGATCCACATACCTTGAAGCAGTCGTCGTCCGTCACTAGCGCGGAAGAATAGCAGGTTGACCTGGCGCCCACATCCCCTGGCGCGGGCAGGGTGGTGCAAGCACGCCTTTTCTCGCGGCGACATCTTGATGGTAAGCGAGGTGTTGCTCGCCGAGTTCCGCAAGCTCGGCGTTACCGTTATCGCGGCAGGCTCAGGGGACCGACTTGACGGCCGGCGACGACGACGCGACGCGCGTCTTGATTCGGTAAGTCCTCGGCGCCGTCGCGCAGTTCGAGAAGAGCGTCATCGTCGCCAAGCTCAAGGCCGCGCGGATACGCAAGCGGCGGGAGACGGGGCGGTGCGAGGGGCGGAAGCCGTTCGGGACGAAGCCGGGGGAAGCCGAGACGCTCGCCTTGATCCGGAAGCTCTCCCGCAAGCCGCGGGGCGGCAAGCGGCTCTCGTTCGACGCGATCGCCGCGCGACTCAACGCAATGGGTGTGGCGTCAAGGACGGGGAAGGCGTGGGCCGGGGCGACGGTCGATGAGACGCTCAAGCGGACGAGCTAGACGTCGTCCAGCCCCGTCCAACCGTCCTCCTGCGCACGCCGATACACCTGATTGTAGGCTCGAGTCCTGATTGAGACTACAGGCAAGTCCGGGGTTCTCGCTCAATCCCCCCGCGCGAGCGGCCGACCGAGGAAGCATATCGCGTCACGATATATCGGGCGGCCGTTTCGTCGAATCCGTATCCCCCGAAAACGGTAAACGTCCGTTGTCAACTCCCGCCGGCGCCTGCTGCGGCGCAACGACATTCCACCGCGGCGCAGCTTCCGGGCGAGCGCAACAGTGGCTTGCTCGCACGGCTCCGGGTCAAAGATCGCGGCAATGATGGCCCGCTCGTTCGGGAAGGCGGGTCCGAGAGAAGTGTGAGCGACGTCCCCTGCCGCTCAACGCGCCTCAACCCGCCTCGAGCGCGAATTCCTGAACGTCGAACCAGAAGCCCAGGCCCTGTACGGCATCGAGCTCGCATTGGACCACGGCGAGGTGGCCCGCCTCGATCTCCAGGAACGGCTCGAACAGGACGCGCTCGTCGGCGCCGAGCTTGTCGACCATGCCGGTGTAGAAGCTGCAGGCCTCCTTCTCCATCTGCAGCGCGGTCTTCAACAGCTCGATGTCATTCTTGTCGCCGACACGGCGCGTGGCGATCTTGCGATGTCTGTCCAGGGCTTCCTTGACCCACTTGGGCGTGGGCAGGATGGACTTGAGCGGGGTCGGCCGGACGCGGCCGGTGCGGGTCCATTCGGCCAGCATCGCGTTGAGGAAGTCGACGTGTCCCTGCTCCTCGCGCGCCAGCGTCGCGAACACCTTGCTGCCTTGCGGATCGCGGATGGCCTTGGCGCCATTGGCGTAGTGGTCGCGGACCTTGTGCTCAAACTCCAGGGCCAGATTGAGGGCTTTGTCTAATTTCACGGGGTGCTCCTTGTCGAGGCGCCAAGCTAGCAGAAGCGCAGCGCAGACCACAATGGTGGCAGCCCCGCCGCCTCGGGTGGGGCCGGCCCAGGTGTGTTATCACAACCACTGATCCGCGCTCGCCCAGGCCTGCGCCGTCAGGAACTGACCCGCGCTGCCGGCCTGGCCGTTGCCGGTCAGGCCGACGACGAAGAACCTGCCGACGCGCCAGGACACGCGCAGCCCGGCGCCCGCCGTAGGCATCGTCCGGCTCGTGGAGCGGTCCATCAGCAGCCCCGCCGCGGTCGACAGCGTCAGATAGACACGCGTGCTCGGCTGCGCCATCACCGCGACGTCGAGGTAGTGGCCGCTCAGCCATCCGTATTCCAGGCGGCAGGCGGCAGATACGCTCGGGCCGGTGGGGAGGGACGAACGGGAGTATCAGTGTGCTGTACGGGAGTATCAGTGTGCTGTAAGAGTGTCCGCCTCACATGACAGCGGTCATTGACCTTCGACCGCATGGCAGGCTAGAGAAGGCAAAGGCAAGGAGCGAGAGCCATGGTTGGACGCATTCACAGTGGGATCATCTACACGATAGGGTTCGCGGGATTGATGACTCTGGTTCTGGTTGCATGCTCGAACAGCAGCGGCCCGGCCGCAGGCCCGGCGATCGACGTGGGCAGCGCCAGTGGCCGTGGAGGGGATCGGGTGTCGGTGGGCGCCGCAATGACCGGTGGCGACGGCAAGGTGGTCGCGACCTCCGCCGAGATCGTCTACGACGCAACCCGGGTGAACGTCGATGTGAAGCCCGACGGCACGCCGGACTGCACGGTCAACCCGCGCATCGGCGCGGGAAGCGCGGCGGATAAGACCCTGCTCTTGTCCGTTACCAACGCCGGGGCCGCTCAGAAGAAACTGACCGTGGGTGTGATCAATCTCCAGAATGCAAGTGTGATTTCCGACGGGGATCTCTTCACTTGCGACTTCGTCATTGCGCCCGGGGCGCAACCTGGACCCACGGTTCTCCAGAACACGCCGGGGGCCTCGGACGCCCAGGGCAATGAGCTTGCCGTAACAGGTGCAAGCGGCACGATTACCGTCAAGTGAAGCGCCGGTGAGAAAGGCGAACGTCCAGTAACCAAGATTCTGCTCGAACCCGGTTGGCAACGGCCAGGGGCGCAAGGCAAAGGAGTAAAACTATGGCTGGGGCTATGACGAGAAGAATGAGCCACGCGATCAGCCTGAGCGCATTGGTGGTGTTCGTAGCGGCGCGGGTCGCTGGCGCTGTCTGCTGCGGTGACTGTAACGCCAACGGAACGTGTTCGATCAGCGAAGTGCAGCATTGCGCGAATATCTTCCTTGGCACCCAGCAGGTTTCCAGTTGCTACAACTGCGACCGCAACGGGAACGGGGTTGTGTCCATCGCCGAGGTCCAGGCTGCCGCGAACTGCTTCCTCAATGTCGGCTGCCAGGTGGTCACACCGCCGCCGACCAGTCCCACAGTCGCGCCACCCACCGTCACCAACACCCCGGTAACACCGGCGACCAACACGCCGGTGCCCACCAACACGCCGGTGCCCACCAATACACCGGTGACGCCAAGCGCCACCCCGACGCAGCAGATCACGGCGGTGTGCGGTAACGGCGTGGTCGAGTCGGGCGAAGATTGCGACCAGGGGGGCACCTGCATCGGCGGTAACAACGCCGGGACGCCGTGCACCTTGGACTCGCAGTGCTCGGGCCAGGGGTCCTGTCCCTTCGGCGCGAACACCATGACGGCCTGCAACACCGATGCCGATTGCCCCTGGAGCAAATGCGTCAAATGTAAAGTCTTCGGCGGCGTGGCGGCGTCGAATGCCCCCGGCAAGACGTGCGCCGCCAACTGCACCTTCGAGCACGACGTCACCTTCAATATCGTCACGGGCGTCCTGACTGGCCGCGCCGGCAATTGGGGCGTCGAAGCGGGGACGACCACCTCGTTTGTGCATGCATCGACTTTCCTTGCGGCAGGGCTCCCGCCCCTGGGGATGGCTGGGTATCAGATCTGGGTGGTCGGCGAGCCGCGCAACGGCGAGGTCCCCATCCGTCAGAGGATAGGCGAGTCTTTGATCAAGGGCCCGACCCCCGGCGTCAACGCCCTTGCGGTCGGCACTCTGGCCTGTGCGTGCGTTCGGGACGTGGAAGACAAGACCTGCGGTGGCGTTCTCTACGAAAGCGACGGCCTCACTGCAGCCACCGAATGCGCGACGGGATGGGTTGCGGGCACGTGCAGCGGAGACCCGACGATCACGTGCTACGAGAATGACCCGGGCGGGGTCAACGGGAATGATTGTTTCAAGCCGATACCGCCGACGCCGGGAGTCGGAGCGAAGACGAAGACGCCGACAGCCGGACCGACGTGGACACCGCAGCCGGCGGGCACCTGCGTGGTGCCCGACGTATGTGCGGGCAAGAAGCCGTGCACTTACGTCCACGGGGCCGGCAACACCGCCACCGGCGTCATCGGGTGCAACGGGCTCGAAGGCTTCAACCAATACGTCTGGCAAGACGAGGGAAACGCCCCTCCGCCCGCGCCGCCGACGCCTCCGTCGGGCTCCGGACCTCCCATATTGAAGCTGCGCAATGCCTGCGAGTGCACCACCAACTCGGATTGCGCCGACGGGCAGATCTGCAACTCGGCTGGGCGCTGCACCTGCACCTCGATCGAC
>Ga0315295_10006017_pt1 | contig 10367 bp, 11 predicted proteins | sample YL17G14_0_MG_FD_204453 | JGI IMG/M metagenome (GOLD analysis project Ga0315295, IMG submission 204453) | Sediment microbial communities from Yellowstone Lake, YNP, Wyoming, USA - YL17G14_0 | ecosystem: Environmental > Aquatic > Freshwater > Lake > Sediment | place: USA: Wyoming | collected... | reverse complement strand
ATCGGCGAACTGCCGTCCCCGCATCCTAGCCGGGGACGACCTCTCTGGAGAATTCAAAGAGCGCAGGCGTGCCTCCAGTGTGCCAGAACAGCACTGTTTTGCCCGCGCCCAGCTCTTTGTTTCGGATCATATCAATCAAACCGCCCATGGCTCTGCCCGAGTAGACCGGATCGAGCAACACCCCTTCAAGACTTGCCACAAGCCGGATCGCCTTGCGTTCCAGGTCGCCGACGGCTGCGTATCCATCTCCGAAGTAGTCATATCTCATTTCGAATGAGTCCGGCGAATACCTGGCCCGGACACCCAGCCTTTCCGCAATCTGGTTCGACAGGGCAGCGAGTTCAGCCTCATAAGCAGGGTCACCCGGGCTGGCTCGGTCAATAGCAATGCCGACTATCTTGGTCGAAAGTCCAAAAGCGTCTGTGCCGACAGTGATTCCTGCGTGAGTCCCACCCGAAGCCGAAGGAATGATCAGATAATCCATCTCCCTGTCTTGGGCCAGGAGCTGTTCCTTGAGCTCACGTACTGCTGCAACAAAACCCATGGCGCCGGTGACGTTCGATCCGCCAAACGGGATGACGTAGGGTCTGCGCCCTTCGGAACGGAGCTTTTGGGCGATCTCCGGGATCCGCTCGCCCCTTTTCTCTTCGCCGCACCAATGGACGGTCGCGCCGAACAGGTAGTCGAGCATCAGGTTGCCTTCGGCGAAGGCCGGCCGCTCTCCCCCCAGAGCCAGATGACATTCCAGGCCCACGGCCGCAGCGGCCCCGGCTGTCTGGCGGCAGTGATTCGACTGGACCGCCCCGCCGGTTATCACGGTGTCACAGCGTTGGTGCAGGGCATCACCAAGCAGGAACTCCAGTTTCCTTGTCTTGTTCCCGCCCAGGGCGAGACCAGTCATGTCGTCACGCTTCATCAGGATCGTGGGCCCGCCCAGGAAAACGCCGAGTCTTTTCAGCTCGACCAGCGGAGTGGGCAAGAAGTTGATGCGAACTCTAGGTAGAGTGTCTATGTCGAGCGCCATGTTTGTTTCCCGATCTTCTGGTTGACCGTCCGGGTCGCTCTATCCTATTTCCGCGTGCGGCAAGAATCGCGGCGGCCGGCGGTGCTTCGTTGCCTGCTCGAATGCGTAGGCGAGCTTGATGAGTAGGGGCTCGGCGAATGCACGTGAAAAGAACGAGATGCCTATTGGCAGGCCGTTGACGAATCCTGCCGGCACCGCGATATTGGGATAACCTGCCCTGGCTGCCGGCGACGAACTGCCGCCCAGGTAGTGGTCGCCCGTTACCCAGTCCGTCAACCACCCTGGCCCGTTAGTCGGGGCGATGATGGCGTCCAGGTTGTGCTTGCTCAGTGTGGCGTCGATGCCTTCGTCGCGGGAGAGCCGTTGCACCTTCTCCAGGACTTTCAAATATTCTTCACTCGCGAGGTCGTCCTTCTTCTCGGCCATGTGGAAGAGTTCCTGGCCAAAGAAGGGCATCTCCTTCTCTTTGTTGGCGTCGTTGAACTCGATCAACTCTCGGAGAGAATGCACCGCAGAGTTCTTGCCGAGGGCGCCGAGATACTTGCTGATGTCCGCCTTGAATTCATAAAGGAGCGCCTCGAAATCCGAGTCCTCGTACTTGTCGTTGGTTTCGATGTCCGCGGGATCGATGACGGTCGCGCCCAGGTACGTCATCACCTTGATGGCGTCTTCCATAAGCTTATCCACCTGATCGTGGAAGCCGAACAAACCCCTGGCCACTCCGATGCGCGCTCCCCTCATTCCGTCTGCATCCAGGAACGCCGTGTAGTCCTGGTGCGCCTTGCCCAAGCTTGCCCCGGTTGCCTCGTCGCGCTCATCTATCCCGGTCAGGGCGCCGAGCATTATGGCGGCGTCGGCCACTGTCCGCGTCATGGGACCGGCGGTGTCCTGCCTGTGCGAGATCGGGATGATGCCGGCGCGGCTGATCAGACCGACCGTCGGCTTGATCCCAATAACTCCGTTCGCCGAGGCCGGGCAGACAATGGAGCCGTCCGTCTCGGTACCTATTGCAGCAGCACAGAGGTTTGCAGAAACCGCGACTCCCGACCCAGAGCTGGAGCCGCAGGGATTGCGGTCAAGGACATACGGGTTCTTGGTTTGCCCGCCGCGCGCGCTCCAGCCGCTCGTGGAGCGAGTCGAACGAAAATTCGCCCATTCACTGAGGTTTGTCTTGCCGAGTATGACGGCTCCGGCTTCGCGCAGTTTCCTTGCGAGAAAGGAGTCCTGTGCGGCAATTGAGCCACTGAGTGCAAGCGAGCCAGCAGTAGTGGTCATCTTGTCCGCAGTGTCGATGTTGTCCTTGATGAGTACGGGAATGCCGTGCAACGGCCCCCGCTCCTTGCCCCCGCGGCGCTCCTTGTCCATTTCCTCTGCAATCGCGAGCGCATCGGGATTGAGTTCGATCAGAGAATTGAGCGTTGGGCCATGTTTGTCGATGTTCTCGATACGTGCCCTATATGATTCTGCGATTGAAACAGCCGTGTAAACGCCGGACCGCATGCCGGTCTGCATGTCCGATATAGTTATCTCCTCCAGCACGACCGGTGCCGGCGAGTCCTTCGGGTCTGCCCTGGTCTGGAGGTCCGCCCCCGCTGCCGGAGCCATCCCGAGCAGCGCCAACGTCGAACCGCTGCCTGCGGCCATCTGCAAAAACTCCCTGCGTTTCATGTTTCACCTCACTCGTCACGCTCGAGCCGTTTCCCGAAACTTACCACATCGTCTCTTCTAAACCCGATCCTCTCATAGAATTTAATAGCGTCAGAGTTGGTGTAACGCACCTGCAGGCTGATTTTGGGGCAGCCCAGAGCCCTCAGGCGCGCCTCGGCCGCCTCCATCATTTCCCGCCCCGAACCTCGCCCTCGACATTCGGGGGACACTGCCACGTAGTTTACCCATCCCCTGTGCCCCTCGTATCCGGCCATGGCGGTAGCGACGATCCTGTCGCCGCTGCAGCCGACGAGAAACAGGTCCCGCTGGAGCTCGAGCTTTCTCCTGATGTCGTGGTGCGGATTGTTCCACGGCACTACGAGATTGCACTCTGTCCAGAGCTTGACTACGGAATCCTCGTCCGATTCCCTGAATTCTCTAATCTCCATGCGGAGGCATCACTTTCCTTGGCATCACTTTCCTTTGTTCGCCTCCGACTCCCGCCATTCAGAGGCCAGCTTCAGCCATGCCTCGGCGGACCTCGCGGTGTTGCGGGACAGCCAGCCGGAACGAATGTCCTGCAGGAGCTCGGGGTGTGCAGTCTGCAGCCAGGCCATGAGATTGCTGAAGTCAGTCCGCATGGCACTCCACTCTTCTTGAAGGAACCTGGTAACCTCGATTCTCTGAATCAAGCCTTTCTTGAAAACAACCCTGGTGCCAGGCAGATAGTGGATCTCGGGGACACCCAACAGGCGGAGCATGTCGTTGCGTTCTATCACGGAGTTCGCGATTACCGTGTCGCCGCGGACTACCAGATCTGTGTAGATGAGCTCGGAGTTCATAACCGAATCAGCTTCGAAGAGGTCGCGTATAGCCGCCTTGCCGACGATGGGGGTCTGCCCCGGAATCGCAAAAACCGCATCTTCCGCGAAGAAGACGAGCTCCCCGACCACATCGTGTCGGTTGTGGGCCGTGATCATGTTCGCGAGCTGTGTCTCTGGACTGGGGGTCCTGGAACACGCCGGCACGACCACGATCAATAGAAGGAGGACCAAGAAAACGATGGGAACGAAGCGGACAAAGAGGGAAACGCGGCGCATCTTCTTGTTCATACAGATGCCTCCTTACCATGTACTCCACATCTTCACTTCGATGTGGTGCGACGCGCGAGAGAGCGAATGAGATCGAGGTCCAACGTGCCCGACGCTCCCCAGCCCTTCGTGCCTTCGGGAATCCGGGGCCGGAACTGTTCGTACAGCGAATAGGCCGTCTTGGCCAGTGTCGCGGGAGGATATGAACGAGCCATGTCCCGCATCGCCGCGCGCACTTCGTCCAGTGCCTCTCCGAACTTCTGTCCAAGATAACGCTCCACGCCATCCGGTTCGAGACCGCGGTCGTTTGCCACCGCCCGCAGTCCTTCCGGGGTGTCTACTACCGGGATAGAGCGGCCCAGCAGTGGCACCTGACGCACGGAAGGCAGCGCTCTTACAGGTTTCTTCTTCGTGCCCGGCTCGGGTTCTTCAAACAGGCCCAGGCGACGCCCCTTTGACTGCGCGTTCAGCCCTGCAACCGCCTTACCCAGCGTGAGCGCGGTCGCACGGCCATAGCCCAACCGCTCGGCGACAACCGCGGCCCAGAGGGTGTGCACCGGCGCGCGATTGACCTGGACAGAGCGCAGTTCTCTAGCCATGTTCTCCCGGACCTCCAGAGGAGGGCCTCACTGCTTCCTCTTCAAAGTCATTGATGTAGGCGGGTCAGATCCAACCAGGGTCAGTACGGCGCCGGAGAAGGAGTAGACAATGGACCAATCACCGCTTCCATCCTGTGTCGTCAACGTAGCGATGTTTTCAGTGACGACGTAACTCCCGCTCACCTGCAGCGTATCAACTGGTTCACCCGGAAATGTGACGGTGCCGTCTATGGCGAAAGTTCCATCGTCTCTGAAGACGGCCTCCCCGGTGGTGGCTCCGGACACACCGTGATCGGAGTAGCCTACGAGGTTCCATGTGCCCTCCAATGTTCGGAGCGGCCACGTCGAACGGTCATCGCCGCAGGAAACCAGGCTCACGAGCAGGAAGACGAGCCAAATCCCAGTGTGTCGCACAGCCGACCCCCTATTCAGAACTGTCAAGAGACCTCGCGGCCCCCTTTTTCTCCAGCCGCGCTCTCAGCGCCCGGCAATATCAGCGGCCATTCTACCGGCGATTTCCGTGCCGGCAGTGTCAATAGTACCGGGAGAAGAACAAGATGGCACAATGTACTTGCCGGCAACCACACAATTGGTGTAATCGCAGACCCTGTCAAAAACCTCTTGGATCAAATCCGCGTTGTTCTCTATCGGCCCGTCACAGGTGACCAGAAGTGCTGCGCGCTTCCCACCCACCAGTGACTTGCAGTCGGGCGTGCCGTAGCCCTTCACGAGACAGAAATGACGATCGATCAGCGCCTTCATCTGTGCAGAAAAATCCCAGCAGTATAGCGGCGACGCGTAAACTATCACGTCAGATTGCATCATGTGTTCGAATATGACCAGAGCATCGTCCTTCTGAACGCACCCGGGTTCGTCGTGGCTCTTGAGGCACGTACCACATCCCAGGCAACCGTTCACTTTGTGAGAAACAATGTTGATACGGTGGACCTCGTGCTTCTGTGCGGCTAGCTCCTCAAAACGGCTCAACACCTTGGCCGTATTGCCGTTTCTTCTCGGACTTCCCAGGATCGTCGTGATCTTCATCGAGATTACCCCTTGTCATCCTAACGAGAACCGAGCAGCCGGTTCTGCTTTTCTTGCCTCGCGATGCAGCGGCGCCAGTACCTCGTGTGCGCAGACCCACGAAGGGACCGTCTGCCTGACATCGTCGCGGCCGGCCGCGGCCGCGCCGGCTAATAGTACTACAGACGAGTCACAACTATAAGGCCTATTGGCAGGTTAGCCACACTGCACTTGCCCCGCGGGTTTTTGAGGTTGTCTGGACCGGTGGGGACATGTATGATTCTAGCACTTTTCCTTGGATAGAGACGTTTCGAGACTGAGCGCACCTTGATGTATGGACAGAGGCTTTTCGAGGCTTAGCGTAGAGCTTTCCGCATGGACAGAGACCTTTCAAAACTCAGCATAGACCCTTCCGCACGGGAACGACCGGGATCTCACCGGCGGCTGCTCATCGTAACCGCGGCGGCGGTCGTCGCAATCTTGGTGATAGTCCTTTGGCTTTTGACCGCGAGGCGCGCGGTCGAAGTGAGCGCAGCTCCAGTGCGAGAGGCCAGGGCAGCGCAGACCGCCGTGCTGAACGCGAGTGGCTACGTCACCCCTCGGCGCAGGGCGACCGTGGCCGCCAAGATCACGGGAAAGATAAGTCAGGTTCTCATCGACGAGGGCATGCACGTCGAAGCAGGGCAGGTGCTGGCCCGGCTCGAAGACGTTGAAGCATCGGCCGCTTTGCTGGGTGCCGAGGCCGAGCAGGCCGTGGCCGTCGCCGCCCTCGACGACGTCGAGGTGAGACTCGCCAACACGCGCCGGACCCTCGAGCGGGCCAGGGAGCTCGTCAGCAAAGAGGATCTCGAAGACGCCGAGACCGCCGTAGCCAGCTACGAAGCCCAGGCCGCGCTCGCCAGTAAACGCATCGAGTCTGCGGAACAGTCGGCGGCAATTGCCCGGCAGAACGTGGAGAACTGCATAGTGCGCGCTCCCTTTGCGGGCGTGGTGGTCTCCAAGGACGCCCAGCCGGGGGAGATGGTCTCTCCGATTTCTGCCGGAGGCGGCTTCACTCGCACCGGCATTGCTACCATTGTTGACATGGCCTCGCTGGAAATAGAGGTCGACGTCAATGAATCGTACATAGCCCGCGTTACACCCGGTCAGGGCGCGGAAGCCACGCTCGACGCCTACCCGGACTGGGGAATGCCTTGCAAAGTCAGAACGGTCATTCCGACTGCCGATAGGCAGAAAGCCACCGTCAAGGTCCGGATTGCTTTCGACAAGCTCGACCCGCGCATTCTCCCCGACATGGGGGTGAAAGTTTCCTTCTTCGAGGGGTCGGAGGATTCAACGGGTGCGTCACTGACTCTGGTGCCGCGTGAAGCTGTGCGCTTCGAGAGAGACCAGACGTACGCGTTTGTCGTCAAGAACGGACACGTCGAACGCCGGGCCATTCGTGCGGGCCGCGAGCGTGGTTCAGACATAGAAATACTCGCCGGGCTTCGCCGCGGTGAGCAGGTGGTGACGTCGTCACAGGGCGGGCTCCACGACGGTCTGCGTGTGTCTATTTCAAAGTAATAGAATCCACGAAGGAGATCATCATGGTCAGGGTCGACGGCAATGGTAGCGGCGCGGTAGTTGAAATCAGAAACCTCGACAAGAAGTACTATCGTGGCGAGGAGGAGATTGACGTTCTTCGCGGCCTCAATCTTGACGTCGATGCGGGGGAGTTCATCGCATTCATGGGTCCTTCCGGCTCGGGCAAGACGACTCTCTTGAACCTCATCGGCGGACTGGACACACCCACTGCCGGTTCCGTTCGCATAGGGGGAGAGGAAATCAGCTCGCTTTCGGGCCGCAAACTGGCGTCGTGGCGCGCGCGGCACATCGGGTTCATCTTCCAGATGTATAACCTCATCCCGGTGCTGACTGCCTTCCAGAACGTGCAGCTTCCTCTGCTTCTGACTCGGCTGTCCAAGGCCGAGCGCCGCAAGCACGTAGAGGCGGCCTTGAACCTCGTCGGCCTCGGCGATCGCATGCATCACTACCCGCGCCAGCTTTCCGGCGGCCAGGAACAACGCGCAGCCATCGCCCGCGCCATCGTGGCGGACCCCAAGATCTTGCTTTGTGACGAGCCAACCGGCGACCTCGATCGTGCCTCTGGGGACGAGATCCTGGACATCATCAGCCGCCTTGCTAAGGAATACGGGAAGACCATCTTTCTCGTGACCCACGACCCGGTGGCGGCCAAGCGTGCAGACACGGTACTCCATCTGGACAAGGGCACTCTCCTCGAGTGCACGGCGGACGGGGAGTTCGTTTGTAGGTCTGAGGAGACTGCGCAGTGAAGTTCCTCCATCTCATCTTTGTCAACCTCAAGCGCAAGAAGCTCCGGACGTTACTCACCGCCGGGTCATTCATGGTGTCCCTGTTCTTATACGGGCTTCTCATGACCATCAAACTGGCCCTCAGCGGAGGCGTGGATGTTGCCGGAGCCGACCGCCTTGTAGTCCTCAACAGAGTGTCCCTCATCATGCCGCTCCCGATTGCCTACAAAGAGCAGATTCAGCGGATGCCTCACGTGGCCGACGTCACATTTGCCACCTGGTTCGGCGGCTACTACCAGGACATGAAGAATTTCTTCCCGAACTACGCGGTCGATGCGGAGTCTTATCACCGCGTCTACTCCGAGTACATCATATCGGACGAAGAATGGGCCGCCTTCTTGGCGGATCGGCAGGGATGCATCATCAGCCCGCCTCTTGCCGATCGATTCGGATTCAAACTGGGGAACCGCATACCGCTGGAGGGGACTATCTGGCAGGGGACCTGGGAGCTGAACGTGCGCGGTGTTTACAAGGTGCAACGCAGGGAGATGCTGACATCCGAGCTCTGGTTCCAATACGCATACCTGGAGGAACAGCGGCCGTTCTTCAAGGGCACCGTCGGTTGGTACGTAGTCAAGGTGGACGACCCGGCAAACGCAGTCGAGGCGGCCAAGGCAATTGACGCGCGCTTCAGGAATTCTCCTTTCGAGACCAAGACAGACACCGAGAAAGCCTTCGCCGCGGGCTTCGCCAACCAGATCGGCAACATCAGACTCCTCATCATGTCCATCGGGAGTGTGGTCTTTTTCACACTGCTTCTCGTCACCGGAAACGCGATTGCGATTGCCGTGCGGGAGCGCACGAACGAGCTTGCCGTCATGAAGACTGTGGGTTTCAGCGACATATCAATACTCTCGCTCATTATGGCCGAGTCGCTGGTCGTGGCGGCAATCGGCGGGGGAGTCGGGCTTGCTCTGGCCAAACTCTTCACGCTCGGAGGGGATCCGACCGGCGGAATGCTCACGTACTTCTACCTGTCCGGAAAGTCGGTAGCCGCCGGCTTCTGCCTCGCCCTGGCGGCAGGCGCCGCTGCAGGAATAATACCGGCAGTCGGCGCCATGCGGCTCAAGATCGTTGATGCGCTCAGAAAGGTGTGAGCATGTCCATACCACTAGAATACAATTTCCGCAGCGCGATTAACCGCTGGGCCTCCACGCTGGTGGCAGTACTCAGCATCGCGGGCACCGTTGCGGTGTTTATCGTGATGCTCGCAATGGCCCAGGGGTTCCGGGCGACCCTGGTCTCGTCGGGCTCGCCGCAGAACGCCGTGGTCATCCGCGCCGGGGCAGACGCCGAGATGATGAGCGCCATCATGCTGGACCAGGTCCGCGTCATCGCGGACGCGCCCGGCGTGGGCCGTTCGGTCGCCGGTGAGCCGCTCGCGAGCGCAGAGGTCGTCGTCATAGGGGCGTTCCCGCTTGCCTCTTCCGGGTCGGACGCGAACGTGCAAATCCGCGGCACGTCCCCGCTGGCTGCGAGTGTGCGGCCGGACATCCGGATAGTTCAGGGGCGCTTTTTCCAGAGCGGTCTCGCCGAGCTTATCGTAGGCAAGAACGTGCCAGTCGCCTACAAGGGTTTTGAGCTCGGCTCCGCCGTGGAGTTCGGCGGCGGCCGTTGGACCGTAGTGGGAGTATTCGACGCAGGAGGGAGCTCTTTCGATTCGGAGCTGTGGTGTGACGCGAGAGTGTTGAACCAGATATACAAGCGTCCAGACAACGTGTTTCAGTCCGTGACGGTCCGGCTCGCTTCCACGGAGAGCTTCAACAAATTTAAAGACGGCGTGACCACGGACCCGCGCCTGACCGTTGACGTCTTCAGAGAGACGGCGTGGTACGCCGAGCAGTCGCGCATGGTCGCCACCATCATCGGGGTGCTAGGTTTCCTGGTGGCCGCGGTCATGGCGGTCGGCGCCGTATTCGCGGCCCTCAACACGATGTATTCCGCGGTCGCGGCCCGCTCCTCCGAGATAGGCACTCTGAAAGCACTCGGCTTTGGTCCCGGAAGCATCGTCACGTCGTTCCTGGCCGAGTCGATGATCATCGCCCTGGCCGGCGGCGCAGTCGGCTGCCTCGCGGCCCTTCCATTCAACGGCTTCACGACCGGCACGATGAACTGGTCGAGCTTCTCCTACCTGGCGTTTTCCTTCCGTGTTACGCCCGAGATCATCGCCGGCGGAATCATCTTTTCTCTGCTGATGGGTGTTATCGGTGGGCTTCCGCCCGCCGTTCGCGCAGCGCGCCTGCCCGTCATCGTGGCGCTGCGGGAGCTGTGAGCGGGCGTTGCCAGGTCGAGAATTGTCGACGGTTGGTGCGGACGGGGGAGTCCATGGTCCTCACGTCCGTCTGGCGCACACCGTCAGACATCGTGCAGTTTAGGAGGCTCGACGGATGCCGAGTAACTCGACGATCTGCCCCACCATGCACTGGCTGACCAGGTCTTCCCGGCGCTTTGCAGAGAACCGGACCGCCAGCCCGTCTTTCTTGAACTCGTCAGGAAGATTCACTGGTTCGTAGTTCACGCCGTCATATCCGACAATCCGCCAACAGCCCCCTTCCACGTCAACGTATTGTACTGTGCCCTCCACGGTCAGGACCTTGTCATCCTCGTCGAG
>Ga0315295_10006016_pt1 | contig 10368 bp, 6 predicted proteins | sample YL17G14_0_MG_FD_204453 | JGI IMG/M metagenome (GOLD analysis project Ga0315295, IMG submission 204453) | Sediment microbial communities from Yellowstone Lake, YNP, Wyoming, USA - YL17G14_0 | ecosystem: Environmental > Aquatic > Freshwater > Lake > Sediment | place: USA: Wyoming | collected... | reverse complement strand
GTAAAGCCCTCTCGTAATCATTCTGCCGATAATAATATCAGCGAAAAATGGATGCTTATTGTCCGAATCTAAATCCTCTGCAGGCTGTCTAAAAAGGTTCTTATCTCTTCTTAGACAGCCTGCTTGATGAGATTCATCAGCCGATGTGTTTTACTGCCAGGGAGGTTTAGGAAAGAGCGGGGCTGCTGTGCGTTTCTCTTTTGCAGCGACCACCTCGAATTCCCCCTTTTGCCATTGCCCAATTTCACCTGGGGACTGTACGTTGAAGCCGCTTTGAAACTTCACTGGGCCGATTACAGTGGGAAATGTCTCTGTGGCAATGATGTCCCTTATTTTCTTCCGGTCAATGGTTCCCGCTTTTTCAATAGCTCCTTCAAGAACTTGTAATGAGGCGTAAGCAAATGCGCTTGCCCAACGATCAGGCTCCTTGTTCCATCGTTTCACGTGCCTATCATAGTATTCTTTTGCTCCGGGATAGGGAAGTTTTGGATTCCATGCGCCAGGTCCCATCATGCCCTCCACTGTATGGGCGCCAAACTTGTCCCGGTATGTTGGGAAGGCCACCCCAACGCCGCAGTAAAAGACCTTTGGATTTAAGCCGATTACCTTAGCTTGTTCGGTTATCAGAGAAGTGTCACCGGGATAAGACATTGCAACCAACGCATCCATATTTGCAGCTTTTATTGTTTTTAATAAGGGAGACAAGTCCTTAGAACCCAATGGGTAACTTTTTAATATGGTTACTTCAATTCCTGCTACGCCCAATGCGGGTGCGACGGCAGCGGTCCACTCTATGCCGTACAAGTCGGCAACATAAATGAGTGCCACTTTTTCAATTTTCAGCTCCTTAAAAAGGTCTACAAGAGCTGCTCCCTGAGCACGAGGCATATTCAATATTACAAAGAAATAGGGTAAAGTAGGTAACGTTTCCCTAATCTTTTCCGCCGCAATAGTAGGGCCGATTAACGGATAACCGTACTTATTGGCCACTGGAGCAGCGGCAAAGTTCATTGCCGTCCCCCATGGGGGTAGCAATAAATCTACTTTATCTTCTAAAATAAGTTTTTCTATTAGTTTGATAGCGGTACCAATATCACTTCTGTCATCATATCGTATGATCTCAACGGGTAAACGTTTATTAAAGCTCTTTACATATAACCCACCCTTGGCGTTAGTTTCCTCAGCCCACATATCATAATTGGGAATCTGTGTCATGGCTGCACCAGCAGCGTAGGGGCCTGAAAGAGAGATCACGTTGCCTATACGAATTTTATCCTTTGACTGAGAAAAAGCAGTTAACGGAAACGCGGTAAAGAAAACTAATAAAATGATGCAAACTGTTAACTTATAATATTTCATCTTGTCATTCATTTCTCGCCTCCTTGCATAATTTTGTTATCTATCTATTGACCCTTGACAGAAGAGTAAAATACTCCAATGCCAATGGCGCTCCCACCATCTCCTCCGTTTCGGAGTTGCAGACCCCACCTCCTTTCTTGGTACAATACTCCTCGGCAAGAAGAACCTTCCTCTCAACGATAGCAGTGAAACCTTTACCCTGATGAACGGTTACCCCGATAAGGGTCCCCTCCTTCAAATTAAAAAGGATACTGGCGCGTCGTGCGCTGCATGCTGATCCAACGCAGCTCGGTGAATTCCTCCAGCGCAGCGCGGCCGCCAAACCGACCCCACCCACTTTCCTTCACTCCGCCAAAAGGCACCTGTGGCTCATCATGAACGGTCTGATCGTTGATGTGGACGATCCCCGATTCGATGCGCTCGGCAATGGCCAGACCTTTGGCCAAATCGCTGGTGAAAACAGCTGCCGAAAGCCCGTACATCGTATCGTTTGCTACAGCCACAGCCTCCTCTTCGTCTTTGACCTCAATGACCGAGACCACCGGGCCGAATGTCTCTTCACACGAAAATGGTGTGCCGGGTTTTACATCGCTTAGCACGGTCGGATAGTAACAGGGCCCTTCAGATTTACCACCGCACAAAACCTTGGCGCCATCCCGGACCGCAGCGTCCACGCTCTTCTTGACTTGGTTGAATTGCTGTTGATTGATCAGGGGGCCAATGATCGTATCGGGTTCTTTCGGATTGCCAACCTTGAACGTTGAAACCTTCTTGACGAATTTTTCCGTAAATTCCTTGGCGATCGGCTTTTCGACGATGACCCGGCGTGTGGACATACAGATTTGCCCCTGATGGAGGAAGCCGCCGAATGCGGCAGCGTTCACGGCGTCATCGACGTTGGCATCACGCAGGACGATCAGAGGATTCTGCCCGCCCAGCTCCAGGGCGACACGCTTAAGGTATCGCCCCGCCTTTTCAGCGAGCTGTCGGCCTACCGCGGTCGAACCGGTCAAGCTGATGCGGCGCACCTTCGGGTTCTCGATGAATTCGTCTCCTATGTCGCCGCTATGCCCCGGTCCATTCGTGACGAGATTCAAAACACCCTTTGGAAAACCGGCTTCGTGAAAAACCTCTGCAATCACAACGCCGCCTGCCACAGCGGATTCTGTCGATGGCTTTAGAATCGCCGTATTTCCGTAGGCAATGGGCAGACAGATGGAACGCAGCGAGAGGATCAATGGCGCGTTCCACGGCGCGATGCCGGCGACCACTCCGACAGGTTGTCGCATCGCCATATGGAAAGCGCCGGGCAGATCAGCAGGGATGATTTCGCCGGTCACCTGGTGCACCTGGGCGGCAGCTTCACGCAGCAAGCCAGGGGTGAACATGGCCTGAAACATTGCAAAACCAAAGGTGCAGCCAGTTTCCTCGGCGAGAATCGTAACAATGTCGTTCTGTTTCTTTTCGAGAATGTCGGCAGCCTTCAAGAACAACGCCTGGCGCTCAACCGGAAGCGTATGTGACCACGCGGGAAATGCCACTACGGCCGCATCAATAGCGCGCTTAGCGTCAGCCCGTTTTCCTGATGCAACTCGTGCAAACACCTCGCCGGTATAGGGGTTGAGATCGTCGTAGACTTCGTTGTCGAGAGCGCCAACCCACTCACCGTTAACGTACATCTTATACTCCTTCGCGCCCATGTTTATGATACCTCCTTTCTCAGAAGCTTTTGTTGCCTCATCTACTTGTCGAGAATATAGACAACACCTCGGTTGCCATCCACTCTTATCCTCTGGCCGGTCTTAATCTTCGCCGTACCCTCCAAACAGCCAGCGACACAGGGGATGCCGTATTCACGAGCCATGATGACGGGGTGGGAGAGGGCGCCCCCGCCGTCTGTTATAAGGCCTTTGATGATACTGAAAGCTATGGTCCATGCTGCAGAAGTTCCAGGTGCGACCAGGATCTCTCCGGCTTTGACTTCGGATAACTTATCTGCGCTCATGATCACACGGGCAATCCCTTCGACCAACCCAGGTGCAGCAGCAGCACCGTACAAGTCAGCCTTCAACTCTTCTCGCACAATCGGGATCTGCGTGGCCACAGATAGGGTTGGATCGCTTCTCAGTACTCTCTGAGCTTGACTTATGTCTCCGTAAAAAGGTTGTGGATCTATTTTTAAATTTTCTTCCCAAGCTTTCTTCCTCGGCTCAACATAGGGACGAAGGTTGATTCTGCCCATTGGAATGGCAGCCTTCCTGATCTCATTCGGATGCAGAAAATGGATATCTTCTGGATCGTCAATGCATCCAGCCTCGGCGAACCGCCGGCCAAATTCAGTGACAATCCATCTCCCCAGGGCGCCCACATAAAAGTCACAATAATAGGTATGATCTTCGCTCCAGTAGCCAGACTTGTGGGCTGCCTTCATCAAGACGGCGAAGGTTTCTCTCTGCCCTACAGGGACTCTGACGAGAATTTCCTTTTCCGCTTTTTCCCTTTCTTTGGACACCTGATCTCGACTGGAATCGAAAGGAAAGACCTTTTCCATCATGTACATCTTTATTTGCCAAACAGTAAGACTGGGTTTTTCAACCCAGGCGGGGGTATCATAGGCGTGCATACGCTCGCATCTCCACCCATGGTCCTGAAGGAAAGCGCTATATTCGTTCAACCATATCGCCCCGTTTTCACTGTTTTGCAGACCTTTGATCAAATCCTCTCCTTCTCCAGACCTGAACTCCTGCTCCAGACCGAGGTCAGCCGCTCGCCTGCTTAGACGCCACAGTTCCCTCGCTATCCAGATGTCCTGGCTCTCAAAACCGGCCATCAATTTGTTGAAGATGGGATCGATGGAGGCCTCTGTACCAAAGAGCTCGCGCCACATCTGTTGAAACAAACCGCTGATATAATAAGAGGCCGTCATCATGATCATGTGAGTTTCTGCCTCCTTACGATTAATGATATAGACAAAATCCAAAAAGAAAGAGAGGAGATCAATATTACTGAGTTTTCGTATGTCCTCCCATTTCTTAAGGCCTCTTGAATCCTTCGCTCTCTTATACGTTTCCAACAATTCGGTCTTGAGGGAATTCCACACTCCATCAAAGTTTTCAATAAATGGCTTGATTTTCTCCCTGAAAAGGGGTTCTCTCTCCCTGGCCTCCGCCTCGGTCGTCTCGATGGTTGTAAAGTAGGGGTACCCGTTGATAAATCTCGTTTCCCAACCGTGGGTGGTGGGTAAGTAAAGGGTTTCCGCACCGTTTCTGAAACCATGGTGATACCAGTACCAACCAATCCCGATATAGAGGGGCTTCATTGCAGGTTTCCCATGGACTACATCGCACAAAAAGACGCCATAGTTCTTGGGGTCCTTTTCTTCATCAAATTCATAAAAACTCAAATCATACGCTGGCAGCAACATCTTGTGTCTCCTTTCCGGACGAGCCAAGGCTCTCCTTAGAATCGTTTTAGCATTAAGTCCACCACCTGACCGACCGCATACTTTTTCTGTGAGATCACCGCATCTCCATTAAGGTTTCTGCAAGGTTAGGCCAACCGCTCCACGTCTTAAAACACTTAAAAAAGCATCCTGAGCAATTTTCCGACACCCATTTTTACAGGGATTAAATTCGCGGGTAGTAAACCCCTGCCTTTAATAATGTAAACCTATAAAGGAAACTGCCAATAAGCGTTAGAGTTGCACTGATACCTAACAATGTTCTAGGTATGATGGTAGCCAAATTGGGGAAAAGGAAAATGATGAGTAGGTCAATAACAATCGGTATGACCAGTCCTACTACAAATACGCCCCAAATGAAAAGAGGAGAAAGCTTACCTCTCATTAAGAGGCTGGCTCCCTCTTTAGCACCCATTCTGGTGGAAAACATAATGGCTAAGTAAATTCCCAGCAGAACGAGGGTGGCTATCAAAAGTGCTGCTGCAATCGGCGCAAAGATCTCTACATCTACGCTAATCCAACCCAGTGCTTCTATAATAAATATGGCATCTATCCCGCCCAAAAAAGCATAGATAGCAAACTGTATTGGCAGAAATAGGGTATTCCAAATTGGGATAAACCGTGACGCTGAAAGCAAGAAACCAGTATAAAGTATTACCAGAAACGCGAATATACCTGCTATTAAACCCATTATATACTCTAAAGCTGTGCCCGCCTTCCAAGGAAGCCCCGAGATATATGATGGTGCCACATACAATATTCCAAAGACAACAGCTCCTGTGAGAAAGATAGCGCCCCGACTGAGCCAGGATGTTCTGGGTTTGAAAAATACTCTCCAGAATCTGGGTCTTTGGCCCAGGTCAAGGACAAGAAAAACGACAGATAAGCACATGCTGATTATGCCCAGAACCATACCCCGGTGGAGGTACAAAAGCTCGGATAACAAAAATAACCCTCCACCCAATCCTCCCAGGAAGACGGCCAAGGCAAGAGGCCATCCCCATTCCTTCTGAATTACTGGGCTCACTCTAATCTCTGGCAATACCATGTTTATTAACTCCGATTACAGAATATAATATACAGAGGGGTCTGTACCCAGTTCAGGGTAAATCTGAAATCCACAATAATCTCTAATCAATTTCGACACCTCACTATCAGGGTCATCGAGATCGCCAAAGTATCTTGCCTTAGCCATGCACCCGGTAACACAGGCGGGTTCAAGCCCTTCCTGAATCCTTGATAAACAAAAGTCACATTTTTCTACCAATCCGGTGGGATGCTTGCGATAGCCAACTCTTTCATAGGGGGTAAGCCCTTGCCCCGGGAAGTATTCGCTCTCTTCGCCATGGAAACTCCGTGCCCTATAGGGGCAAGCAATAACGCAACTCTTACACCCCATGCACTTGGTATTGTCTATGGTTACAATTCCGTCCTGCCTCTTAGCGGTGGCTCCTGTGGGGCATGTATCTACGCATGCCGGGTCTTTGCAGTGCATGCAAAGCAGTGGTAAATGAATCTTCCTGACGTTAGGGTAAGATCCAGACTCATAGAATAATAGACGTGACCATAGTATCCCGGGAGGAGTGGCGTTTTCGGACTTACAGATTATCTGGCACCCATAGCAGCCAATGCACCTCTTCAGGTCAATCACCATGCCGTATCTCATTATCGACCCTGCTCACCTTTTTTTGTCAACTTCACTTTGACACACAGGTCCAGATTAAAGCTAACGGTGTCTATGTAGTCCCAGCTTAGCGGGATCAGCCATTCCGGGTTAACCCCTTTTCCTTTCTGGCTGGCGATGGGTAAATGCTTAGACCAATGTCCACCGCCACTGCAATAAGCCGTCACCTCAGGGTGAATTGCCTCCGATAATATGGCTCTACCCTCCACTTTGTGTCCTGTCCCTGCCGACTGAAGAATGACCCAATCCCCATTTTTGATCCCTTTCTTTTTAGCGGTCCCAGTATTTATTGCAATATTGTAAATATACGGATCCATCTTCGACACTTCATCGAGCCAGGGGTTATTATAGGTACTTGTGAAGGTATGGACCGGCATCCTGTAGTAAATACCGTACAGATCATACTCGGGACGTTTTTCCTCGTACGATGCGCACGGCTTCCAATCTGGCAGGGGCTGAAAGTCCGATGTATCGAAGCCGGATATTCCGTGCTCTTTCTTCACTTTCTCTATTTGATCACCCACCGTCAGTAAGTGCTCAAAGTAGATCGGCGTCCGGGCCTTCACAAAAGGCCTCCAATACACCTCCTCCGCCTTCTTGGGCCAATGGATGAGGCCGTTTTCTCTGAACCATTCCAGCCCGTGATCGGGACCGAAGTATCCCTTGAGTCCGTGGTCAACAATCCCCTCCCAGGTATACTTCTTTGTTGGGTCCAGCGTGTAGGGCTCCTTGAAGTTGAATTGTTTATTAATCGCCCGATACATGTCACCCAGTATACCCAGTCTTTCCGCCAGCTCAAGATAGACCTCACTGGCGGGCCTTCGCTGGAACATGGGCTCAACCACGGGCTGCCTTATGTGATAGGCCCATTCATCCACCGGCGAAAACGAGCTCTGCCAATCAGCCCGTATATCGAGCCTCTCCAGGTAGCAGGCGTCAGGTAAGACAATATCGGCAAACTCAGTTGACTCATCCAAGAAAAGACTAAAGGTTGTTATGAATATGCCCTTTTCTTTTATAACCTTCTCCCATACCTCCGGATCGAAGCTGCCCATCATAAAATTTCCGCCCGTCCTCAGCATGAATTCGGGCTGGTAGGTTATTTCATACTTCTCGGGCTCCAATAGACCCCAGGCCGCTATGGTAGCCCCATGAGCGGTGGGAACGATATCCTTCAGCACAATGCTTTTCGGCATTTTAGCCTCGTTCAGTATGGGCCAGGGCTTGGGTGGACGCAGCCAGTATCCTGCTTGCAGAAGTCCATCCAGACCTTCACTGGGGCTATATGAAGGTTGCCCGGTTTCAGGGTAGCCAAAGCTGCGGGCGCTCATCCCCAGGCAGCCTCCAGGAACGTTACTGGCGCCAACTATCTCTTGCAGAATATCAAGTGCCATACATATCAGGGAAGCATGCTTATGACCCTGTGCCCCTCTGAAGTATCCCACCGCAACCGGTCTATAGGGTAGCTCCTGTCCATCGATCAGTATGGTGCTTCCTATCTTGGCCGCCTCCCCGAATTCCTTAGCCAACCGCCTTATTGTCTCTGCGGAGAGAGTTGTTATCTCGGAAGCCATTTCCGGCGTATACTTTTTCACACGCTCTTTGAGAAGAGAAAAGGCAGGCGTAGCCTCAGCCACATCAATTAAATAGCATCCCTCTATGGCAGGATCCTTTAAGGTGGGGTCATCATAAGTCTTGGCCTTTCCGTCTGCAAGGTCCCACAGGAGTGGTTTATGACTCTCCCTATCTCGCACATAATGGCCATCAGTCCCGACCAAATAAGGACCATTTGTATGGTGTTTAATACTCTCCACATCGTATATCCCGTATTCGTTAAGCAGGAGATTGACCATGGCCAGGGCCAGAGCCGCGTCAGTGCCAGGCCTGATGGGTATCCATTCGTCGCTATTGATGCCGGGCATTCCCATCCACGGTTCAATGGCGACATGTTTCATTCCCCTTCTTCTGGCATCGGCCATCCGTCGTACCATGCCAGTAAGGGAGTAGTATGCGCCAAAACCAGAGGGACAGCCAAAATTGAGATAATACTCGATATAGTTGGTATCGGGTATCCTGGTCCAGGCGCTGTGCATCAAGCCAGATACCATGTGGGACGCACCTCCGCAATGAATAGGCGCCCCCATATTGAAATTGGGAGTCCCGAAAGCTTCACCAAAGGAATGATGCATAAAGAAAAGACTCGGCATCAGGAGGGGAGTCGTTCCGCCCAGCAGCTTCCGTGGGTCATCAGCTCTTATCTTCCTGAGCTTCTCAGTTATTATGTCCAGCGCTTCATTCCAGCTTATCTCCACCCACTTCGGGTCCACCCCAATCCCTTTCTGGGGATTCGTCCTTTTTAGAGGGAGGTTTACCCGATTAGGGTCATAAAGCAACATGATGCCACTCGCTCCCCTAGGACAGATCCCGCCCCGGCTGGTAGGACAGTCTGGATTTCCTTCAATCTTCACCACTCGCCCATCCACACGGTGAACCCGTATCGCGCAGTTATTAAAGCATATGTTGCATGCAGTCTTAATCCATACGTCTTCTTTCGCTGAATCCTGAGATGTTATGGGTTTTCTCATGTTTAAAACTTGAGAGCCCGTTAATTTTAAATATCTCAACGGATTTATCATTATTCTTCCTCTTCTTTAACAAGACATGGCAATTGAACGATTTTCTTTTGAAAGTTCAAACAATGAGATACTTTTTTCAAAAGGCCCAATTCAAGTAAACCCACTTTCGGAGAAGGATTAAGAAAGTAAGGATCTTTTTACCAGTGCTTTTGTTATCTTGATTTTGCTTGAGTTCATTCTAAGGGGTACTGCACCGGCAACTGCCAACTCTGCAGCCGCTTCTGCCGTTCCGGCCTCCATGACTTTCCCCTTGATTGCTTGCTCTGCCCCTGTGGCCCTGATTGGTCTTTGGGAGACCCCTCCAAGAACTATCCTGACATTCTCGTAAACTCCATCGCTGGAGGTAATAATCGACGCGACGCTGACGATAGGGAAGTCAATGGACTTTCGCGATCTGAATTTGAGGAATGCTTGCTTAGCCTTGTCCGGAGGCTGCGGAACCTCGATCTCCGTTACTATCTCATCTGGCGCTAAAATGTTACCCACGGAACCGAAGAAGTCATCAATTGGGATTATTCTAAAACCGCTGGACCCCTCAATCTTGATCTTGGCATCCAAGGCCACCAGGGCGGCCGCAATATCCGAGGAGTTGACCGCCACACAGCCGCAATTGAAGCACCGATTTGCCTCTGTTTCGATTTCCCTCAAGCTCAGGCCAAGAGTATCCTCGACTTCCATGTTTCTCTCGGATATTGGACGTTTCGGCATCTCTGCCCTGCTTGTCTTTTTTAGATACTCGATGTTGAACTTCAAGAAAGTTCTGTCCGATTCTTCGTCAAGGTCTTGAGCCTTTATTCCCGCCCCTTGAAGATAGCCATCTATCGCGACTGCTGCCCTTTTCCCGGCTGCAATAGCCTCGATGACAGTAGCAGGACCACTCGTTATTTCTCCACCAGCAAAGAGACCTGGGATATTCGTTTCCTGGGTTTTTTGGTCAATTACTATCAAACCCCGATCGACCTTCAATAACCATGGAGGATCAAAGTAGGAGAGATCAGGGGTTTGGCCGAGGGCAGGGATGATCATATCTACCTCAACGGAGAAATCTGATCCCTGAATGGGAATGGGACGTCTTCTTCCTGACGCATCAGGTTCACCCAATTCCGTTCGAATACATCGGAGGGAGGTAACCTCTCCATCTTTGGAGATGATCTCAGTTGGAGAAGCAAGGAATTGGAACTTGATTCCCTCTTCATCCGCCTCTTTAATCTCCTCCTCATTGGCTGGCA
>Ga0315295_10006015_pt1 | contig 10368 bp, 10 predicted proteins | sample YL17G14_0_MG_FD_204453 | JGI IMG/M metagenome (GOLD analysis project Ga0315295, IMG submission 204453) | Sediment microbial communities from Yellowstone Lake, YNP, Wyoming, USA - YL17G14_0 | ecosystem: Environmental > Aquatic > Freshwater > Lake > Sediment | place: USA: Wyoming | collected... | reverse complement strand
CCCAGGCGCGAGGATATGGTATTGAATCTGATCGTCGACCCGTCTAGACTGGTGATCGGCTGCACCGCTGTAACTCGAGGTAGTGCGAATACGTGAGTCTATTGGTCCCGGAACGACATTATAGCTCCGATGACCCGGAGATCATGGACCGGCCGGGGAACGACCCGGACCTTCTCGCCGATGATCTGAGGAATCTGCGGATCATCAACCAGTGTTTTGGCGGGTTGCGGGCGGTACGGCGCAGTGTTCTCCCTCTGATAGACCGGATCGAGCGTCAAAAAGAGATCGAAATTCTCGATCTTGCCACGGGTTCAGCGGATTATCCGCTCGATCTGGCCAAACTGATCAGGCGGCTGGGTCGCAGCGTTCACATTACGGCCGTGGACAACAACCCGTTCATGGTTGAGACGGCCCGCAAAAGAACGGCGGCTTTCCCCGGGATCACGGTTAGCGATATGGATGTTCTCTCCTTGGCGTATCCGGATCGTAGTTTTGACGTCGTTCTTTGTTCCTCTGCGATTCATCACTTTTCGCGTCGCGATGCCGTACGCCTCCTCGGCGAGATGTGCCGGCTTTCCCGCGTCGGTTTCATTGTCAACGACCTCGACCGTTCACGGCTTGGCGCGTGGACCGCGTGGCTTTACGGGCGCCTGTCAACAACGAATCCCATAACGCGGCATGATGCGTATGCATCCGTTCTGCGCGCGTTCACGAAGAACGAATTGATCGCGATGTCACGGGAGGCGGGGATCCAGTCCTTCGCCGTCACGAGACAGGCTTTTTTTCGTCTGATTCTGGTCGGGGTGCACGTGTGACCACTATAAACTCGATCCTGATGAACGCTCCTCTTGACCGCGTGTTCGAAACCGCAGCGGATTTGTCGCGGTGGCCCGAAATCCTCCCTCACTATCGCTGGGTGGTCTATCTGGATAAGTCACCGTCCAGAAACGTGGTGAGGATGGCCGCCAAACGGGGCTGGATTCCGGTCAGTTGGACGTCGGAACAAGTGATCGACAGAAAAAACCGCGTGGTGCGCTTCCATCATTTGAAATCGTTCACCCGGGGAATGGATGTGGTCTGGACGTTCGAGCCCGACAAGGACTCGGTTCAGGTCCAAATACGCCACGACCTGACGCTCGATATTCCCGTCGTCGGCGGTTTCATCGCGCACCAGATCATCGGGCGTTTTTTCGTCCATTACATCGCTGGTCGGACGCTGAAGCACATGAAACTCTACGTTGAAGGTGCCCGTGGAAAATAGACGCGTGGTGGTCACCGGTATTGGAGCGATCACGCCGATCGGTCATGGCAAGGAGGGTCTGTGGGAAGGGGCCACAACGGGACGGTCCGGGGTGAGAGAAATTACACGCTTCGATCACTCCGGTCTCAACGTGAAGGTGGCGGGTGAGGTCGTCGATTTCGATCCCCTGGACCATTTCGACGCGAAGTTTGCGCGGAGGATGGACCGATTCGCCCAGTTTGCCCTGGCCGCGAGCGACATGGCCTTGCGCGACGCCGGTCTGCCTTTCGATGTGGCGCGGCCCAACCCGAGGGTCGGTGTCACGATGGGCACGGCGCTTGGCGGTGTGGCGGGTGCGGAGACCCAACACGAAAAGTACGTGCGTCAGGGGATACGGGCGGTGGACCCCAGTCTGGCTCTGATCGTTTTCGGCGGTTCCGGTTCGAGCAACATTGCCATCCGTTATGGATTCACGGGGCCCAGCAACGCGAACTCCAACAGTTGTTCTTCCGGAACCATCGCTGTCGGCGAAGCCTTCCGCTACATCCGGGAGGGTTATGCCGATGCGATGATCGCCGCGGGCGCGGAGGCGCCGCTGGTCGGTCTTACATTCAGCGCGTTTGCCATCATACGGGCCATGTCGACGAATCCGAATCCGAATCTTGCGTGCCGGCCGTTCGACAAAAACCGTGACGGTTTCGTCATGTCGGAAGCAGCCGCGGTTTTGGTACTGGAAGAGTTGGGTCACGCGCGACGCCGGGGCGCGAAAATCTATTGTGAGATCCTGGGTTATTCGTGCAGCAACGACGCGTTTCACATGGTGGCCCCACGCCCTAGCGGCGATTGTGCCGCTCGCACCATGTCGGAAGCTCTTTCTCAGGCGGGTCTGCGGCCGAAGGACATCGGGTACATCAACGCCCATGCCAGTTCGACGCCGCTGAATGACAAGATCGAAACCCTGGCCATCAAGACCGTTTTTGGCGAAGAGGCGTACAGGATTCCGATAAGCGGGACCAAGTCGATGCACGGACACGCGCTCGGAGCTTCCGGCGCCGTCGAAGCGGCCATATGCGCGATGATATTCGGGCGCGAATTCCTTCCGCCCACCATTCATTACGAGGTCCCGGACCCCGAATGCGATCTCAACTATCTGCCCAATCGAGGGGTCGCTGCGCGCGTGGACTATATTCTCTCCAATTCATTTGGCTTCGGGGGTATCAACTCAGCTCTTTTGTTGGGTCGATATGATCAATAACTCGAGCACGAGCGCGGCCTACGATGTGGCGATCGTGGGCGCCGGCCCCGCGGGCTCCGCGTGCGCCGCGTTGCTGGGGCGCGCGGGTTTTCGCGTTCTCTTGTGTGACAAGGCCTCGTTCCCACGTCCAAAGATTTGCGGGGAAACCGTCAACCCAAGATGCTGGGGCGCGTTCGACGCGCTCGGTGTCGCGGGTGAGGTGGAACGCGGCATCCATAACCGGATCACGGCGATTTCCGTGACCAACAAAGAGGGAAGGGAAGTACGCGTGGAGGTCGGCAATGGGGAAGGGCGTTGTTTTTTTTCGATGGGGAGGGATGTGCTCGATCACATTCTGGCGCGATCGGCCCAGAGTACCGGTGTTGAGTTCCGTGACGGGACGACGGTCACGCGCGTCGCGTGGGACGGGTGCTGGCGAATCGAGGTCCGGGATGGAAAGTCCGGTGAAAAATCGAGCGTCACGGCCGGCTATCTCATCGGGGCGGATGGAAGAAACTCGACGATTGCGGGTCACTTGGCCACGCGGCCAGAGGTTTCCGGACGGGGGACCAGGCCAACGAGCGACAGCGATCGTGTCGGTGTGCAGTGGCACGCCGCGTTGCGTCCGGAAATCGCAGGCGCTCTGCATATGTATTTATTCGACGCGGGCTACTGCGGCCTTGTTGCCGTGGACGGGCGACATACCAACGTGTCGATGGTCACCAGACCGGAATTGGCGTCGCTTGCAACGGCGGATTTTAGAAGCTTCTTGGAAAAGACGCTTTGGTCGAACCCGGTGGCGGCCGCTCGTTTTTTGGAGCTGAATCCGGTCGGCAAAATCGTGAAGACATCTCCCATCAATCCCCGGCGCAACCCGTTCGACCATCCGCATGCGGCATTGATCGGCGATGCGAGCCAAACGGTGGAACCGTTTACTGGGGAGGGGGTCCGGTATGCCCTGGAGGACGGCATTGCGGCGGCCCGGCGACTTGTCGGCGAGCGAGACGGAACGAACGCGGGGGCCGCGAGAACGAACAGCCGTTTTCGCGTCAACCGTGTCTTTTCGCCGGTCCTCCGGAACCCCACGATACGAGATGGATTGATCTCGTTGGGCGCCAGGCTTCCAACGCTGTCGCGCTGGGTTGTCGGAACGGTGATTCCCGGCCGGGCCGGCGGGGCGCACTAGCCACGAGGATTGAATCGAGCTCCAAGGATCAGAGGAATTTGGTCAGTCGCAGTTCAAACAACAGAAGGAGAAAGCGATGATCACAAGAACGTACCTGACACTGCTCGTTCTGAGCGCGTTGCTCGCGGGTCTATGCCCTCGGGCGAGCGCGCGCGACGCACACCCATTTTCGGTTCATGACATGCTGGCCATGGACCGGATCAGCGACCCGCAGGTGTCGCCGGATGGGAAGACGATCGCCTTCATTCTGCGAAAGACCGACCTCGAGGCCAACAAAGGCCGAACGGACATCTGGCTCGTCAACGTGGACGGTTCGGGTCTCAAGCAGCTCACGACCGACCCGGCGGGTGACTGGAATCCCCGGTGGTCACCGGACGGCAAGAGCCTCTTTTTTGTATCGGCCCGCTCGGGATCGTCGCAGATATGGCGGATTGGTCTGGCCGGGGGAGAAGCCGAACGAGTCGCCGAACTGCCGTTCGATGCCGACAATCTGGTCGTTTCTCACGACGGAAAGCATCTCGCCTTCGCCATGGAGGTATTCCCCGGGTGTGAAGATCTGGATTGCACAAAACGAAAACTCAAAGAGCAGGAGGAGAAGAAAAGCACCGGCCTTCTCTTCGACCAGCTCTTCATCCGCCACTGGGACACATGGGAGGATGGGCGCCGATCGCACGTTTTTGTGATGCTGGCGGAAGGCGGAGACGCCGTCGATATCATGAAAGGAATGGACGCGGACGGACCGCCCAAACCGTTTGCCGGACCCGAGGAGATCGCATTCACACCGGATGACCGCTCCATCGTTTTCACCGCGTGCGATGTGGGCGGAAGCGAAGCGTGGTCCACGGATCTCGATCTCTATCTGGCGCCGATCGATGGGTCCAAAACTCCCGTGTGTCTCACACCAGCCAACGAGGCGTCCGACACGCATCCGGTCTTCTCGCCCGACGGGATGACGCTCGCCTACTTCGCCATGAAGGAGCCCGGTTACGAATCCGATCGACCGCGGATCGTACTGCGGTCGTGGCCGGATGGCAAAGAGCGCGTGCTCACCGAAGAGTGGGACCGGTCTCCGCGCGACATCGTGTGGACAAAAGACGGGAAGGGCATTTTCACGACGTCGGAGAATATTGGTCAGGTGTCGCTTTTTGGGATCGACATCGGAACCGGCAAGGCGACACTCCTCGTCAAAGAAGGGACAGTTCGCTCTCCCTCGCTCGCCGGTGACCGGATCCTTTTTGGCATGGATCATCTGAGATCCCCTGTCGAGTTGTACACCGTCAAGACGAACGGGAAAGATCTCCGCGCCATCACAAAGATCAACGCGGAGAACGTGGCCTCCGCCCGCATGGGCGAGCCCGAGCAGTTCATGTTCAAGGGGTGGAACGACGAAACGGTGTATGGGTACGTGGTCAAACCCGCCGGTTTCGATCCGTCCAACAAATACCCCGTGGCCTTCCTGATCCACGGAGGACCCCAGGGATCCTTTGGCAACGAGTTTCACTACCGGTGGAATCCCCAGGCGTACGCCGGAGCGGGTTACGCGGTGGTGATGGTCGATTTCCACGGTTCAGCCGGGTACGGCCAGAAATTCACCGACTCGATACGGGGTGACTGGGGCGGCAAACCGCTCGAAGACCTCAAGAAGGGCCTTGCCGCGGCGCTCGAGCGGTACCCCTGGATGGACGGGGAGCGGATGGGCGCGCTCGGCGCGTCGTACGGCGGGTATATGATCAACTGGATCGCGGGGAACTGGCCCGACGGTTTCAAGTGTCTCGTGTGTCACGACGGCAATATCGACGAGCGCGCGGCGTACTACGACACAGAGGAACTATGGTTTCCCGAATGGGACCACGTGGGCACCCCGTGGGGCAACCCGGAAGGGTACGAGAAACAGAACCCCGTCAACTTTGTGGGCAACTGGAAGACCCCGATGCTCGTGGTCCACGGCGGGAAGGATTTCCGTGTCGTCGAGACGCAGGGGATCTCCACGTTCACCGCGCTTCAACGCCGTGGGATACCGAGCAAACTGCTCTATTTCCCCGACGAGAACCACTGGGTAATGAAACCTCACAACAGCATCCAGTGGCACGAGACCGTGATCGACTGGCTGGATCAGTGGCTCAAACCGGGCGGTGGGAAGTAGCCGGGTGATCACGCGGGTGGGGCCTGTTCTCGGGCCCTCGCTCCGCTGCGCCTTGTTCGTGCGATGGAGGGTGCTCGTAGGCCCTCGCTCCACTTCGCTCGGCTTCCCGCCTGCGGCGGGCGGATGGCCGACAGGACCCGCGGCGGGTGATCCTCGCTTGCTCTCGCGAAACGCGATAAGGAGTCTGAAGAATGAGAAGCACCGAATCGAGCAAGACACCGTACAAGAAACCCAGACTGTCTTTTCTCGATCGTTTCCTGACGCTCTGGATTTTCCTCGCCATGGCCGTTGGCGTCGGTGCCGGATACGTGGTCCCGACGATCGCCGGGTTTTGGAACCAGTTTCAGGTCGGGACTACAAACGTCCCGATCGCGATCGGGCTCATCCTCATGATGTACCCGCCGCTCGCCAAAGTGAAATACGAAGAACTCGGAGAGGTCTTTCGCAACTGGCGGATTGTGGCTCTCTCGCTGGTTCAGAACTGGATCATCGGACCCATTCTGATGTTCACATTGGCCGTGTTGTTTCTCAGGGGATACCCGGAGTACATGGTGGGGTTGATCATGATCGGACTCGCCCGGTGCATCGCCATGGTCATCGTGTGGAACGAGCTGGCGCGGGGCGACACGGAATACGCCGCAGGGCTGGTGGCGCTCAACTCGGTGTTCCAGGTGTTGTTTTATTCGGTGGGTGCGTGGATATTCATCACCGTGCTGCCGCCGCTATTCGGGCTAAAGGGTGTAGTGGTCGACGTCACCATCGGTCAGATCGCCAAGAGTGTGTTCGTCTATTTGGGTGTGCCCTTCATCGCAGGTATGCTCACGCGGCTCGTGATGTTGCGCACAAAAGGCCGTGAGTGGTATGAAACCAAATTCATTCCCAAAATTTCTCCGATCACTCTGCTCGCGCTTCTCTTCACGATCATTGTGATGTTCTCGCTCAAAGGGGAGTACATCGTCCAACTGCCGGTCGATGTGCTCCGCATAGCGCTTCCCCTGACGATCTATTTCGTGATCATGTTCCTGGTTTCCTTCGCGATGGGCAAACGTATGGGCGCCGATTATTCGAAGACCGCGACAATCGCGTTCACTGCGGCAAGCAACAACTTCGAGCTCGCGATCGCGGTGGCGGTCGCCGTCTTCGGTATCGGTTCCGGGGTGGCCTTTGCGACGGTCATCGGGCCGCTCGTCGAGGTCCCAGTGCTCATCGGGTTGGTCAATCTCTCCCTGTATCTCAGAGGGCGATTTTTCCGGGCCGCCGCCGCCGACACCTAGGCCGCAATCCGTTTCAGAACAAAGGATTATCTCTCCAGCCGGTCTCACCCATCGTTTCGAGGTTGACTATCCTTGGTTATTTGGCTAAATTGCCAAGCATGGAATCTGCCCAGCAGAACCGGATGGACCCTAGAACACGAGCCCTCTTCGACGCCCGCGCCCGCATCATAAAAGCGCTGGCGCACCCCACGCGGCTCTTCATTGTGGAACAGCTGTCGCATCACGAACACTGCGTCCGTGAGCTGACCGAGATGGTCGGCACGGACGTTTCCACGGTCTCAAGACACCTTTCGATACTCAAAGCGGCGGGGATCGTCCAGGACGACAAGCGGGGAACGCAAGTTTTTTACCGGCTGCGGGTTCCCTGTGTTCTGAACTTTTTCTCGTGCGTGGAGTCGGTGATGCAGTCGACGGCGAAGGACCAGATGGACCTGCTCACGTAAGCTCGTTCTCTTGACCGGGCGCTGGGTCATTTCGTCTAAGAAGGAAAGGAAATCGTGCAACTCGGAAGCGGGCCCGTGTCCTGGAAGCAGGAGTGGAAATCGCTTTTGCTTGTTGTTATCGCGTTTCTCGGCTGCTTTTTCCTGCCGGTGGGCAACGCGCGTTTTGACAATGCAATTCGGGAGTCCTTGCTTCTCGTCAAGTGGTACGCGCAAGAGCACGTGATCCTCTGCCTGGTGCCCGCTTTTTTCATCGCCGGTGCGATTGCAGTGTTTGTCAGCCAGGCGTCGGTCATCAAGTACCTGGGAGCCTCGGCGAACAAAGTCGTGGCCTACGGTGTGGCCTCGGTGTCCGGAACGATCCTCGCCGTGTGCTCCTGCACCGTTCTTCCGCTCTTTGCCGGGATTTACCGAAGGGGGGCGGGGCTTGGCCCAGCGACGGCGTTCTTGTACTCGGGCCCCGCGATCAACGTTCTCGCGATCATTCTTACGGCAAGGGTGCTCGGTATGGAGCTCGGCGTGGCGCGCGCCGTGGGGGCCATCACGTTCAGTGTACTCGTAGGTCTGTTGATGCACGTTATTTTCAGGGGCGAGCCATCCGAGAACGCTGACCCGCAGATGGACGCGTCGCAACCCGAAACCGGGCGTGCGCTGTGGCAGACGGTCGTTTACATGGCCTCGATGGTGGGGATCCTCGTGTTTGTCAACTGGGGCAGACCCGCAACCTCGATCGGTTTCTGGCACGCGATCTTCGCCCACAAGTGGATGATTACGGCGGTTTTCGCCGGGCTTTTCGCCGTGGTTCTTGGTAGCTGGTTCGGAGTCCGGTGGTGGCGGCTGATCGCCGTCTCCGTTCCGGTGCTGGCGTGTTCTTTTCTCTTTCCCGACCGCCCCGTCATTGCATTTCTCGTGGGAGTGATCGGCCTGTCGGTCGTCACGAGCACCGCCACAGGGGAAATGGGTGAGTGGTTCGGCGTATCGTGGGGGTTCGCCAAGCAGATTCTGCCGTTACTCCTATTCGGTGTGTTGATCGCGGGAGCGCTTCTCGGCCGGCCGGGAGAGGAAGGATTCATCCCGTCGCGGTGGGTGAGCCGCCTGGTTGGCGGGAATTCCCTCGGCGCCAATCTCTTCGCGTCCGTGGCGGGCGCCTTCATGTACTTCGCGACGCTCACCGAGGTGCCCATCCTGCAAGGCTTGATCGGGAGCGGTATGGGAAAAGGACCGGCATTGGCATTACTCCTCGCGGGACCCGCACTGAGCCTGCCCAGCATGCTCGTGCTCTACAGCATCATCGGATTGAAGAAGACGACGGTCTACGTCTCGTTGGTTGTGGTAATGGCAACGATCAGTGGAATGATCTTCGGATCATTGTTCGGGTAGGAGGTTCTCGAGATGAAAATGATTGAGGTGCTCGGACCCGGCTGTGCCAACTGTAAGAAGCTCGCCGAGAATGCCGCCGCAGCAGTGCGCGAGCTCGGTCTCGAGTGTGAAGTGGAAAAAATCACGGACATGAACGTCATCATAGGGTACCACGTCATGCTGACACCCGCGCTCGCCATCGATGGCGTCGTCAAGTCGAGCGGGCGGGTGCTTACCGTGGAGCAGATCAAAAAGATCCTCTCCGAAGCGTAGGTCGAACACTGCCGGCGCCCACCGCGCTCGCCGGCCCGGGCGATAGTGCACCGGCGTCGCGCACACCTGGGGCGGTTGCATCGGAGAACACACAGCTGGGAGGGAGACATACATTTATGAGAGTCCGAACGATAGTCACTGCGGTCCTGCTCCTGTTCGTTGGAATCAGCGTTGCTTATCTGATTGCCGGTGAACGGCGCGCGGGCGACGTCAAAACAGAACCCCGCGACGACTCCGCCGGCGCAAGCGCTCCCGTGGGCAAACCGGCCGCCCGCCCCGAGGCATTACCGGATAGCACCACCCATCAAGTCGTGGCTTTCTATTTTCATGGCAACACGCGTTGCCCGACCTGCCGGGCCATCGAAGCCTACACGGAAGAGGCGTTGAAAAACGGTTTTCCGAAAGAACTCCAGACGGGCAAACTGGTCTGGCTGGTGGTCAATATCGAGGAGCCAGGCAACGAGCACTACATCAACGATTACCAGCTCACGACGAGGTCTGTGGTGCTCGTGGAAATGGAGAACGGAAACGAGAAAAAGTGGCGGCGGCTGGATCAGGTCTGGCAGCTCGTCCGCGACAAGGATGCTTTCGTTTCCTATATCTCGGACAGCACCAAGGTGTTCCTGGCGGGAATATAGATGGGCGAATTCATTCTCGCCGCGTGGACTGCGCTCTGGCTTGGGCTCTTGACGTCGATCAGCCCTTGTCCGCTGGCGACGAACATCGTCGCGATATCGTTCATCGGGAGTCGTGTCGAGAACTCACGGTTGGTTCTTCTGCACGGCGTTTTGTACACGCTCGGACGGACGATTACCTATGTGACTCTTGGAGTCGTCCTGGTACTGAGTCTTCTGTCGGCGCCGCACGTCTCGAATTTCCTTCAGACATATGCAAACAAGATTCTCGGTCCCTTCTTGATCGTCGTCGGGATGTTTCTTCTCGATCTCATCCGTGTCAAATGGGGCGGATCCGGACTCGGCGGGAGGGTGGCGCATCGGTTTGCGGGAATGGGATTATTGGGATCGGTCCTCCTCGGGATCACTTTTGCGTTGTCCTTCTGCCCGGTGTCCGCCGGGTTGTTCTTCGGGAGCCTTGTTCCTCTCGCTGTCCACAATCACTCCAGCGTTCTCCTGCCTTCGCTTTACGGTATTGGTACCGCGGTTCCTGTGGTCGTGTTTGCCGCAGCGATTTCTCTGGGCGCGCGCTCGATTGCAGGGGC
>Ga0315295_10006014_pt1 | contig 10369 bp, 10 predicted proteins | sample YL17G14_0_MG_FD_204453 | JGI IMG/M metagenome (GOLD analysis project Ga0315295, IMG submission 204453) | Sediment microbial communities from Yellowstone Lake, YNP, Wyoming, USA - YL17G14_0 | ecosystem: Environmental > Aquatic > Freshwater > Lake > Sediment | place: USA: Wyoming | collected... | reverse complement strand
AAGAGACTCATTGAAAGTATCTATCCATACTTTTCTAGCATCTGCTGGATATTTTTTTAGATAAGGAGGATAATTTTCATAAGTATAAGGAGCTATTTCTAAATTATCTTTTAATTCAGCTTTCTGCATATTTTCTGGTTGTTTCTCTTTTTCTACTTGCTTCTCTTCTTGTTTTTTAGTAACTTTAGGAGGAATACTAATATTAGTATCTATATCTTTTTCTGTATTTTGAACGAGATGAGGATAAAATAACTCTCTTAATCCATCTTTCTCTTCTCTCCTCATTCTTTCGATTTCTTGTTCATGGTCTATACCTAAAACTTCATGATAAGTTTTAATTGTTACTGGACCATAAATATATCCTGACCTGAAGAAATCTACTAATGTTTCTATATTAATTTTTAATGGACTATTTACTATCTTTAAAGTATTTTTCTCACTAAATAATTTTTTATGGTCTAATTTATTTTCTGTTATTATTAATCTAACAACATCTAATAGTATCGATTTAAATCCATCTACTCCTGCATTGACTTCTGCAATAAATGGTTTTGGATTCAAAACAGATTCTTTTCTTGTAGAGGAAACTCCTTGAATAATATCAACAAAACCTAATCCAGAAAGTATGGCTCTAGTACCTTGAGCAAATAACTCTTCTCTTAATATAGGTAAAAGGTCTGGAATCAAATGTTGATATTTTTGGTCAAAAGGAACTCCTGCTGCTGGTAATTTTCCACCTTCTCTATTGAATCTTTCTATAGCATTTTTAAAATTATCTACCATTGTTTTTAAATCTGTATCTGTATATGAACCTTTTCCTTGAAGGTACATATTTTCTGTACCTTTTTCCATCAAGAATAAATAAGGAAGAATCTTGGTAATAACTTCGTTTCCTTTATTCTGTAAAATCTGAAGTGCTTTCCAATTTTTATAAACTCCTTGTTTAATCAAATAAGGAGTCGGATATTCTGTAAACCATCTACCAAATGGTTTTTGAACTATAATCTTTTCATCTTTGACAGCAGGAAGTGATTTATCTTTCATACCTTCATCTAAGAAATATTTATCAGAACCTAGTTTATAAGTTTGGGCGTTACTTCTTTTAATATAAATAGAAGACCCTACTACAAAATAAAGTACCATAGGAACTGATATTGAATTAGTACCTATAGTTATTTTCTCCCATTTATCTACTCGTAATAAACATAAAGAAGCTCCGGCCCATCTTTCTTTATAATATTCTTTCGCTAATTCCTGAAGACCACTAGGAACCCCATTAATATTTATATTTATTCTTTCTAACCAAGTTCTTAATAGTTCTTCCAGGCTTTCGTCTGAACATTCTATAGTAAATCTAGCTTCAGATGCAGAATTAATAGAATAGGTTACTATAGTTCCAGCAATTCCTGTTATATCATTATCCATGATTTCGTTTACATAACCACACCTTGCATGGAAATCGTCAGAAACAGAAATTTCTCCTGTACTAAATAATAAATTAATAAATGCTTCCCAAACTCCTGCAGCTAATCCACTATTATTACTCATTTAGAATCTCCTTTTTAATAAGCCCCCAAACCTGGCTTTTGGATATTAATCGGTTGCAATTGTTTAAATTCATAATTCCATAGAGCAATTGCAAATACCTGCCATGCTTGGTGCAAATGATTCGCTACTTTACTACCGTAAACTGTCCTTTGTCCTGAACGCATTACGGTAATGTTATCAAATTGAGTATCTAATTTCATGTCGAAAAGAGCAACAATTTTTTTATTATAAAATAAATGCTTTAGTCTTTGTATGCTCCAGTCGACTATAAATTCTTCTTTTAATTCTCTTTGTCCAGCTTTATCAAATTTATAGTCTCCTTTTTCATCTGTAGCAAAATCTATAGCTATTTTTTCATTAAAACTAACTCCAACAATATGTTCTTCATTTGGTTTATTAAATTTTTTAGCCAAATAACTAAACATTGCCTTACCGCCTCCACTAGTTGTATCTATTGAGGCAACATTAGTTCTCAATTGTTCTATAACATATTCTGCTACTTCATTGTCTTCATCTGGAGAAAGTTTATAAGTAGTAATATTATATTCATATTTATAAATTTCACCAAATTTAAAAAGAACAATCATTTCACTAGGAGCTGCACCTTCACCTTTATCTATTCCTATCCATACACTTTCTGTATTTATTGGTCTATCGAGTACTAAAACTTCTTTAAATCGATAGAAATTGTTTTTGTTTATTTCAAAAGTTTTAATAAGAATCGGGTCTCCGTTCTTATCTCTTTTATAACATTCTCGGATTCTTTCAATATCATAAACTGAATTACCATCGTCTACTACCTGACCTAAAATTTGAGTACGATAACCTGGAGATTGTTTTCCTCCAAATTCTTGCTCGGCTGCTTCATCCTTTTCTTTATCCCAAGTTTCATTAACATAAGAAGGTAGATTAGTTACCATATTCTCATTCTTTAAATCAAAAAATCTACGACCAATAGGAGAAAGTTTCTTAAAATTGGCCATGCCAGTCAATCTTTCTATCATACCGAGTTCCGACTGGGCCATCAATCTCTTATTAGTAACTGAATCTGTAAGAAAACTAGCTTCTTCTTCCCAATTCTTATCTGCATGTTTCTGGAACCAGTTTTTTCCAGGTTCTTTGCCGGCCATGTTGTTATTAACCGATTCTATTTTACATCCGTTATCGAAAGTTGCTAAATATGCTGGATGAGATTTATGTTTACAATTCCATTGCTTTAAAATTGGATGATTGTCAAAAGCACTTAAAATTGTTTCCATTACTCCTCTTATTTTAGTAGCATCACAACTAGAAATTATTCCCCATCTGAAGGTACCTTGAAAAACAGAAAGAGCAATATCTACTAATATTCCTATAAGAGTTTTACCTGTTAATCTTCCACCAAAATTTAAGCAATCTCCTAATCCTTTTCTAATTTTAAAATTTTCTTTGGGACTTAATTCTGAATTATCAAAAAATAAGGATTCATAACTCATCATAGGATATTGATACATCCTAATTTTAGAATATTTATTTTCTGTAAATTCTGTCAAAGACCCCAAATTATCAAATAATATTTCAGTACAAGAAATTGGGTTACATAAAGCCTCAAATATTTGAAGTTCTTCTTTAGTTATTTTATTTATCATAAAATTCTCACTTTATTTTGATATAGATTTTCCCAATAATCTCTATTATAATTTGCTCTTATATTACAACTTATACATAATGTTATTAAATTATTTTCTTTACAGTTCTGTTTATCGTAATTTATATGATGAACATCTGAAACCCTACCCCAAACTATCAAATGCTCTTCTTCAGTCATACCGCAATTCTGGCATTCATGATTATCTCTATTACGAATAATATTTTTTAAAGTTTCTGTAAATTCTGAAGTATAAGGTTCAAAAGAACGACCATCTTTCCAATTAATATTGTTTTCTGGTATAGATTGCCAAACTCTATAACATTTTTTACATCTTTTAGGAAATCCAGAACTTGTCAATTTTTTACCGCAATCAATACAACAAAGTTGCTTTTTCCTTAATTCTGGGTGAATTTTCCAAAAACTTCTGGTATTACAAGAATTACATCTTTTTGCAACAGAACAAATTTTAGTTCCACAATCAATACATTTAGTTTCTATCATTTTTAAATGTCGTCTCGTAAATTAAATCAATATAATCAGCAGAAGTTCCCAAAATCTCTGCTAATTTTTCTTTTGTTATAACTTTTTCATCATATAATTTAAATAATGGTTTATTATAAAGTACTGTTTTCTTAAACCAAGAAAGTTTCTCAATTGTACATCCTCTCATATCTTTTAGAATCATAAATAATTTTTTACATTCTGGACATTTTGCTATATTACAGCCAGCATTTTCTTTATAATAAGCAACTGCTTTTGCTTTTAATTTATTCCATTCATCAAGGACTGTTTTTTGTTCTTCTTTTTGAGTTAATCCTAATTTATCTTTAAGTTCTATAGATTGTTTATTTAAAAAGGTTAATTGTTCTACCATCTGTACTGGTATAGCTGGATTTGCTTTAGCATATTCTGTATTTAGATATGCTTTAACCCTTTCAATTAAAACTTCAATATCTACTAATTGTCTGAGACTATCTTTTTCTGAAGTACTTTCTAATGAACTTTCAGATAAATATTTATTCAATAAAGTAGAGGCAAATTCTCTCTCTTTATCATCAATACAAAATGTTAAAGAACCAAGTATTTCCTTCTTCTCTAAACTTTCTTTAGCTATAGAAAGAAGTTCTTCTTGGGATTTATCTTTATATTGAGTTAAATGACTTAATTTTTTTGCCTCTTTTTCTAAATTATTCATACTTTATCTTATTTATTTTCTTCTAATTCTTTTAATAATTCTACTAATTCTAAAATTCTTCCGTTTCTTACTAACATATTTTGTATTAATTTCTGTCTGTATTCATCTAATTCATTAAGTTGATTATTTTCTTTATCGTTAGCTTCTTTTAATTCTGTCAATCTTTTTTCTAAACTTTCCTTACTCATTATATCTCCTTTCTTTTATTCAAACATTTCTATTTCCCATAAACCAAAAAATGTTTGTTCTACCCAACCATCTATTGCGAATAATCTATAATAACGATATGGTGTAGAATTACTGAATATATATTCTTCCCAACTATCATTATTAGCGTGTTGTCCTGTATAAATATCGGTCCAATCAGAATCATTATTGGAACCTTGTAATTTAAAATTTTTAAGAGATGTATCACTATAATAATTAGGTAATAATCTTAATTTAGTTACTATTTTTGTTACTCCTTCTCCTAAATCATATTTCCACCAATGTGGGAATGGACTACCACTTGATGTCCAGCGAGTACTATAATCGTCATCATTAGCATAATATATTGGCAAATTAGTTTCACTTTCATAACTGTCGCAACTTGCAACTCCACCTGTCAAAATATCTAAAGAATCTGCGTTTATACATTCAACTAATAATCCATTTTTAAATCTTAATAATTTATAATCTTCCCCTGAAGAAATTTTAACTACAACATCTTTTGTAATTCCTATTCGATTATCTGAAGTTTTATAATTTGATGCCCTTATATCTTTTGTAAATGTAGAACCAAAAATACACAAATCTCCAGTTGCCTTTATATTACCATCTACATGTAACCTTGAATCAGGATTATTAAGACCTATACCTAAATTTCCTTCTACTAATACCATATCTGTTAAACCACCTGGGCCTGGGTCTATTGTTCCATCGGTATGTACTCCTCCTCTAAACCAGGCAAAAATAGCAGCAGTTCTATAATATTGAGTTGCTGATTGTATTCCTATACTATAGGTTTCTCCTCCCCATAAGTTTATCATAGAACGGGTAGTCGAACCAAAATCTAATTTATTATATATTTTTACTATTTGGTCTTTTGTAATCTGTAATCCTGCCCTTAATAGTCCAGAATCGTTAGAGGTAGAAAGAGTTATTCGTCCTGGAATAACTCCATTAATTACTGTACCATCAACTGAAAAAATAATTTGTGAAGAATTTAAAAAATTACCAAAACCATCCGGACCTCTTGCTAATATTTGTCCTATTCTATCATTTAAAACTAGAGCAGATTTATTTTTTTCTAAAAATATATTTACTGGATATGGATGTTCTCCTTCGACTTGAAATACACTAGTTTGTCCTTGAACTCTTAATGCAACTTCAGGACTTCCATAAGGATGATAAATATGCAATCTTCCATCTGGATTAGACCAATTAATTCCTACTTTTCCATCATGAGTAATAACATTATCATTCCAAGTGGCTGGGAAATCTTTATTTTTAGTCCTAAAATGTAATTCTGCTCCATCGTAGACTGAACCAGTTTTTAGAAGAGAGTAAATTTGAGCTGGTATAATTGAAACTGGTAAGTCAGGATTATTCGTTGAATAACCAAAACTTATTAGTGATTGAGAATTTTCATACCAACCGTTCTTTAATAATGTTAAAACCTCATCACCATCTGAAATAATAGATAATTTAGGGTCTCCTGCTGTAGCAGCAGTTTCTCCTATTCTTATATGTTGTTCTGGATTAATAATCATTGCTTGTTTTAAATCTCCATCATTATTTGCTGTACAAAATCTTATTCTTCCAGGAAGTTTGCCTTCGGAAGGATTTCTACAATCAAATTTAATCAAAGAGGAATTTAGAAAATTTCCATATCCATCGTTAGCTCTAGCCCATATGTTAATTATACTGTCATTGGGCTGTATTCCACCTGGCCTATTTTTTTCTAACATAAGGTCTAGCCCTTCGGGAGTATTGGCCTCTAATTGAAAAATAATTGATTGACCTTGAACTCGTAATGCTGGGCCTGAATCCTCGATTGACCGATAAATATTTAATATTCCATCTGGAGTTTGATACTCTTGAGGCCAATTTACTCTTACATGATTACTTTCGTCTACATCAACTACTCCACCCTTTAATTGAGTATCTCCATTTCTAGCATGGCATCCGTCTCCCTTTAAACCTTTAGAACCTAATTTAAATACCATTTTAGATTTTGGATTAATTGTAACTTTTATATTTTCTGTTGACATGTTAACTCCTATAAAGTAGCCTGTACTATCCTATTTTCGAAAACAATAGTACCTTCTAAAACAGTAATGGCTTCTGGAAATGTCCCTATCATATTATTAGTTATAACTTTTATCCCAAATAAATAATTTCCTATAAGATTTGTATCTCCGGAAGATAATTCTACTGTGGATTCTCCTGCAAGAGGAGCTGAATGAACTGTAATTGTTTTTCTAATTTTTGCAGCATTGTCTACATCATCTAGTTTTTCTTTTACTAAAAAATAAATTTTCCAACCAGTAATATCTAAATCTTTTCCATCTTTATCTTCAAAATAAAGTGTACTAGTCCAAGAATCTCCTTTTTTCAAAACTAAATTAATTGATTCGGTCATATTAATTCCCCTTTAGAGTATCTATTTTTTTAAATTCTAAATACATTTCATCCAAAGATGCTTCCTCTGGAAGTTTCTCTTCAAGTTCTTTTCTTATTAAATAAAGTATTCTATCTATAAATTCGTATTTTTTCACCATTTATTCCTTTTTAAATTTAACCTGCTGGGAGTACCTTTGCGGTACTAAGCTTTAACTGCCTGACTACCAGTAGCAGGATTTTTGGAGCCGAGGAGTGGAATCGAACCACCAACCTATAGTTTACAAAACTATTGCTCTGCCAATTGAGCTACCCAGGCTGGAGCCAGTATTACCGCAGGATATTCTAGAATTACCTTTTGGATAACTGACCATAATGATACAAATAAAAAAGCTGAAGGCGATAATTCTCTTACTTCGAGAATCGTCAACTTCAGCTTTATTCCCTCTTGCGAGATTTAGAAATTTAATAGGATTATCTTACCCTTCGATTCATGAGTTCGAATTGGTCTATTCGATAATCCCTAACTTTTGGCTACTCGGCTTGTCCTGATTGCAATCAGATAGACACGACTCACCTTTGGCGGTATTACATATCAAACAAGAGTCATCGACCCAGTCAATGCCTATGGGCTTTTAGAAACTTGAATAACTCTTTCCGAGGTCGCAGGATTAATTAGAAATGGCAACCCTGAAAACCAGTCGATATAATTTTAACTTCACGACAGTCAGAAAGAGAAAAAATAATGATACCCCTGCCATAATAAAAATAGGCAGGTATAATACCTAATTAATTGATTCTATTACAGTTAGAGGTAAGATTCGCTGTGTACCCTTTTCATTCCCTTATAGGTGATTTTGGCATTTAAGCATCAATTACCCCTATATACTATTATCTCCTAAATTCCTTATTTTATGCATTTATTTTATTATTGTATCTATATTAATATTAATACATTACAATTACTCAAAAAAATAATTTAAAATTCCCTTACCAAATAGGGTAATTTAACCCCCATTTTACCCCATTTAGGCCCGTTTTACCCCATTTAAAAGAAAAGAAGAAAGAAAAGGTCTCACACTCTAAAAGAAAGAATAAAAGAAAAGTACTATTATACTATTATATTTTTATAAAGTACTTCGTACTTTATAGAAGCAAATCCTAAAATCGGATTAGCTTCCCGATTTTTCTACCATATGGATTTTTTACCCTAAAAAGCTTTTTAACCTAACAATATGGTAAAGGAGGGCTGGGGAGGATTTCTCGGCACGACACCTTTTTCCTTCCTACCCACTAAAGAAGTTCTAGCAAGGTAGAAGTAGGGTAGAAGTTCGGATAAAATCTGTTAATTTTATCCTATCTTATTTAATTACAATGAGATATATTTAAAGGTAGAAGTAAAGGTAGAAATAGGTAGAAGAAGGTAGATTCTAATTTATTGCTTAGATAAATAAGGTAGAAACTAGGTAGAAACTCTGATTTATTGTTTAATAAAGCCTTTTACCTATATATATAGGGTAGAAACTGAGTAGAAACGAGGTAGATAGTAGGTAGAAGTTACTTAACTTCTTTGTTTTCAATAAGGTAGATATAAATAAGATTCTAAATTTCCTATATAAATAACCTTTAATGGGTGGTAATCAACGATTAAAGACTAGAATCGTAGATAAAGGAATATTAATCAATGATTATAGTATCTTTGCTAAATATAACTAGGCCCCAATTCACTTACTTAGCTAATATGCTAATTTACTGTACCGTAAAGGCCCCGACTGAGCACAAGGCATGCACACCGTAGATATTTTACCATATTGAATGTAACTCTATTAAATAACGAATGTTACAATATAAAAATAATAAATATAATATTACTCCGTAGGCCTATTATAATATAATAAGTAAATTAGGTGGGATTTTTTATTTAAAATATTGTAATAGATAGGGTTATGGAAAAATTTTAATCGGTAGAAAAATACGGTGGTATGGCTCGGCAAATTTTTGCCTGGTTTTGCTAATTTAAACCGGCCAGGCGTGGTAAGTAGTTATAATTAAATGATTTATAATGATTTAGGGTTTATGGGTTTATGATTTATTATTAAGAATAAATAAGGATTTTAGAGGGGCTTTCTGCCTGGCCGGGCGTGTGCCTGTTCCTTTTTATTATACATTAAAAGATTAATTAAGGTTTATTAATTAATTATTATCTATTTATTAAGGTATTTTAAAGGGCTTATTAATTAACTTATTACTGCCTGATTTTATACCTGGCCGGGAGTGGTTATTATCCTGGCTATTTACTACCATTTATTTAATTAGTTTAATTAAGGGATTTTACAGGGCTTATTTTAATTAATTAAAAGGGCTTATTGCCTGGCGTGGCCGGGCGTAGTAAATTGGTATTATTACCTGGACTAATTTATTTTTAAAAATAGGGTTGACAATGGGTTAATTTATGTTATACTTATAATAGGTAAAAGAGGAGTATAAAAAATGATTAACTTAATAAATAAAATAAAAACATGGTTAAAAGATAGACGACAAAAAGAGAGTTTATTTTTTGAGATTTATTATAAAAAAAACTACCAGGCATTTATACAAGGGAGTTATTAAAATGGTTAAAGTTTTTATTCCTATTAATAAAGGTAAAATTAAAACATCTTGCCGGGGCTTTTGGCTATCGGATAATGGCAAGATTTATTACGATTACATTAAAGTTATTAATTACAGGCAAGAAAACATAGGTTTGTATTACCAGGATTTATTTTTAAATTACCTGGAAACTATTAAAAATTGTTATAAACAACAATGTATTTTTTACATTATCAATGATATAGGTTATATTTATCATGGCCGGGATAGAATTGAGATTTTAAAAAATAGAATTTATCAGGAAGTTAAAAAAGAAAATTTAAAAAATAGCATTAAAAAGGCATTAAAAGATTATAAAGGCGTTACAATTTACCAAGAAAATAAAAAGTATTTTTTAGAGGTTTTTTATAAATAAGAAGTGGCAATATAAAAAAGGAGTGTATAAAATGTTAGAAAAATATAAACAAAATTTAAAAGTTATTGGCAAAGATGTATTTTCTTATAATACAAAAGTTGGCGAAATTAATTTTGAGGCCGGGAGTTTAAAAAAATTGGGTTGGTGGAGTGTTACAACATCAAAACATATAAACTATGTAGCAAAAGAATTTAATTTGATAATAATTGAATAAATAGGATTTTTATAATAAAAGGGATTAAATGAATAATTTATTAAAAAGCGATTTTATCGTAAAGGCAAGGCAAGAGCCAGGCATTAGCCAGGCAAGGCAAGAGCCAGGCATTAGCCAGGCAAGGCAAGAGCCAGGCATTAGCCAGGCAAGGCAAGAGCCAGGCATTAGCCAGGCAAG
>Ga0315295_10006013_pt1 | contig 10370 bp, 8 predicted proteins | sample YL17G14_0_MG_FD_204453 | JGI IMG/M metagenome (GOLD analysis project Ga0315295, IMG submission 204453) | Sediment microbial communities from Yellowstone Lake, YNP, Wyoming, USA - YL17G14_0 | ecosystem: Environmental > Aquatic > Freshwater > Lake > Sediment | place: USA: Wyoming | collected... | reverse complement strand
CTTGATGGATCCAACTACAGGTGCACTTGGGTATGGGATCGAGTACGGTTTCTCAGCCATGGAAAGGCTTCGCCAGGCTGCCCTGCAAGGTGATGCCATGACCCAGCTCCCTATGCTCGTCACCCCTGGTTTTGAGGCCTGGAAAACCAAGGAAGCTAAAGTTAACACCGGTGTTCCAGCAGCTTGGGGTGACTGGTTGGAACGGTCAATCAACTGGGAAACTTTAACTGCGATGACATTGATTGAAGCAGGTGCGGATATTGTCGTCCTGCGTCATGCGGAAAGTGTCCGGCGGGTCAAATCAGCAATTGCAGATCTAATGGCTGCTGCTTACACCCTTGCCTGATCCAATGGAAGAAGAATCATAAGATAACTACGGAGATGGAATATGGCTCTGACTGGCATTCAAATATATAAATTACTACCTCAAACCAACTGCAAGGAGTGTGGTTATCCAACCTGTTTGGCATTTGCCATGAAGCTGTCTGCCAAGCAAGTTGAATTATCTGCCTGCCCATACGTTACACCTGAAGCCAAGACCCAACTGGCAGAATCGGCTGCACCACCCATCCGTTTAGTCGCCCTCAAATCTGACGGGTATGAGGCAAAAGCTGGCAATGAGGTTGTCTTATTCCGGCACGAGAAAACCTTCTATAACAAACCAGGCTTATTTATCCGTATCTATGATTCCCAGCCTGCAGAAACCATTAAGGCACTGGTTACCGAAGCAAATGCATATGCGGTCAATTATGTTGGGATGGACCTGACCGTGGACGGTTTTGCTGTAGCTTCCTCTTCTGGCGACCCAAATGCATTCACGACTGCAGTTCAAGCGGTTCGATCAGCCAGCAAACGCCCAGTGATCTTGATGACCCGAGACGTTGCCGTTGCAAGAGCTGGTGTGAAAGCCTTACAGGCTGAAACCCCCCTGATCTACGGCGCGGATGCCAAGAATTGGGAAGGCTTTGCAGATCTGGCGAAGGAAAGCAAGGCTGCCCTTGGGATAATAGCCGGATCACTGGCTGAAATGGCAGAATTGACCGATAAAATTAAGGCAAAGGGTGTCGAAGACCTGGTGATCGATCCAGGTGGACGTGACTTGGGGGCCGGACTGGCGATTGGCACAACTGTTCGCCGCCTTGCGATCAAGAAAAATTTCCGCGCCCTAGGATTTCCAGTGATCACTTTCCCAGGAGAGGTAGGTGATCCAGGTCTAGAAGCTGTGCATGCCGCACAGGCAATTACCAAATATGCTGGTTTTATTGTTTTGGATCATTTCAACCCATCAACAATCTATCCATTACTCGTCCTGCGTCAGAATATCTATACGGACCCACAAAAACCAATCCAGGTTCAACCCGGCATCTACGAAATCAACGCTCCAAAACCAGAAGATCCAGTTCTGGTCACCACCAACTTCAGTATCACGTACTTCAGCGTGGCGAATGAGGTTGAAGGATCAGGGTTACCTGCCTGGCTTCTGGTAACGGATGCTGAAGGAATGAGCGTATTAACTGCCTGGGCTGCAGGCAAATTCGATGCAGAAAGAATCGCGAAGGCTGTCAAGGGCTTCAACGTCGCTGATAAAGTCTCACGTAAACGCATTGTCTTACCGGGTCATGTAGCTGTCCTTTCAGGTGAGCTGGAAGGTGAATTACCCGATTGGGAGATCCGAGTCGGCCCACGTGAAGCAGTTGACTTGCCAGCCTTCATGAAGCATGCGCTATAACCTCATTGGTTAGGGCTGGTGGATGCCTGATTTTATAAATTCACCTCGCGAGAGTTGTAGTTAATAACCTTAATGACTGATCACACGGTGACCTTTGATATCTCAAAACAGCCAGTGCGCGTTCCCACGGGCACATTACTTAGTGAGGCAGCGCGCCTGGCTGGTGTGGATATTGGTCAGCCTTGTGGTGGGCAAGGTCGGTGTGGTCGTTGCGCGGTCCAGGTCATCAAAGGTGATGTACGCCGGCGCAGCTCCTTACGGCTGAGTACAGAAGATGTAGCTCAGGGTTTTGCGCTGGCATGCCAGTCCGTCATCGAAGGTGATGTTTCTGTCACTGTCCCACCTCAGGAAAAAATTGAACGGCGCTTGACAACGGATCGCACCGCGATTGAGGTCACTGTCCCAACCGATTATGATCCGCTTTATGCTCAAACTATCCGCCGTATCAGCCTAAGATTATCCCCACCCCGCATGGATGACCAGACCGACGATTGGGGTCGTCTAAAAACTGCCCTTCGCCAAAAAGCTGGAATAGAAGATATCCGCATATCGCTAAGCTTGTTACAAAAATTGGGCAACGTATTACGTGAAAATGACTGGCAGATCACCGTTCTCATGGATGCACATATTGGCCTTGACGGTCACCGGACGGATGAACGCCTGCTGGCATTAATTCCGGATATCGTGCCTGTTGACGATCCAATTTACGGAATTGCTATTGATATTGGTACAACCACAGTCACTGTCTGGCTGGTCGATCTGATTTCAGGCAAAGTCGAAGCACAGGTCTCAGAATACAATGGTCAGATCAGCCGTGGTGAAGATGTCATATCACGCATCATCTTTTCCAGTAAAAACGGTGGGCGTGAGGAGTTGCAGAATCGTGTGCTTGATACCATCAACCTGCTTATCAAGCAGGCATGCAAACGAGCCAAGGCAACCCCCATGGATATCGTCAAAGCTACGGTGGCGGGAAACAGCACGATGACCCACCTGTTTTTGGGCATCCCGGCTACAAGTATCCGATTGTCTCCATTTATCACCGCAGTAAACCAACCACCCATTATCACTGCAGGTTCGATCGGTTTGGCAATCAACCCTGAAGCAACGGTCGATTGCCTACCCGGTGTTGCCAGTTATGTGGGAGCTGATATCAGCTCGGGCGTCCTTGCATGCAGGATGGACGAAACCGAGAAGCTTACCTTGTTCCTGGATGTCGGCACCAATGGAGAGACTGTATTGGGAAGCCGCGAATGGCTGGTGACTTGTGCTTGTTCCGCCGGACCAGCCTTTGAGGGAGCAGGTGTACTTTATGGCATGCGGGCTACCAAAGGTGCCATTGAAGAGTGCTGGATATCAGGAGAGAGCTCCACCCATCCATTTGAGCCTACCTATCGAGTCATCGGAAATAGCAAGCCCCGCGGCATTTGTGGAAGTGGGTTGATCTCGTTGCTGGCTGAGATGTTCCTGACAGGTGTTGTGGATAAAGGCGGGATGATCAATCTGGCTCTAGCCGGAATCAATTCACGTATCAGGGAAGGAGAGCATGGAGCTGAATACGTGGTCGCCTGGGGAAGCGCAACTGAAAGTGGAAAGGATATCGCCATTAATAATGTCGACATTGATAATCTGAAGCGCGCCAAAGCAGCGATTTATGCAGGCTTTACCGTGTTGGCGCAAAGTGTGGGCGTGCCACTGGAAATGGTTGAGCAAATCTTGATTGGTGGTTCATTTGGCAAATATATTAATGTTGAAAAAGCCGTGCAAATTGGATTACTACCCGATATGCCCTGGGACCGTTTTAAATTCCTGGGCAATACCTCCGTGCAAGGTGCTTATCTGGCTCTACTAGATTGGCGCAATCGCGATCGCATCCGAGATATTGCTTCACAAATGACATATATTGAATTGTCGGCTGATAACACATTTTATGATGCCTTTATGTCTGCAATGTTCTTGCCACACACCGATTTGGCTAGTTTTCCAAGTGTTGCAGCCGCAGTAGAAAATAAAACCATAACTTAAACAACCAAAGTCTAAGGAGGTCAAATGTATATCATCGGTGAAAATATCCATATTCTTTCAGATAAGGTTAAAGAAGCCATCAAAGTGAAAGACGCAAAATTCTTTCAGGAGCTGGCTGTCAAACAGGTGGAGGCAGGTGCAAAAGCATTGGACCTGAATTTAGGCCCCCGCAAAGCGGATTGGATGGATATGTTCCCTTGGATAGTAAAGACTGTGGAAGCTGTTGTGGATGTGCCGCTTTCCATAGATACAATCAATATCCTGGGGGTCGAGGCAGCCTTGAAGACAGTCACCAAAGCCCAGCCGATCATCAACTCCGTTTCGGATGAGCCAGAACGATTGGAAAAAGTGCCCTTATTGGCAAAGCAGTATAACGCTCGCCTGATTGCCCTAACCATGTCGACTAGTGGAGTTCCAGTAACGGCGGATGAGCGTGTCAATATTGCGGTTGAGAAGCTCATCCCACGCATGATGGAAATTGATTACCCCATGGAAAATCTCATCATTGATCCACTAGTGCTTACTGTCTCAGGCTGCCAGCAGTACTGCCCTCATCTCATCGAGGCTATCCGCACACTCCAATTCGCTTGGGATCCGCCACCGACGATATCAGTTGGACTATCCAATGTCTCCAATTCTGTCCCTCGTGAAGGAAGACCATTGATCAATCGAGTTTATTGTGCCATGCTGATGGGTGTTGGCATGAATATGATGATTGCTGATCCACTTGACTTGGAGCAAAATGAGGTCGTCCGTATCATCGAACAGCGCGATGCCAGCACTGCTGTTGGACGCTTATACCTGAAGATTGCCGACCGTATTGCAGCGATGGAAGAGCCACAACTGGAAGACGTAGACATGACTGATCCACAGCAGGCGGAGATCTGGAAGACAATCCAAATATTGCTCGATAAAGTCATTTATGCTGATGGTTATTTGCAACAATAGGAGAATAATTATGACCAACCAAAAACAGGTAAATATTGACGAGCTTTTGGCAAAGGCGAAAAAGCCAGCAGCAGATGCCATGGTCCTGCATCCATTCTATAAAGGGAAAGTAGAGACTGCACTAAAATGCTGCGTGCGAGATTTCAATGATTTCGCGATCTGGTATACCCCTGGAGTGGCAGCACCTTGCCGTGCAATCGAGGCGGATCCGGAGAAGGTATACGAATATACCAACAAATGGAACACCGTGATCGTGGTCAGCGATGGCACGCGTGTGCTTGGCTTGGGTGACATCGGACCTAAAGCTGGCCTGCCTGTCATGGAAGGCAAAGTTCTGCTTTATAAGTATCTTGGTGGTGTAGATGGTGTTGCCATCATGCTCGATACGAAAGATCCAGATGCCATCATCAATACAACCTTGATGCTCCAACCAGGGTTCGGTGGGGTCAACCTGGAAGACATCTCCAATCCGAAATGCTTTTATATATTGGATACCCTGCGTGAAAAAGCAGAGATCCCAATCTGGCATGATGACCAGCAAGGGACAGCCACAGTTACCCTGGCCGGTCTAATCAATGCCCTCAAAGTGGTTGGAAAAGATAAGGAAAAAGTCAAAATTTCATTCATCGGTTGTGGTGCTTCCAATGTGGCAATTTCCCGTTTGATTTTCAGTTGGGGTGTGCTTCCTGCCAATTGTATGATGGTGGATAGCAAGGGTATCCTCGGCAAACATCGTAAAGACCTCGAGATGCGGAAAGCTGAATACGTGGATAAATGGAAGTTATGTCAGAGCACCAATATTGAAAATCGCGAAGGTAATATCCCCGATGCAATCAAAGGTTCTGATGTCGTCGTTGCCCTCTCCCGCTCTGGTCCTGGGGTGATCCTGCCTGAATGGATTGAAACCATGGCAAAAGATGCAGTTGTATTTTCCTGCGCAAACCCGGTCCCTGAGATATGGCCATGGGAGGCAAAGGCTGCTGGTGCAGTCGTGGTCGCAACAGGTCGCTCGGACTTTGATAACCAGGTCAATAATTCGCTTGGTTTTCCGGGTATCTTCCGTGGGACCCTGGATGTGCGCGCTCGAACCATCACCGATGATATGTGCTTTGCTGCAGCCAAAGCACTGGCAGATCACGTTGGGTCAAACCTCACGAATGAGCACATTTTACCCACCATGGATGATTGGGAAGTATTTCCGCGTGAGGCCGCGGCAGTGGCAGTGAAAGCCCAGGAACAAGGGCTGGCATGCAAGCAGATGACCTACGACGAAGAATTCAAGAATGCTACAGACATCATCGGGCGCTCTCGCAACCTGACCCACATGATGATGAAAGATGGTTTCATTAGCGAAGCTCCTGTATAAAAAGAGAGGATATTAACGAGGTGAACTATGTATGATCTAATTGTCGTCGGTGGTGGACCTGCGGGATTGACTGCTACAGTTTATGCTATCCGAAAACGCTTGAACGTCCTGCTCATCACAAAGGATTTGGGTGGTAAGACGAATTTTCGCCTCGCCCTACCCTGGGTGGAAGATTATCAGGTTATCAAAGGCCTGGAAATAGTCAATAAATTCAAAAGCGAGCTTGAATACCTGGAATTTGCTCGTCATATGGAACCTGCAGATAAAATCATCCGCAAGGAAAAAGGATTCATCGTCAGGACGCGTGGTGGTGGTGACTTGGAGACCAAGGCCGTTATCATCGCAACGGGAACCAGGCAGCAGCTATTAAACGTTCCAGGTGAAAAAGAGTTTATCATGCGAGGGTTGTGTTACTCTGCCCTCAGCTATGCTCCATTATTCATTGACAAGTCAACCATTGTCATCGGAGATGGAGACCTGGCTCAGAGATCGACCGCTGAACTCGCCACGGTTGCCAAGCATGTCACCCTGGTCTGCCCAGCGGATAAGCTCAAAGTGACCAATGTGAATGAAAAATTGAAGGTTGCACCTAATGTCACTATCCTGGAAGGTCACCAGGTTGTGGAAGTAAAAGGCGATGATTATGCTAAAAGCTTGGTCATTAAAGATAAAAACGGCAAGACGAGCGAGCTTCAGGCAGATGGTACCTTTGTCGAAATGGCACTGGTACCTAATTCACAGATCGTTGCCGATTTTGTTGCACTGGATGAACAAAAGCGCATCATCATTGACTGTGGTAACCACACCAGTGTACCCGGTATATTTGCTGCCGGTGATGTGACCAACACTTACGCAGAGCAGGTGCTGGTTGCGGTTGGTGAGGGAGCCAAAGCTACGTTGAGCGCCTACGAATACTTGCTCCCTTTGCTGTAATTTACGTTGCATGTGGGGAGTGGTTTATTCACCACTCCCCAGCTAATAAGTTCGCCATGATGGAGGTCAACTATGCCCGGATTTACCCCTGCTAGAAGATGGCAGCCACCTTACTATCCATTTAAACGTAATCCTTTTGGCACCCGCGTGCTGGAATCAGTTGAACGTGTAATCAAAGGACCTTTATTCGGATGCCGGATGTGCGGGAACTGTCTCTTACAGGAAACAGCGTTCATCTGCCCGATGGAATGCCCAAAGGGCGAACGAAACGGTCCCTGTGGTGGCTCCACCACCGAATATTGTTACGTCGATAAGACCCGTCCATGTGTCTGGTATAAAATATATGACCGCGCATTTAAAATGGAACGGCAGGAGATGCTGATGGAGGTCCTGCCACCATTGGATTGGGATAAAACCGGGGGTGAAACCTGGGCGGATGTCTATCACCAGATCCAAAAAGTGGGTGGGAAAAACTTCTTCGGTGGCATGTTATCTGGCGATACCAAGAAGCGCTCAACCGCATGGAGCTCGGTCTTTCGCCCGGTGCGCCAACCTGAATGGTGGAATGGCGATGCGAATTACCATCCACCTGCCTACACTGAGCCAGTATCAAATCTCGAAAAACGCCTGAAAGCTGGTGAGTTCGTCGTAACTGCTGAAGTGGCTCCACCCATGACGGTTGCCACCAATAAGCTCCTGAAAAACATCGAAATAGTCAAACCGTATGTAGCCGCGATCAATTTCACCGATTGCCCTTCTGCTTCCCCGCGCATGTCATCCTGGGCATGCAGCACACTCACTGTTCAAGCCGGTGCAGAGCCTGTCATGCAAATCGCTGCCCGCGACCGGACGCGCATTGGTCTGCAAGCTGAGGTGTTGGGTTCTAACGCATTGGGGGTTCGGAATATCTTGTGTCTGTCTGGCGATAGCATGGAAATGTCCAGCATCCCAAAAGGGAAAATGGACATACTCGATATGGACTCAATCCATATGCTGTGGATCCTCCGCCGTATGCGGGACGAGGCTATCTATATGGATGGACGTCAGATTAAATTTCCACCTAAGTACTTCCTCGGTGCGGCTGGCTCACCGTTCGCCTCGGATCCGCGCATTCAAGCCATTCGCGAGCATAAAAAAGTAAACGCTGGGGCACAATTCTTCCAAACCAACTTGGTTTATGATCCCAATGGCTTGGATGACTGGCTTGAAGCATTAGAGAAGCGCGGTATCCTGGAGAAGGTGTATATCCTCATCGGTATTACCCCACTTAAGAGCTTGAAAGTGGCTAAGTATATGAACGAGGAAGTCCCAGGAGTAACAATTCCTGAGAAGCTTGTCAAGCGTATGGAAGCCGCAGGAGATAAAGCCGAAGAAGAAGGCGTCCAAATTGCACTAGAACTGATCGACGCAGTTAAAAATAAAAAAGGCGTCAATGGAATTCATCTGATGGCTGTAGGTTGGGAAGAAATCGTGCCGCGCATTATCACTGAAGCGGGTATTTTACCCCCCGACTTCACACCTCCGGCAGCCCCTCCTCCAAAAGCATAGTTGGGCTTTAAGTAACGGTTGATAACGATTTATTGGTAAATTTTACGAATGTCTTTACGTAGGTTGATTTTAACGAAAACGGGGCAGGATGTTCAACGCTGCCGTGGCTGTCAGCTATGCAACGGCGAATATGGTCACGATCAAGACATCCCTCTGGATAGCTTGATACAGCTCGTCATTATGAATGACGAGGAAGTCCTCACTTCCCGAACCCTTTGGTCAGACGAAGTACTCCAATCAGCTCACGATGCCTGCACTCGTGAGTTTAATCTTGAAAAAATCTTGCTCGTTTTAAGAGAAGAAGCAGTAAGAAGGGGATTGGTTAAACCTGAGAGTCATCCACAGATGGGTTATAATTCTCGGCACTTTAATTAATAATGGTGAAAACATGAAACTTGCTATAAGTGGTAAAGGGGGTGTTGGTAAGACAACCCTGGCAGCTTTGCTGGCACAGGTATATGCGGATGCGGGTCGTCAGGTATTGGTGGCAGACGCGGATCCATCTCCATGTCTGGCTGGAGCGTTGGGTTTTCCAGCTGAGTTACGTGCCCAACTGCATCCGATAGCGGAGATGGATGAATTGATCGAAGAGCGCACCGGTGCCAAGCCTGGAACAATCGGCGGATTCTTCACCCTTAATCCGCGTGTCGATGATATCCCCGAGCGTTTCAGTGTGATACATAAAGGTGTTCGTCTGCTGGAAATGGGTTCGGTGGATATGGGAGGTTCAGGCTGTATCTGCCCTGAGGCCGCCATGCTCAAAACACTTTTTACCCACCTGCTCTTTCGCAAAGATGAAGTGTTGATTCTCGATATGTACGCTGGGGTGGAGCATCTAGGAAGAGCGACTGTGGATTTTGTGGACGCCATGTTGATTGTGGTTGAACCCACCCGCCGAAGCCTTGGGACTGCCAGTCAGATCAAACAGCTGGCAAATGATATTGGACTTACTCGCTGCTGGTTGGTGGGTAATAAAGTCCGGAATGAGGATGAAAGGCTTTTTCTTGAGACTGAAACGCCCGGTTTGCCTGTCTTAGGCATGATGCCTGCAGATCTTGGTGTTCAAGAAGCTGACCGGTTGGGTATTCCAGTCTTTGATCATGTCCCCGCATTACGCCAGGCAGTAGAGTCTATGGCACAACAGCTGGATGCGGTGTTGGTGAAAGGATTAGTTGAATGACGATTACCATCGCTCTTGCCGGTAAGGGAGGGGTTGGTAAAACCACCATTGCCGGGATGGTAATTAAATACCTGGTTCAAAACAAGCCTGGTCCGGTACTGGCAATCGATGCGGATCCAAGCAGTAATTTAAACATGGTGCTGGGTCTCGACCTGGATTGGACAGTAGGCGATATTCGCGAGGATATGCTTGCGCAGGTTAAAAGCTCATTGCTAGGAGGGGGTGCTGCCATGGGTTCGCTCCCAGGTGGAGTCTCAAAGCACGATTATCTGGATCATAAAATCAGGGCATCATTGGCTGAAGGAGAAGCATTTGACCTGATCGCCATGGGACGTTCTGAAGGAACGGGGTGCTATTGCGCAGTCAACCACAACTTGCGAGAAGTCATTGATTCAATCAGTAAAAACTATCGCTATATTGTGATTGATAATGAAGCAGGTATGGAGCATTTAAGCCGGCGCACGACCCGTGATGTGCAGCACCTGTTGATTGTCAGCGATCCCACGCAACGCGGTATTGTGGCAGCTGAGCGAATTGCCTCTTTTCGTAATGAGCTGGACATTCGGATTGAGCAGGCCTACCTGATAATAAATCGTCTATCTGGGTCTATTCCACCTGCATTAACAACGGAAATAATCAAG
>Ga0315295_10006012_pt1 | contig 10370 bp, 8 predicted proteins | sample YL17G14_0_MG_FD_204453 | JGI IMG/M metagenome (GOLD analysis project Ga0315295, IMG submission 204453) | Sediment microbial communities from Yellowstone Lake, YNP, Wyoming, USA - YL17G14_0 | ecosystem: Environmental > Aquatic > Freshwater > Lake > Sediment | place: USA: Wyoming | collected... | reverse complement strand
ACGGGGGGTTTGAGGAATGGCCGCCAGGGAACGCAGGACCCTCCGGCCGAGGGGAACGCTGGCCAGGCTGAATCCCGCCACCACCATCATCACCATCTGCATGGAGAAAGAAAGTAAGTTCCAAAAACCATTCACCCAGAACTTGACCATGTCGAACGGGCCTTGATAGGCTGCGAAGATACCCAATATATAAGCAGTAAAAGTTAACAGGATGGCGAAGAGAAAGGAATGGGGAACGAAGAAGGCTACTCGCGAGTTCAGGGTCCTTGCTCCCTGCTGAAAAAGCGCACTTTTTTTGGTCATGGGGAATGTCGGTTCTTCATCCCAGCTTTCGATGATTAAGCTGTCGGATATTCATTGGGATTGCTCGGTAAACTATAGATACCCCCCAGGCCAAAAGTCAACAAAAAAGAACCCTCATAAAGGTTGACAAAAAAAAATCTATGAGGTATAGATAATTGTTCATCCAGTCCTGTAGTGTTCAAATCATCTGCGGGCGGAAGGAACGCCATCAAATCAAAACAAGCCTACGGCTGATGCTTTTCGTATTTTGAAACGAAGAAAAGAAAAATGAAAGGAGGAATTTTATGGGTCAGAATGTTACCGCTCCCATGGTGGGAAAGATCGTAGACATCAAGGTGAAAGTTGGAGATCGCGTTCAGGAAGATGACGAGATCGCCATCCTGGAAGCCATGAAGATGGAGATGCCCATCGTTGCCCCGACATCTGGGGTGGTGAAAGAGATCTTGGTCTCCGTCGGCCAGACCTGCGAAACCGATATGGTCCTGGCAGTTATCGAGTAACCCAGCTCATAGCAGTTTCGCTCATAGCTCTGGCCTTTTTTTGTTTTAGCTGTTAGCTAGTTTTCATCCGGAAACTCAAATTTTTCTCCTCCCCCTTGATGGGGGAAGTCAGGGTGGGGGTGATAAGGATTTGAAATCTCGGATTTTTCTTTTTAGTTCCCCCTCACCCCAGCCCTCTCCCGCCGGGGGAGAGGGGGTTTCCGGATGGAATCTAGCTAATATCGATCAGCCAAATTGCCAACCGCTATCCGCTATGAGCTCTTTGCTAAGAAGGAGAAAAAATGGATTTCAAGCTGAGCGAAGAATTGCAAGCCATCCGCCAGACCGCCCGCGACTTCGCCGAGAAGGAGATCGCTCCCTTCGCGGACAAATGGGAAACGGAACACTACTTTCCTCGCGAAGTCATCAAGAAGATGGCCGACCTTGGTTTTTACGGAACCCTCATCCCCGAACAGTACGGAGGAAATGGAATGGGCTTTCTGGCCGGGACCATCATCACCGAAGAGATTGCCCGGGCCAGCGCCTCCCTGCGGGTGACTTTCAACATGCAAGCCTTCGGTCCAGCCTTTTCCATCTTGCGCTACGGTACGGAGGAACAGAAGAAGAAGTATATCCCTAAACTGGTCTCCACGGACCAAATCAGTTGCTTTGCCATCACCGAGCCCAACGCCGGCTCGGACGTCATGGCCATGAAGACCACGGCGATTCCCAAGGGTGATTATTTTCTGGTGAATGGGTCGAAAACCTGGATTTCTAACGCCCAGGTGGCGGACCTCTGCATCCTCTACGCCTATCACGACCCGGCGGGTAAGAGCAAAGGTCTTTCCACATTTCTCTTGGACATGCATCTCCCCGGGATCACCACCCGACCCCTGGACAAGCTGGGTCTGCACTCTGCGCCCACCGGGGAAATCATTCTCGAAGACGTCAAGGTCCCCAAGGATGCCCTCCTGGGATCACTGGGCGATGGGGTAAAGCATGTTTTCGGCTCCCTGAACCAAACCCGCCTTTCCTGCGCTGCCGGTGGGCTGGGGATTGCCCAGGCTTGTCTGGATGCTTCGGTTAAATACTGTAATGAGCGCATGCAGTTCGGGCAGCAGATCGGCCAGTATCAGATGAACCAGGACATGATCGCGGTCATGGCCACGGAACTGGAAGCCGCCCGCTTTTTGGTCTACCGCGCGGCTGTCCAGAAAGATGAAGGACTCCTGAGTAATGTGCTGGAAACCTCCATGGCCAAATACTATGCGGGAGAAGTGGCCGGAAAGGCTTCGGACTTCGCCATGAGGATTCTCAGCGCCTATGGATACTCCACGGAATATCCGGTGGCCCGCTATTACCGGGATGCCAAATCCATCCAGATCGTCGAGGGCACAGCGAACATCCAGAAGACCATCATCGCCTTAGATCAGTTAGGGTACCGAAAGGCAAATCGTTAAAGAAAGCACCCAGGGAGCAGCCCCTCACTAACACTCCTCCTTGGAGAGGGGGGGAGGGGACGCTCCTTTACATTCTTCTCGCCCCGGCGTGGAAAAGGGAATTCTATGCCCCAAGCTTTAGAGGACATTAAAGTCCTGGACCTTTCCCGTGTCTTAGCCATGCCCTACTGCAGCATGATGCTCGGAGACCTGGGCGCCGAGATCATCCGGGTAGAACGGCCCGGCGTGGGAGATGAAACCCGGCATTGGGGCCCACCCTGGGCTGGAGATCAAAGCGCCTACTATCTCTGTACCAACCGCAACAAAAAAAGCATTACCATCGACCTGAAGAAAAAGGATGGGCAGGAGATTATCCGCCGCTTAGCCCGGCGGAGCGACGTCCTTCTGGAAAATTTCCTCCCCGGAAGTCTTGCCGAGATGGGCCTGGGTTACGAACAGATCAAAGCCGTCAACCCGGGCATCATCTATGCGTCGGTGACCGGATATGGTCAAGAAGGTCCCTACCGCGACCTGCCGGGGTTTGACTTCATCATCCAGGCCCAGGGCGGGGTGATGTCGATTATCGGGGACCCCGATGGCCCACCGATGAAAGTGGGGGTGGCCATCGTGGACATCACTGCCGGCTTATTCGCCTCCTCCGCCATACTCGCCGCCCTCCACTACCGGGTGAAAACCGGCATTGGCCAATACATTGACATCGCCCTCCTAGACTCCCAGGTGGCCTGGCTGGCCAATCAGGCCAGCAACTACCTAATTTCCGGCAGGGTCCCGGGGCGCATGGGAAATGCCCATCCTAACATCGTTCCCTACGAGACTTTCAAGGCCAGGGACGGGATTTACATCGCCCTGGGCGTCGGCAATGATAATCAGTGGCAAAAATTCTGCAAGCTGGCCAAGCTCGAACATCTGATGAATGACCCCCGGTACGCCACCAACCCCAAGCGCGTGGAAAACCGCAAGGAACTGGTTTCTTTTCTCCAAGAAATCTTCCTCCAAAGAACTGCCGCCGAGTGGCTCCAGCTCCTGACCGAAGCAGAAATCCCCTGCGGTCCCATCAACACCCTTGACCGGGTCTTCGCTGACCCGCAGGTTCTGGCGCGAGGGATGCTGCTGGAAATGGAGCACCCAGTCACCGGCAAGTACAAGCTCGTCGGGTCGCCCATGAAATTATCGGAAACGCCAGTCCAGTACAGATTCCCTCCGCCGCGATTGGGGGAACATACCGAAGAAGTTCTCAGGGTTATCCTGGGCTATGAACAAGCTCAAATCTCCCGGCTGAAAGAGCAAAAGGTGATTTGACCCCCCTTCCTTGAATTTCCTTGTCCCCGAGAAAGATCTGTGTTATTAAAAATAAAATATTTGCTGACAAAGGAGGAGGGTAAACGATGTTTTCCAAGAAAAAAAACTCACTTGCATTCGTAATTCTTTTCACTTCATTTCTCATCCTTTTGCTCTCGGACCCGGCTGGGGCGCAAACCAAAAGTGTGCGCCTCTCCATTGCCACCGGAGGGACGGGAGGAGTTTACTATCCCCTGGGCGGGGCGATGGCTGCGGTCATTTCAAAGTACATTCCCAACACAGAAGCCACGGCGGAAGTGACGGCAGGTTCGGTGGATAATATCAAGCTCATCCACGCCGGAAAGGCAGAGCTGGCTCTAATCATGGCTGACGTGGGTCACGATGCCCTGAAAGGGACTGAAAGATTTAAAGCTACGGGAGCGATCCCCATCCGGACAGTCGGTGTCGTCTATTCCAACTATATGCACTTTGTCGCATTGGATGGGTCAGGGATCAAATCTGTTCCCGACCTGAAGGGCAGGCGGATTTCCACCGGCTCTCCGGGAAGTGGAACAGAAGTCAAAACCATGAGGGTTCTGGAAAGCTACGGGATTGATGGTGAGAAAGATATCAAGCGGGAGCGCCTCGGCGTGGCCGAATCCGCCGGCGCTCAGAAGGATCGAAAGATCGACGCCTTCACTTGGGATGGAGGATTGCCCACCGCCGCCGTCTTAGATTTAGCTGCCACGCCGGGGATTAAGATTAAAATCTTAAACAACGCCGATCATCTGGACAAGTTGCTCCAAAAATACGGGCCGGTTTACTTCAAGCTCCCCATACCCAAAACCGCTTACCCGGGTATGGATGCCGACGTCCAGGTCGTGTGTGTGGCCAACCTCTTGATCTGCCATGAAAAGATGGATGCCGGCTTGGTCTATAACATTCTCAAGGTTCTTGTCGAGCATCAGCCTGAACTTGTGGCGGTCCATAAAGAAGCGAGGCATTTCACCTTGGCCACCGCCGCGATGGGTTCTTCCCTCCCCTTCCACCCGGGAGCGATGAAATACTTCCAGGAAAAGGGAACCAAAATCAAATAAAGAATGCCAGCTCTGGCTCCTTTCCAGCTTTTCCCAAAAGCAGGGCAGGAGCCTTTTTGATTGTTTCCGAAATTCCTTTTTTTCTTGCCAGCCGAACCTTCAGTAGAAAGGGAAATCAAAATTGGAGGAAGAGAAAAAAACCCTTCCAGCTCCCGATGAAGAACTGATCACCGAAGAACGCCTGAGAAAGGCCGAGGCCTTCATCGAGGAGGAAGAGGGACCTTCCCGCCGGCTGACCGGCAAGGTTGAAACCTTTATCACCATCGTGGCCGTGGCCATGTCTCTCATCCACCTCTACGCCGCAGCCGGAATTATTATGACGCAGATCCTCCGCGGGATCCACCTCATGTTCGTTCTCTTTCTTACTTTCTTGGTCTTCCCTTCTTTGAAGAGGTTTCGGAACCGGATCCTCTGGTATGATTACCTTCTTTCTATCTTAGGGGTCGCGGTCATCGTTTACACCTTTCTGGATTTTGAAGAGTTCATCTACCGCTCCGTGACTCCCACTTCCTGGGATATGTTTTTCGGCGTTTTGCTGATCGCTTTGGTTCTGGAAGCTGTCCGGCGGACGACAAACTGGATTCTGCCAGTGGTTGCGGGTTCCTTCCTCATTTACGCCTACGTCGGTCCTTTGCTCCCTTCACCATGGACGCACCGCGGCTACGGTGTCGACCGCCTCGTCGGCCACATGTACATGACCCTGGAAGGGATCTTTGGCGTCCCCATCGATGTCTCTTCCACGTTTATTATCCTTTTCACCATCTACGGAGCTTTTCTGGAATTTTCCGGCGCGGGCAAGTTCTTTATCGACTTCTCTCTCACAGCCATGGGAGGGAAACCAACGGGGGCCGGGCGAACCGTAACCCTGGCCTCCTTCCTCCTTGGAGGCCCTTCCGGGAGCGGTGTGGCCACTACCGTAACCCTTGGAGCTGTGGCTTATCCCATGCTGGCCAGGGCCGGGTACAGCAAGGAGGCGGCGGGGGGTCTTCTCTCTGCGGGGGGCATTGGAGCGATCCTCTCTCCGCCGGTTCTGGGAGCCGCCGCTTTCCTCATTGCCGAGTTCCTGAAGATCTCTTATTTAGACGTCATCATCATGGCCACGATTCCCACCATTCTTTATTATTGGGCCATTTTCCTGATGGTGGAGTTTGATGCCAAGAAATTCGGCGCCAAGGCTATCGCCTTCGATCGCACCTATTCCTTAGGGCAGCTCACCCGGCTTTATGGATTCCACTTCACCTCTTTGATCTGCATCGTGGTCATCATGGTTTTGGGGTTCACGCCCATCCTGGCTGTTTTCTGGTCTACGGTGATCGCCTTCGGCGTCAGCTTCATCCGGCCGGATACGGCGCTCTTCCCCAAAAAATTGATCGCCGCGCTCCGGGGCGGTTCCATCGGAGTGCTTTCCGTGGCCGCCACCTGCGCTTCTGCGGGAATTATTGTAGGAGTGACCACCCTTACCGGCCTGGGGCTGAAATTCAGCTCCATCGTGATCGCATATGCCGGGGGGAACCTTCTTTTGACCGCTATCTTCACGGCTTTGGTGGTGTGGGTCGTCGGCCTGGCCGTCCCCGTGACCGCTTCCTACATTATCTGTGCGGTGATCGCTGCGCCCGCGATGATCAAGCTGGGCGTCCCTGAATTTGCGGCCCACATGTTCATCTTCTACTACTCCATCCTTTCGGAGGTCTCTCCCCCCACGGCACTTTCTCCCTTTGCGGCCGCTGCCCTTACCGGAGGGGACCCATATAAGACAACCATCCAGGCCTGGAAATATACCCTTCCCGCATTTCTCGTTCCCTTCAACTTCACCCTCCATCCCGATGGCGTGGCTTTGCTCCTTAAAGGGGATCCGATCAGCATTATCTGGACTTTTGTAACGGCCCTGGTGGGGATCTTCGCCCTGGCTGCCGGCATGGACGGGTGGATGTTCAAGCGCGCAACATCCTATGAAAGGGTGATTTTGATCCTTTCAGGGTTGGCCCTGGTTTACCCGACCCTGCTTTATGATTTTGTAGGGCTGGGATTGCTGGGCATAGCCATTTTGTCCCAGAAAGTACTCAGGAAGAATGAATCCTGATTGCCACTGAGAACGCTGAGCTGAAACATAGATGGGGAGACACGGAGAAGGGCAAAATCACTGAGTTGCCCTGTCGCCGAGACCCCAGGTCTCCTCGTCAAAGTATCACAATAAAAAAAGGAGGTCGCTACCATGTTCAAAAAAATTCTGGTTCCCTTGGATGGTTCCAAACTGGCCGAAGGAATTATCCCCCGAGTGGAATGGTTGGCCAAGATCCACCAGGGAGAAGTCACCCTCTTGCGGGTGGCGCTGGCGCATAGCTTTCCGGGAGTGGATCCCGTTCAGCATCAGGTGAACGTCGTCCGCGAAGCCGAAGAATACCTGGCCAAAGTTGAGGCCAACCTGAAAAGCGTGGGAGTCAAGGTGAACTCCGTAGTCCGCTACGGCCACGATGCCCAGGAAATTGTCGACCACGCCAAAGATCGAGGTTTTGATCTGATCGCCATGTCCACTCATGGACGTACAGGCCTCGGCCAGTTTGTTCTGGGAAGCGTGGCCAGCAAAGTCATCCACGCGGCCACTGTACCCATCCTCCTCTGCCGGGTCTGTTAGTGAGTAAAAGACACGGGGAGACGGCGGGACACGGTGAAATTCTCCGTGTTTTCGTCTCCCACTATCTTTTTGTCTCCGAGTCTCCGTTTCCCCGAGTCTCAGCGTCTCTGTGTCGCCGCGTCCCCGCGTCCCGCTATCTCGCCATCTCCCTATCTTTTTCAACCCGGGATAATTCTGGAGAGGTTCCACTCCACGGGCAGACGGACGAGCTGGCCCGCTTTGGTTTCGAAAAGAAGATGGCCATGGGCCAGACCGAATAAGAAGAGGTCCTTGGTAATCTCCACATCTTTTTTGCAGTACGCGATGACTTCCTCGATCTTCCCCTCTTTAAACCACTGGAGGGACTGCAGGCCGTCGGCTGATTTCTCCACCTTGAGAGTTTTATGCGCCAAATGGTTGAGAGAAAGCCGATATCCCAGCTGTTGGGAGATTTCCCGCAGGATGTCAAAGGTCGGCAATTCGGCAAAACGAAAAGCAGAATACCCCTTGAGGACGCTATAATCGAAGTCGGCAATGTTAAATCCCACGATCAAATCCCCGGTCTTCAGTTTGTCGATCAGTTCGTGAACGCGATCTTCTTCGAATACGGCAAAAACATCTTCCCGCGAGTCGTAAACCACGGCCACCGCCACCCGCATCAGGTGTTTGTTATGCCAGCCGCCGACCTCCTCGGCGCTGCGCTGGGTTTCGATGTCCAGGAAGAGGATGCGGTGCCGGGAAATTTCCTCCTGGAGCCAGGAAGGCGGCCGGGCGCTGGCCACCACCTCCGGCTCTGATACTTCGGAATCTGCCGGGGGGGGATTCGTGGGGGACAGCGGAAATAGCTGCGGTGCCTCCTGGGCTCCTTTCTTTTCAACTTCTTTTCCACCCCCTAACCACGTCAGGATAAATTCCGCTGCCCGTTTATCCAGAGGTTTGTTCCCCGACCCGCACTTGGGAGAGTGGACACAGGATGGGCAGCCGTCCAGGCAGGGGCATTCGCGGATCAGGGAGAGGGTTTTTTGTAAAAGCTCCGTGAGCATGTTATAGCCGTACTCCGCCAGCCCCACCCCGCCGGGGTAGCCGTCGTAGATGAAGATCGCCGGTTTTTCCAGCTGCGGATGTACCGGATAGCAGATGCCGCCCACGTCATTCCGGTCGCAGAGGGCAAAAAGCGGAAAAAGGGCGATCGTAGCATGCTCCACAGCATGAATCCCGCCCATAAAGTGCAGCCCTGCTTCTTTCACCCGCTGGGATATTTCCTCGGGGAGGATCATCCAGAGCCCCATGGTCTCGAACACATGCGAGGGCATCTCCAACTCGTGGACCGAAAGAAGGTCCTGGCCGAAGATCCGCCGTTTCTCAAAGCCCCTGACTCGCTCGGTTACTTTCAGCCTCCCGTAGCAGGCCGTAAACTTCGCCAGGGGCCGAGTTTGCACCACCGAGAGGATCTCGGTCTCCTTCTCGGAGAGCGCACGGGTGTAATAGTCCACCTCTACCTGTTTCGCCCAGACCTCCCTCTTTCCTTGGTCCAGGTGGCTGACCAGGTAAGAATCAGCCCGGTGCAAGTAGATGGCCCCTGGATGGCATTCGCTAAAAACGCGCGGCGCGCCGATCTGCCCGATTAATCGCTTCGTCCCTTCCTCAAAGATGGTATAGCCCTCTCCGGCGGAGCGGATGTCCACCAACCGGTGGGGATGCAAACGGTGGGAAAACCATTCTCGGCCCGAGGCACTCCGCAGAAGTTCACCTCCTGCTACCAGTTCTTCTATAAGAGGGGCGTACTTTTGGGCCGGGAACATGGCCTCATCTGCCCGCAAGGGAACTTCGGCGCTGGCGCAGACCAGATGCTTGGAGACGACCACCGAATTGTCCGGGTCCACCACCGCACTCTCAAAGCCCCGCCCAAAGAAATCTTGCGGATGGCGCATGAAATACTGGTCCAGGGCATCCGGCTGGGCAATCAGGGCGACCAGGGATTCCCGGTCTGCCCTCCCCACCCGGCCTCCCCGCTGCCAGGTAGCCGCCACTGTTCCAGGGTAACCGACCAGGATGCAGACATCCAAACCTCCAATATCGATTCCCAGTTCTAAGGCGCTGGTGGAAATGACCCCCATAAGCTCGCCGGACACCAGCTTGGCTTCAATTTCCCGGCGTTCTTCCGGAAGGAACCCAGCGCGGTAGGAGCTGACCCGCCTTCTCAGGTCTGGCCGATCCTTTAAAACCCAGGCATGTAAGAGTTCTGTTATTTTCCGCGCCTGGGTAAAGGCCAAAGTCCGAAACCCCCCATCGAGGCAATCCAGGAAAAGCTTCGCTGCCAGGGTGTACGGGCTTGCGGTGGGGTTCAGAAAAAGGAAATGCCTCCCGGATCGGGGCGCGCCGCTTTCCTCGATGGCCTCGAAAGAAAGGCCGGTAAGCTTCTCAGCAAATACGCGGGGGTTGGCAATCGTCGCCGAACAGGCGATGAACTGGGGACTCGACCCGTAAAAGTCGCAGATCCGCTCCAGTCTGCGGATGACCTGGGTGAGGTGCGACCCAAAGATGCCTTTGTAAGTGTGCAGCTCGTCGATGACCACAAAACGCAGGTTCCGAAAGAGGGTTTCCCACTGGGCATGGAACGGGAGCAGGCTGAGGTGGACCATGTCCGGATTGGTGATTAATATCGGGGGGATGGATTGACGGATCTTCTGCCGGCGGTAACTCGACGTGTCTCCGTCGTATATCTCCGCCTGGAATTTGACCTGGCTCTGAAGGGGAGAGACAAATTCCTTCAGGGCCTTCAACTGGTCCTGCTCCAGGGCTTTTAGCGGAAAGATGTACAGGGCTTTGGAGTTGGGGGCCTGGATGAGAGATTCAATCACGGGGAGGTTATAGGTCAGAGTTTTGCCGCTGGCCGTAGGCGTGGCAATGACCACATTCTTCCCCTCCCGAACCTTTTCGATGGCCGCAGCCTGATGAGAGTAAAGGGAGTCTATGCCCAGCTTTTCCAACGCCCGGGACAGGACCGGGGACAATTGCAATTTTGCCCAATGCGATCTCGCGGGAGGGAAGGTCCGGTGATAGACCACTTGCGGCGCATAGAACCGATGTCGCTTTAGATTATCCACGAACGTACGCATAAAAAACACTCAGTCGGCTTTTT
>Ga0315295_10006011_pt1 | contig 10370 bp, 10 predicted proteins | sample YL17G14_0_MG_FD_204453 | JGI IMG/M metagenome (GOLD analysis project Ga0315295, IMG submission 204453) | Sediment microbial communities from Yellowstone Lake, YNP, Wyoming, USA - YL17G14_0 | ecosystem: Environmental > Aquatic > Freshwater > Lake > Sediment | place: USA: Wyoming | collected... | reverse complement strand
CTCGGGGATCAGAAGATGCGCGCCAGTGTCCGTCTGCGGTTGCGTGTCAGATACCTCGTCCATCTGGATTCCTCAGGTTTCTCTCTTGACAGTCATCGGTATGACTTTCTTGTCGTACTCCATTATAGCTATCTCGATGGGATCGATCGTCTCATCGGCTACATCGACAAGTATCGGGGCTCCGAGGCTTATCTGAAGCGCCCTGGCGCCAATGATCCTGGCCCTCTCGAATCTGGTGTACTTCAATGTCCTAGCCTCACTGTGGAGGTATCCCCTAAAATGTGGCCCCTTTATATACGTTTGGGGACGCCCCCGATTCGCGAGGAGCTGTCGTCCTCAGGCCAGCAGGGAAGAGGATCGGAGAAACGAGGACCTTCTGCAAGTGTATTCTTGTCAAATTATAATTAAAATCAAATTGTAATTTCGCTTCCGCAACGCGCTGCCTGTTGCACGCGCCAGGAATACTGTACGATAATCGTATCTGCATGTTCGGATTCGCCTCATTTTCGCCCGAGAAAGCTCCGTATTTCCACAACTGATTAATCAGTAGTGAGCCTACCTATTCGCAACAGGGGATCAAAATGCCAAAGGTTCCGAACATCAGAGTTGAGCCTCCGGGCCCGGAGGCCCAGAAGATCGTCGCCAAAGACGACGAGTACATCGTCAAGGCGACCAAGACCGCACCGCTAGTGTTCAAGAAAGCGGAGGGCTCAGTGATTGAAGACGTCGACGGTAACACGTACATCGACTTCTACGCTGGCGTCGGCGTCCTGAACGTTGGTGCAAGGCACCCCAAGGTCGTGGCTGCGATCCATGACCAGGTGGAGAAGTACACGCATGTGGCGGGTACGGACTTCTACTGTGGGCTGCAGTCGAGACTCGCCGAAAGGCTGGCAAAGACCGCCCCAGGTAAGAACAAGAAGATGGTCTTCTTCTCCAACACCGGAGCCGAGTCCGTGGAATCTGCGATCAAGATTGCGAAGAGAGGGACTGGCAAACAGGTCATACTGGACTTCCTGGGAGCGTTCCACGGAAGGACGACCGGAGCCATGAGCTTGACCGCGAGCAAGTGGGTACAGAGGGAAGGCTACACTGCGACACTCATGCCGGGCGTATTCCACGTCCCTTATGCATACTGTTACAGATGCATCTACAAGCTTGAGTACCCGAGCTGCGGGATGTGGTGCGCGAAGGTCATCGAGGATGTGTACTTCGAGCAGCAGATCCCACCGAACGACCTCGCCGCGATAAGCATGGAGGTTGTCCAGGGTGAGGGCGGATACGTCGTGCCACCGAAGGAGTTCGTCAAGATGGTCTTCGACCTCACCAGGAAGTACAAGTGCCTGTTCATCGACGACGAGGTCCAATCAGGCATGGGCAGGACGGGAAAGATGTGGGCAGTGGAACACTTCGATGTTGCACCGGACATCATATGCAGCGCCAAGTCGCTGGGAGGCGGCCTACCGATAGGTGCAACGATCGTCGATGCGAAGCTGAACTTCGACAGATACGGAAGGCACTCCAACACATTCGGAGGCGCATCGCTCGCTCACGCGTCCGCGCTCGCAACACTCGACGTGATCGAGGAGGAGAACCTCATCGACCGCGCGGCCAAGGTCGGCAAGGAGACGAAGAAGCGCCTGCAGGAGATGCAGGAGAAGTACGATATCATAGGAGATACTCGCGGCCTAGGCTTGATGCTCGCGCATGAGTTCGTCCAGGACAGGAAGTCCAAGAAGAACGCTGCGAAGAGCAGGGACAAGATCTCGGACATGGCCTTCAAGAAGGGTCTAATGCTCCTACCATGCGGCAAGTCGAACATCAGGTACATCCCGCCACTGAACATACCGCAGGAGCAACTCGACGTCGGCCTCGAGATTCTCGAGGACTGCATCAAGTACGTCAACAAGAACAGGGCGGACTGAGCACACAAACTCTTTTTCCTTTTCTGGAATCCCGCCCACGCGGGATTCCTAGGGTTCCGTTTATCTATTCGCCAGTCGATGACATCTAGAGGATTGGCGGAAATGTCCGATGATAGGGAAGACAGCGGTTCGTACCATGACTTGACCATTGCTACCCTCTACAGGCTCGACCCCGACAGACTGAAGGCGGTTCGAAGAGCCATCACGGGAGCCACTAGATGCCCGCAGTGCGACGCCCTGAACCGCGCGGACCAGCCAAGGTGCGAAAAGTGCGGGGCGAAGCTATACCCCGAGGTGCCCGACAACGAAGAAGAGAAGACCCTTAAGGAATAGGCGACGCACAGCAGACCTCGACAGAGATCTCAACCGGATTTCTTCTGTTTGAATTTGCGCAGCTCTTCCTCTACGAGGGCTTCGTAGTCTCTCTCGGATTTTGCGGATATGCCAGGTTCTTTATCATCTGGCCGCCTCGGAACCGACCTATCTCCCGACTTCTCGGCCGACAGAGTCGCCTTAGGTTCCTGTTTCCAGACGATAGTCCTTATTGCCAGGCCGACCGTCAAGAGACCGAGGCCCGCCCACAGGGTGTTCATCAAGGGAATGACCTTGACCTGTATGTACGCAGAGCTGTTATTGCGCCATTGGAAGTGGAGATAGAGGTCGTTCAGGACCGCCTTGTAGATGTATACGTCCACGTCGACAACGTCGAGTTGGCCGTCGATGCCGAAACCGTACAAGTCCGTGAGGACGATGCCGGATCTCAGCTGCTTGCCATGCCGTAAGATGTCAACGGTTCCCTCCATGACTCGGTCGATGGACACGCCACCTATGGTCTTCGCCTCAGTTCTAGAGTCCAGTGCGGTCAGCCTGACCGTGTAGTCGCCAACGGTAACCTCGTGTCCGAGATCGACGAGGACGCTGCCCTGCTGATTCTCAGATGGGAAGGACTGCAAGTTCGAAGAGACAACAAAGCTCATGAGCACCAGTGCGACTCCGAGATGGATCAGATGCGGGCTAGCCGCTTGGAGTGTCTTCCTCATAGAACCGATAACCCTGGACTTTGCGAGCTTGACAATCGAGGCACCGACCGCGACGACATAGGATGGCAGACTGAACGCCACAAGACCGTTCGTCAGATTCCCTGCAACCGCAACAATACCTAGACCTGCGGAAACCGCAATGAGCACGATCCCAAGCCAGAATGCTCGTTCCTTGCCCAGACTCTTCCAGAGCAAGCATACGGACATGGTGACCATTATGGCCACGAAGAATAGCGACATCTTCTGATTGAATTCGACATAGTTCGCGCTCTGAGATGTGCTCACGTTCTTGAACAGCAGAAGCAACATGATCGCGCTGGTCGCAACAAAGAGAAAGACGGTCAGGAGCGTGTTGTTCCTGTCGCTGACGTACTCGCTCAACTTCTCCGGTTCCGGCTCTCCCACCGGTCGAACCGACAGGCTGTATTTCCGATACGCAAGGAACATCGACAGAGCAAGGAGCGCGAGCATCAGTGAGAATATGCCAAGGACTGCAGAATCATGCTCCAGTATGTAGCCCAGACGGGCACCAGCGCTCGCACCCACAGAGCTCCCGAACGCGTGTACTGACGATGTCCATATCCCACCTGCCCTTGTCGCGAAGGTCGCGAAGATGACGGCCACGAAAGAAAGCATGCCGAGCAATGGGGCGAAGATATCGTACTCTCCTTTTCTCGAGTGCCTGACAATCGTGTGCAGGAAGGCCGTGACTAGTAACCATGGAAGCAGGGAAGAGGTCTCGACTGGATCCCAAGACCAGTAACCACCCCAGCCCAGGACGTAATAGGCCCAGATCGCGCCGATCCCTATGCCCAGAGTGAGGAAGATCCAGGAAAGCCTTGCCCATGGCATCGCGACGGTGAACCAGTTCCTGTCCTCGCTCAGGAAGTAGGCGACTGCAGCCGCGAGCGCCGCGACGCAGAATGCGTAGCCGGCAAAAACCACCGGTGGGTGAATGACCATCTCCGGTGTCTGCAGGACCAGCTTCATCCCATATCCATCGGGATAGTGGCTCAGATACCATCCATCGGTCCCGCGAAACAGGTTCATGTCCGACAAGATGAGCATGAAAATGAGAATGACGCCGGTGAGAACGATCTGGAAAATGCCATGGAAGTTGCTACCGAGGTACTTCCTGCGTGGTTCTATGAAGACCTCGACCACCAGCACGAGAGCCATGAACCATATCCAAAGCAAGAACGATCCCTCCGCACCTGCCCAGACACCGGAGAGCTTGTACAACGTGCCCAGGTCCGAAGAGGAATTCGACCAGACATAGTAGTAGCTGAAATCCGGGGACATGAAATGGTAGACCAGCAAGAGCAGCACGACGGTTATTGAAGCGAATGTGAGGACCGATAGAAGCACGGAAGCGTTCACGAGGTTCCTGTCATTCGAGCGCAAGCTCAACGTCCTCGCGGCCATGGCTCCGAACGCAGTCAGAGTCCCGATGACTATCAAGGCGCTGTCAATGCCCACTTGTTCATCCTCCGTTCTCAGATTGGTCTATCTTCTTCATGAGGTCCGCGAGCTCCTTGCGATAGGAGGAGCGAAGCTCTTCGTATACCTTCGCATCGAGCTCCCGTTTCCCATGCTCCTCGTCAAGAGCTACGATGGCCTCCATCAGCTTGATCTTTTCAGCCTCGAGCGGGTTGGCGGATCTCTCAATGCCACCCTTTCCCTCGGCTATCAACACGGCGGCTTTCGAGACGTACTCCTTCCTCAGTGACTTGTATGTGCCCTCGGGAAGTCTTCCCCGCTCAAAATCCTCATCGATCCTGGCCAATGACGCGAGTACCGCTTCGTAAGGGCCGACGAGCAGCCCGGAGCTGTCGGGTTTCGCATTCACCTCTGGAGCAGCAAGCTCACTCTTCTTGGGAATCTTGTTCAATTCGTTGCGGACGCTCTTGAGCTCCGTCTTCAGCTTCGCCAGTTTCTGTCTGCCCTCGTCATGATTCAGAGATCCCGTGGACATTTCGGTCTTTATCCTGTCAGTCTCGTCCATCATCTCCTTCTTGCGAGATACGAGCTCCTTCCTGCGAACTTCCGAATCGGGTTCCGCATCTTCGTCGGGTTTCCGATCATCCGGAGACACTGGCCCGGCCGATTTCCCACTTCGTGATGACTTGCGCAGAGCAGAGTATATCAGAGCGATGAGCAGAAATCCGGTTGCCCCCCCTGCATACAGAATCCAAGAGTAGTTCGGTTTCGGGGCTGACACTTGGATGGACGAGGTTGTGGGTGGCGCCGAAGATGTAGTGGAGTAGTAATAGAGATTCTTGTCTGGATAGGTTCCCATTGTCCCAGTCTCATCCCGAGAGAGATTGAACCCGTTCGACTGGGCGGAATAGCCTTTCACAGTGTAGAGCATCACGACCATGGATCCAGAGGATGAATACGGGAGCGCTTCTGACAGGTCTATCTTGGCAATATCGCCTGAGAAGGGATCAGTCCAGACATAGGACAAATGGACCGTGAACGGGCTCTCGACCATCTCATACTCAGCCGCCACTCTGAAGGACGTGATCTTTGGTTCGAAACCCAGTGTAGAGTTGCCTTCAAATGTGAACCTCACCATTATTGAAACGCCGGTTGACGTGAAGTTGAGCTTGGTCGCATTTGCGCACTGCACCCAAGAAGTTCCGCCGTCGTTCGACATTTCACCGGTGACGTTGCCCAGCGAGCTCCCTGAGAAAGTGAGGTTTCCCGATGTTGCTACGCGAGCGGAGGAGATGGGCATCGCAGCTGATAGGAAGGTACCGTGCGTCGATCCTGAGGCGAGCTGCAGCGCGCCAGAGGAATACATGAGTTGGTCGAGTGTGTTCCCAGTTGCCAGGAAGGCAGACTCGTTGGCCGTTGTACTGACGAATTGAGCGCTGCGCTGATGAGATGCAGGTACGTCGATGTAGAACTTCCCGGACATCGGACCCGACGTCTCGCGACCGTAGCTGCTGGAGTTCAGCGAGCTAGATGGAGTCCACGCACTGATTTGTCTGGCGCCTTCAGGCACATTCGTGAAGACACGGTCCGAATCCCAGGGCAATGAGAAGCTGACTATCCTCAGAGCGTAGAAGTCGTGATTGGACTCATTGCCGAGAATTACGCTATTCTCCCCCTGGACGATGAACACCACATTGCTGCTGATCGTCACGCTGTCTGCTCGGGAAGAGGCGCCTGCAGGTTCCAATATCAGGAGCGGCGCCGCAATCGAGAGAGCGACCACTACAACAACTCGTGCAATCCAGAGATTCCCCATTGATTCCCCTCAGATATCACAGGTGTTAGGATTCTATGTCGAACGGCTAGTACTTGGAAGCGCATCCGACGGTGATGTCGGTCGCCTGAAGCGTCAATGGTGACGAATCGTCCAGAGTACACTTCACCACAACAGTCTTCCCGTTGTCGAAGCCCTCAGGCATTGTCCCATGCATAAGAACATCGATGGTCTTGCTCACATTGACCTTGTCCACCAATGTGAACTCCAGGCCAGTTCCTCCTGACCAGTCCTTGACAACACCCTGGACCTCGATGGACTTGCTTTGGTATTTCGCAGGAACTGAAGGCGGATCAGTCGAGTTGATGTCCTGTACCAAACTGCCGACGCCCAGAAACTCCCTTCCGGTCGCGCTCCAGCCCCAGAAAACGATGACAAGAACAGCGGCGATGACTACCAGAGCAAGGATCAGTTTTCTCTTGTGCCTTCTCGACATGGGCCTCGAAGGCTGAGATTGCGCGCTCACGGGAGGGTTTTGGTCCTGAACGGGTTCAGCCACCATGCTTCTTCACTTCCTCCCTCAACATGGCGATATCCCTTCGGATTGACCTCTGCCTCAAGTGCATGTAGACAATGTACGCAAACACGCCGGCCCACACGATCGAATATGCCATGTACAGCGCCATGAACGAACTTGCCATCAGTCCTCTCCTCCTATTGTCCGCTTCAACTCTTCTAGCTCCTCTTCCGATTCCGCAATCTCCACTCTCTTTATTAACATTGTTATAAACAGCATCGTGAATGCGACAACCGCGATACCTATGGTCAGTCCAGCCTCAGGGGACAGGCCGCCCGTATTCGAAGCGATGACCTCTGGATGGCTCGATCTGAGCAATGGAGCGATTCTAGCCGACAGCAGGCTCATGGGCACGGTCACGAAGCCCACGATGCCGTAGACGGCAGACACACGGGCTCGAGTACCAGAATCTGACACAGAGGCCCTGAGCATCAGATAGCCAATGTACACCAACCAAAGGATGAACGTGGTCACGAGCTTGGTATCGCTCCAGCGCCAGTAGACGCCCCATTCCTGCTTCGCCCAGATCGGGCCTGTGAGTATGGCAATGGTTGAGAAAAGGACTCCCAACTCCGCTGCCGAATGTGCCCATCGGTCGTATTTCGCGTCCCTGGACTTGAGATAGAGTGCGCTGGAGACCAGGGTCACGAAGAACGCCAAGTAGGAGATCCACGCAGATGGCATATGGAAGTAGAATATCTTCTGGGCGACGGGGGCTGACATCGTGCCAAAACCTCCACCACCTAGATCAAACGACACTGACTTGCTGTCAGGTATCGAAAGCGAAAAACCAGTGATCGCGGAATTGGGGCCGATGCTCTCCTCGACAACCTTCGCATGGACGGAAAGGTTCGCACCAAGCGCGATTTCGCCGCCGACGTACGGACCTGGAAGAGGGCCGCCTGACGTCACTGTCGCATCTATCGGTCTCACGGTCCACCATTGTTCTCCGAGATGCCCTTCGATAGAGGCGACCCTGAACCTCTGATAGTCGACCAGGTCCGCGAGCGAGAAAACGGTCGTCTCTGACACGTCGACGACGGGGCTTCCCGTCCTCGAAACGACGGCACAGACGAAACCGACCACCTGTATGTGACTTCCCTCGACGGATGACATTATCTCATCAGCAGACCTGACACCAGTCTGGGGCAGAGGGGCATAGAACATGGCAAGGTATGTCGTCAGTAGCACGAGGACCGCTGAGACAATCGCAATGATGAATCCTAGCCTGTGCTTGTCCATCAGCCTATCCCTCCACAACGAAGTCGAACGCAAGGTATCCTATCACGCCGAAGATGACTGCAAACCCCGCTATTGATAGCAAATCCCTGAAGGATTCGGCTAGGTCGCCCAAAATGGCGTTCCTGGTAGCATTCACGCATGGGATGATCACCGTGAAGGCGATCAGAGGTATGAGCAAGATTGGCAACATCGCCTCACGCGCTCGCACATTGACGGATATCGCCGCCACGAGTGTGCCGACAAGCACAAGCGTGAGCGTACCAACGAATGCGACGGCGAGAACCCCGAGCAGATTCCCGCCGAAGTCGAATGAGAAGAACAGCGCGAAGAAGAAGATCGATAGGACATCAACAAGGAAGACCAGCACGAAGCTGGACAAGGCCTTGCCGAGGAATATGGCACTTCGGTCGACGGGACAGAGAAGAAGTCCCTCGAGCGTCTCACGGTCCTTCTCCTTGGCGAATGCGGTGTGCATCCCCACAATGGCCGCAAACGAGAAGCAGATCCAGAGGGCAGAGGCTGCGAGACTCTCGATCGTGACCGCGTTTGAGGTGACTGCATCCGAAAACCCGAATCTGAACGCGATGACCATCAGAAGGGAGAACAGGAACATGGCGCTCACCATCTCCTTCGAGCGGAGCTCGACCCTGAGATCCTTTGACGCAAGGACGATCGCTTCTCTCAGAGTATCCCTCCCTCTGTGATGGTTCTGTAACTCTTCTCGAGGTCGCCACACCTGATGGCAGCTGGATCGAACGACTGTGCGACTCTGCCACCTGCAAGGATGTCCGCCCTATCCGCGACCGCGCTTATCCTCTGCAGATCATGTGTGACAACCACTATCGAGCAGCCTCTTGACCGCTCCTCCGCGAGAACCTGTGACAGAATGTCCACCCCTTTCTGATCCAGCGACGTGTAGGGTTCATCGAGGAGCAAGACCTTGGGGGAATGGAGCAGGGCCCTTGCGATTGCGAGGCGCTGACGCATTCCTTTCGAGAATACGGCTGCTCTATCATTCACCCTATGAGAAAGACCGACTCGTCCGAGCAGCTCAGGACCGACCCTCTGGAACTCGGCCGCAGGCAATCCATACATGCGCCAGTAGAACCTCAGGTTCTCGAGGGCAGTCAGGTCGTCGTACGTATAAGTCGAATGGCCCACGAATCCTATTGCCTTCCTTGCCATGACGGGGTCCTCGTAGGAGTTCCGGCCGCAAACGAAGACCTCTCCTGTGCTCGGTTCGCTGAGAGTAGCGAGTATACGAAGCAACGTGGTCTTTCCGGCGCCATTCGGCCCCATGAGAGCGACAGTCTCGCCCTCGTCGACCTTGAAATCGAGGACGCTCAGCACTTTGCGTCGTCCAAAATGCTTGCTAACACTCCTTGCCTCGATCATGGCTAGGCTCCCCCGCTGGCTCCATCAGCATTGAGGTGGCAGTATTTCAGTCCTTTCAATATCGAATCACACCTCGGCAGACATCAATGGAGCACCCGCTCTAGCACATCGAAAAATGAAAGAAAAGGAAGAAGAGTTCTTACTCTTCGGTTCTCGCGGGTGTCTCAGATGGTTTCGCGCCTTTGCCCTTTCGCATCAGGAGCATCGCGAGAGCTGCTGCAACAAGTGCCAACACCGCCACAACGCCGATTAGGCCGTAGTCGAGAGTGGTCAGTCCTGTCTCTTCAGCTGCCAGTTTCGCGACTGTCGCGGGCGAGACAGTGTTTGTGATCTCGTTGCCCTTCGTGTCCACCGCCGTCACATACACATAGTATGCCGTGTCCTCATCGAGGTCAGTCAGCGTGAGTGTCTGGGTCGACCAGTTCGTCACCTCGGCCTTCCATGCGTCTCCTGTGACATTCGAACTCTTTGTCGTCAGCACATATATCCTGTACTTGGCGAAGTCCGGGGCATCGCTTCCAGACCAGCTCACGGTCACGCTGCCATCTGCATTGCGTACAACCTGCACCCCGGTTATCTTACCAGGAGGTGTCAGGTCTGACACGATCATCTGTGCCCTCTCGCGCGCATCTTTCAGCAAACTGGATGCCAACATCGGGTTGTGGTTGCCTTGGCTCGTATCGGAATCGACTGACTCTAGATTGAACTTCGATATGTTGTACTCGTTCGACGTTGTGACCATGTTCACGCCCGTCCTGTTCCCTGCCATCTGCGTCATCAACGCATTTGCTTGCTCGACCAGTTCGGAGGTAGATTCGATTCCCACGTTCGTCATGGTCGCGACAGCGTCGATATACACCTGAGCAGACTCGTTCGTCGGGAACGTCGATCCGCCGTGACATGTCCTGCAGGCATCTGCCTTCGGTGCGAATGTGTGGTTCGGCAATGGTGTTGCAGCGTAGTTATCCGACAGGTGG
>Ga0315295_10006006_pt1 | contig 10376 bp, 6 predicted proteins | sample YL17G14_0_MG_FD_204453 | JGI IMG/M metagenome (GOLD analysis project Ga0315295, IMG submission 204453) | Sediment microbial communities from Yellowstone Lake, YNP, Wyoming, USA - YL17G14_0 | ecosystem: Environmental > Aquatic > Freshwater > Lake > Sediment | place: USA: Wyoming | collected... | reverse complement strand
TTGAAAGTTGCCACCTGTCAGTTTGCTGTCGGGCGTTCCGTAAAACGAAACGCCCGAAAAATCTGCGAACTTTTGCGCAAGGCAGCTGAAGTAAAGGCAGATATAGTGCATTTTCCGGAGTGCGCGTTAAGCGGCTACATCGGCACCGACTTTCCGACATTTGCCGGATACGACTGGGAGTTGCTGAAAGAAGAGACGCTAAAGATTATAGCGCTGGCCGGGAAATTAGGGCTGTGGGTAGTTTTAGGCAGCACCCACAAATTGACTGAGTCGAATAAGCCGCATAATAGTTTATATCTTATAAATCGCGAGGGCAAGATAGTTGACCGCTACGACAAGAGATTTTGCACCAGGCAGGATTTGCGTCGGCTGACGCCGGGCAACAGGTTTGTTTTTTTCACCATCAACGGCGTGAAATGTTCGCTGCTTATATGCTTTGACCTGCGGTTTCCGGAGCTGTATCGGCAGCTTTATAAGCAGGGCGTGAATTGTATTTTTCAATCGTTCTACAATGCCAGGCAAAACGGGCCGAGCGTTCATACGCACATTATGCGGCAGACGATGCAGTGCCACGCAGCAATAAATCACTTCTGGGTGAGTATGTCAAATGCGAGCGGCTACTACTCGCCGTATCCATCCTGCTTTATTCAGCCCGATGGCAAAATCGTCCGCCAACTCAAGGCAAACCACCCCGGTATGATGATAAATACAGTCAATTTGAGCCAAAAATTTTACGACCCGATGGCTGGTTTTCGGGATATGGTGATTGCCGGAGCACTCAGCAACAGGCCGAAGGTTATAAAAAACCCGCGCTCAAAAAATACAACACGCCTTTAGACAGCGGTCACACTTCACTGGCAAAAACAAGTGGCGAAAATGACCGTTTGCGGTTACAATTTCGCGGCAGGTAAACAGTGATAAAAAGTAAGCGTGAATTAGTCATTAACCAATTAACTAATTGGGGAAAGGGATGACCATGAAAGCCTATAGTTTTATTGCCAGGCTGTGTGTTACTGCCGTTATCGTTTCAGGATGTCTTGCTTCTGACAGCGCAAATGTGGGGAGCAACGAATCGACCTGGCTGTCCGACCTGGATATCACCAAGACCCAGCAGGGATGGGGCTCTCCGCAAAAGGATATGTCGGTGGAACGCAATCCTCTGCACATCGGCGGGCAGTCTTTTGTGCGAGGTCTCGGCACGCACGCCGACAGTGTTTTGTACATAGAGCTTGCCGGCGGTGCCCGGCGGTTCAAAGCAATGGTCGGCGTCGATTATGAAGTTGACACGAGAGGCACAATCGAGTTTCGCGTTCTGGCGGACGGCAGACAGATATACAAAAGTGGTCTTATGCGAGGCCACCAAGCCGCTAACAAAGTTGACCTCGACGTCTCCGGCGTCCAAATGTTGCTCCTTTCCGTTGACGGCGGCGAGGATGGCATCAGCTACGACCATGCAGACTGGGCTGATGCTGCATTCGAGGTTACTGGACCCAGGCCAAAAACAGTTTACGCCCCCAGAGAAGATGCGGTCATTTTAACTCCAAAGCCCTCACCCAAACCCAGGATTAATGGCGCCCGGATATTTGGTGTGCGGCCCGGCTCGCCTGTGCTTTACACCATAGCTGCCAGCGGTGAACGTCCTATGGAGTTCTCTGATGAGAATCTGCCCAAGGGCCTTTCGCTCGACCCACAGAGCGGTCAACTCACCGGCCGAATTGACAACAAGGGGGAATATCGCATCACCCTTATCGCAAAAAATGAGCAGGGTGAAGATAAACGCATTCTGCGGCTTGTTGTCGGCGACAAGATAGCTCTTACGCCGCCGATGGGCTGGAATAGCTGGAACTGCTGGGCGTGTGCGGTCGATGACCAGAAAATCCGCGAAGCCGCCAGAGCTATGGTAAACAGCGGCCTGGTCAACCACGGCTGGCAATACATAAACATAGATGACTGCTGGATGGTGAACCTCGATTCGAACGACCCCATTGTGGGCGGCAAAACCCGTGACGAGCAAGGGATGATACTCGCGAACAAGAAATTCCCTGATATGAAGGATTTGACCGATTATGTCCACCGGCTGGGACTCAAGGTCGGCACTTACATTTCGCCGGGCCCCTGGACGTGCCAGCACTATGAAGGCAGCTATAAGCACGAACAGCTTGACGCCCAGCGTTTCGCCCAGTGGGGTTTTGATTATCTTAAGTACGACTGGTGCGGCTACGGCTCGGTCATCCAAAACCCGACACTGGAGCAAATGAAAGAGCCGTACCGCCTGATGAGAACTTGCCTGGATAAGGTGGACCGTGACATAGTCTATAGTCTGTGTCAGTATGGTATGGGCGATGTCTGGAAGTGGGGTGCAGAAGTAGGCGGCAACTGCTGGAGAACCACAGGTGACATAACCGACACCTGGGGCAGTATGAGCGGCATCGGATTCTCGCAGGATAAGTGCACACCATACGCAAGCCCTGGTCACTGGAACGACCCGGATATGCTGGTTGTCGGCAAGGTCGGCTGGGGACCCAGCCTGCGGGATACGCACCTTACCCCTAATGAGCAATATACTCATATCAGCTTATGGTGCCTGCTGTCAGCACCACTATTGATTGGCTGCGACCTCGCCAATATGGATGATTTCACCATGAGCTTGCTGACTAACGACGAGGTGCTCGAGGTGAATCAGGACCCGTTAGGCCAGCAGGCCGGCCGCGTCGCCGGGGACGGCTTATCGGAGGTCTGGGCAAAGAAGATGGAAGATGGCTCGACCGCTGTCGGGCTTTTCAACCGTGACGTGCTTGAAAAACCCGTCACCGCCAGATGGTCCGACCTGGGTCTTACCGGCAAAATGCGTGTTAGAGACCTCTGGCGACAAAAGGACCTTAATGTGCTTGATGGCGAATTCCAGGCAATGGTGCCGCGTCACGGCGTCGTGCTTGTGCGAATGTTCCCCGCCGGAGTCCCCGCGCACGGTGTCATTGCGAGCCAGCCGTAGGCTGGCGTGGCAATCTCATACTTGTCCGCCGTTTTAACGGCGGGTTACCTCGTCCGCACGAGTCACGGGTTTACCGTCTTACCGTTCCACCAGCGCGCCTTAGTGAAAGTTTTGCATTTTAATTCTTAATATTTTTTGCCGCGTTTTGCGCTGCCGCGCATTTATAATTGTGATGATATCTGGTATATCTGCGTCACGGAGAACGATTGGCATGGGAGACAACAGCCGTGTGGCCGACAACGGTCGGATAGTTGTCGAGGCACGTTACGACCCCGTAGCGTTTGTCCAGCTATATCGCAAGTACTACAATGAAGTGTTCCGCTATTGTGTTCACCGGCTCTTTGACAGAAACATAGCCGAGGATATTACTTCCGAAGTGTTTCTCAAGGTTGTGCAAAACTTTGGACGCTTCAATGTTAATGGAGAACCGCAGTTTCGCAGCTGGCTCTATAGAATCGCAACGAATGAGGTCAACAATCACTTGAGAAAGAAAGTTGGCAGGGACGGCCTGTTCAAACGTTTCGGTGGGCAAGTAAACGATGACACAGACGACCCTGAAAGCTCCGCGGAGAAACTGGCTCTCTTGAAAAAAACCATCTTTGCCCTGAAACCAAAATACCAGACTGTTATCACATTGCGTTTCTTTGAAAATCTCAAATTAACCGAAATCGCCACCGTGCTTGGTTGTAGTCCCGGCACCGCTCGTAGCTGGCTGGCACGGGCTCTGGCAAAGATAAGAAAGAAATTGACCGCTGCTGGAATAATTAATCTATCAGGAGATGCTAAAAATGATTGAGAATGAAAGACAATTTGAAAACTTCGTTCGTCAACTGAAGTTCGACGATACTCCTGACTATCGGCACCGCGATAAACTCGAACAAAGACTCCTTGCCGCCCTTGCACAGCCCCCCCAGCGTGAACAGTCACGCTTGAATATCTGGAGAATCATCATGCAAAGTAAAACACGCAAGCGGCTGGTTGCGACCGTGCTGCTCCTCGCTGTTTTCATTGGTATTGCCCGGCTCGGCACAGACCGCGCTGTCTTTGGCAAAATGGTTGTCTTGGGCAAAATGACAGGCGCAGCGAAAACCGGCCTGACTCATCTAAAGGAATTGGTCAGCGAAATGAAAAAGGAAAAGTGGCCCGGCAAACTGCTACCTGCCAAACCCGCGGACCAAAACGAAGCAATCAAAACCAATGAGGCCGGCAAGACCGATGAATATCTCCGGAGCAAACGAGCGGTCTCGGCAAACGTCCAGATATGCACAGCGGGTGCCAAATCTAAGAAGAAGCTCCAGAGCTTTCTTAAAAACCAAACCATTCAATTCACCCAGGTTAAAGTTGACCCCAACTCATCGTGCGAAAGGCCCGTCTTCTGGGCAAAGCTCGACCCTAACAAAACCCAAGCCTTCCTTCAGTTTGCGAAATCGCCGCCTGAACTACATATCCTTGCATCTCCCCAGCTCGTGCTGGTAGATGGCACCGAAGGCATCATTTATACCGGCAGCACCGTAGAAGGACTTGCAGTATCGCTGGTGCCCACCGTTCTCGACGATGATGGACGCATAGGTTTGACCTTCGGGTTCCTCTTTGACGCAGGCAAAGATAGGCAGTCCGGCTTTGAGATTTCCAAAATCAAAATGGGTGCTGGCGAAACCCTGCTGGTACAGACGACAATGCCATCACCAGAAACGCGGTCTCTCATAGCACGGATTTTCCGAGGCCGCGAAGAAGAGACACTTTTTATTCTTCTTCGCCTCAAAGCCACGCCGCCGGAACAACTGTCCAGCGGGAAAAAACGGCCTGATGATAAGCCAACGACAGAAAAAATGTAAGCGCTCAAAGAGCCCCTCTGACGGTTCACCATGCGCAATTATGGATAATGAATGTCCACAATACCCTGCCGGGTTTTGAATTTCGCATTGTGGCTTTGCGTTTTTAGCTCTAAGTTTTTAGCTTCTCTCCTATCCTCCATCCATTTTTCACCGTCAAACCGTCCCCCTCGTCCTTGCATTTACCCATCTACTCATTTATACCAAATGTGATTATAAAATGCGCCCTCCGTAGCCGCGAAGGACGATGGACGATAGACGATAGACGAGAGACGCAGCTTTATGCGGTTTCTGTCATTTGAATTTTGGTCATTTGTGCTTGTTTCGGATTTAGATATTCGGATTTCGGATTTTATTAAATAAGCGCAAATATTTATCACAATCGGTATTACTCGTTCACGCATTCACGGTTGACTTGACTTTTCTCAGCCGCGTCAATTTTTGCCAAAAACACAACCATTTTTTACTCCGGTTTTCTATCCCCAAAGTCATATCGTAGCGAAGGTCCGACACTCCTTTTGACAGAGGGGCATTTTCCCGCCTCACCAAATGTCCGAGCGTCAGCGAGAATCCGGCAGTCTGGCAAAGATGTCTCGCCGGATTTGACGGCTCCAAATTTCATTGCAAAACCGGCTGATTATAGATAACCTGACTGCAAGTTTTCCGGCTTCGGGTCTATGTTGCGAGCATGTATCGCAAGGCCGAGCCGTAGTGTTGTAACTTCATTATCAGGCAGGAATTCAAATTACTTGAAAGGAGTCGTCCAATGGCAACAAAACGCAGCGAAAAAAGGGCATATCTGAACGGAAACTATTTCTGGCCCGCAGGATGTATCGTTTTATGCATCTACGTGTCCGCTTGGGCCGGTTGGAAGCCAGCCGAAGGCCCGCTTATGACCCGATGGGCAAAGCAGGTCTCGCCGGACAAGGCGCATCTTGATTACCCCCGCCCACAGATGGTTCGCAAGGACTGGCTTAATCTAAACGGCCTGTGGGACTACGCCATTTGTCCCAAGGATTCACCAAGACCTGCCGGCTTCGACGGGCAGATACTTGTGCCGTTTGCAGCAGAATCTGCTTTGTCAGGTGTTGGAAAAGCAGTAGGCGAAGCAAATCGTTTGTGGTATCGGCGCACATTTGAAATCCCCAAGAAATGGGCGAACAATCGCATACTGCTGCACTTTGGTGCTGTGGATTGGGAAACCACCGTGTGGGTTAACGGCAAAGAGATGGGGACACATCGTGGCGGGTATGACCCATTTACCTTCGATATCACCGATGCAATTAATAAAACGGGCAGGCAGGAAATTGTTCTGTCGGTGTGGGACCCGACCGACACCGGCTATCAGCCCCGCGGCAAGCAGGTCCGGAAGCCCGAGGGTATATGGTACACAGCGGTTACGGGAATCTGGCAGACGGTCTGGCTTGAGCCGGTTGCACCCGCGCACATCGAGTCGCTGAAAACCACGCCGGACGTGGACGGTCAGGCAGTGGACACAGGTATGAATATCGCATATCCAAGCGGCGAAGTTGCCGTCAAAGTTGTCGTGCTTGACGGGAATAAGCAGGTCGCCGAAGGAGAAATCAAAATGTCAGGCGGTGGAACCGGCGGCGTCGCGACACCTTGCATCAAGCTTGCCATAAAAAACGCCAAGCTCTGGTCACCCTACTCGCCGTTTCTCTACGACCTCAAGGTCACGCTCACACACAACGGAAAGGTGGTTGACGAGCTTTCGAGTTACTTTGGTATGCGGAAGGTCTCGCTGGGAAAGGATGATAAAGGCATCACCAGGATGTTTCTAAATAACAAGCCGCTCTTTCAGTTCGGTCCGCTCGACCAGGGCTGGTGGCCTGATGGCTTGTACACTGCGCCGACGGACGAGGCATTGCGATACGACATCGAGACCCTCAAGCAGCTTGGTTGCAATATGATGCGTAAGCACGTCAAGGTGGAGCCGGACCGGCTGTATTACTGGTGCGATAAGCTGGGGCTGCTCGTCTGGCAGGATATGCCCAGCGGCGACAGGTTCATCGGCGGCAATGACCCGGACATAGTGCGAAGTGAGGAGTCAGCCAGGCAGTTTGACCTGGAGCTGGGTCGCGTTATTGATTCTTTGCGGAATCACCCGTGTATTATTATGTGGGTGCCTTTTAACGAGGGCTGGGGACAATTTGATACGCCGCGGATAGTGGAGTTGATTAAGAAGCTCGACCCGACGCGCTTGGTGGATTGTGCCAGCGGCTGGACCGACCGTGGCGTCGGTGACGTGCACGATATTCATAGTTACCCTGGTCCAGGGGCTCCACCCGTTGAGGAAAAGCGGGCCATAGTGCTCGGTGAGTTCGGCGGGCTGGGCCTGCCTGTCAAGGGACACACCTGGCATAATGAAAAAAGCTGGGGATACCGCAGGCTCAACAATAGCGAAGATCTGACCACAGCGTATGTTGCGCTGCTTGATAACCTGCGGCCGCTGATTGCCGGCGGCCTGTCCGCAGCAGTATATACGCAGACGACCGATGTGGAAGTTGAGGTCAATGGGTTTATGACTTATGACCGTGCGATGATAAAGATGGACGAGAACAAGATTGCTGCGGCCAATCGGCGATTGTATCTGCCGCCGCCGATTACCAGGACAATTGTTCCTATATCGCAATGGGAAGGGCAACCGTGGCGATATACAACAAGCAAACCCACCGATGGCTGGGAAAAGGATAACTTCAATGACTCGTCCTGGCAGAAAGGCGAGGGCGGCTTCGGCACAAAAGGCACGCCCGGAGCAGTTGTGCGGACCGAGTGGAACACATCGGATATTTGGCTTCGGCGAACGTTCGAGCTAAAAGATAAAAAATTTTCCGACCTGCGACTTTCGGTTCATCACGATGAGGACGCTGATATTTACATTAATGGCCGGCTTGCTGCGAAACTGCAGGGCTTTACTACCAATTATTTTCAACCTCCAATTGAGAAAAAGGCAATAAATGCCCTCAAAGCCGGAACCAATTGCTTAGCCGTCCACTGCCATCAGACCACAGGCGGCCAATACATCGATGTCGGCATAGTCGAGGTAAAGGAACAGGCGGAGAAGTAATCGGGCCTTCGCGGCCATTGTCCTTTCGCTGGTTGAATGTGGGACGCTGTGCGCGGGAATGAAGTGCAATGTTAGTGGCCTGCCGCACCCGAATCAGGGATATAGTGATTAGAACGGCAGTTAGAAACGAAAGGCGGTGAGTTCTTGTGAAGGTTGGAACCGACAGTACGAAGAGGACAATTGTTATCTCGTTGGTGGTTATGGCGGTTTTGGTGGCGGGGCAGGGAGGGGCTGGAGCAGCTAATGTGGCGAGTGGCAAAGGCGGCGCGCTGGCCATCTCTCCTCACAACCCGCATTATTTCCAGGCCGCCGACGGCAAGCCCGTGGTACTCGTCGGCGACTACACCTGGGGCACATTTTCAGACGCTGATTTCGACTACAAAGCGCAGTTCGCAACGCTCCAGGCTAACGGCCTGAACTTTGCACGTGTCTGGCTCTGGTGGGGTGCGGAGCAATTTCCGCCGCTGGATGATAAGTTACACATCGAGCCGTTTCTACGGCACGGACCTGGCAAGGCCAACGACGGCCGGCCCAAATACGATTTGAGCCGGTTCAACCCTGCGTTTTTCGACCGGCTGCGTGACCTGTGCGCCGCGGCCCGCCAGCGAGGCATCTCCCTTCAGCTCATCACCATGGACGCCTGGATGCTCAAGCACGCGCACCTGTGGAAGCTTCATGCCTTTAACCGGGACAACAACATCAACGGCGTGGACGGCGACCCGCGAAACACCGGCACGGGCATCGACGGCCAGCAAGGCTTCTGCTCGATGGGCAACCCCAAAGCGATGGAGTTCCAAAAGGATTACCTCCGCAAGCTGGTGGACACGGTCCGCGACTTCAACAACCTTCTAATAGAGATAGCCAACGAGAACTACTACAGCGCCGAGTGGGAGCGGCACTTGTGCGAGTTTATCCGCGAGCAGGAGCGCATCAAGTCCCGCCGGCACGTGCTGATGCCGCTCGACCTGCTCAGCCACAGCAGCGTGGTGCAGAAATGGGACCCGAAAATCATTCATGCCGCCCTGCTGGAGAAGCATCGCCTCCGCCAGCCGCTCATCTTCGATACCGACTGGGTCATCAACGACAACGATGACCAGGTGCGCAAGGCGATGTGGACGGCGGTCCTGAGCGGCGGACATTTTAATTATATGGATAACAGCATGGAGTTTCGGGCCAGTCCTGTGTCCGACAAGCGTGCGGCGCTGCACCGGCAGATTAGCCATTTGGCTGCGTTTGTGAAGGAGCTCAAACTATGGGAAATGCGGCCTGACGATGCACCAGTCAAGTCTGGTGGCGCTTTCGCGATGGCTTCCACGAATGAGCTCGCGGCCTACCTGCCGGAAGGCGGTGTCGTGACACTGGATTTGACTCCGTTCAAAGGCCGACTCACCGCTCGCTGGTTCAACCCACGCGAGGGGCAGTTCGGCGATGAGTTCAACGTGGAGGGCAGTCAGTTTCGCGAATTCAAACCGCCTGATGCAGACGATTGGACTCTGCTCCTGTCGCAGCGAGGCCACTAAAGCAGGTATTTTGGGGCGCATTGTAATAAATGCAGATTGACGAATTGAGGGGGCGGTAATAAACTTAATGGTTTGTTCAGACCGCTAACGGCGGTTAGGCATCAGGTTTTTCAGGAGGTATTGTTGTGGAAGAGGCAATAGCAAAAGCCGACGCTCTTATTGAGGCGATGGAGTATATCCGCAGGTTTCGCGGGCGAATTGTAGTGGTGAAATTAGGCGGAAGCGTCCTTGATGAGGAATCTTTGCAGAGAAAGCTGCTGACCGACATTGCCTTTATGGCCACCGTGGGGATGCAGCCGATTATCGTGCACGGCGGCGGAAAGGCCATAACAAAGGCGATGAACGAGGCAGGCCTTGAAGCGGTGTGGGTCAAGGGCCGGCGATATACCGACGAGCGAACGCTTACCATAGTGGAGCATACGCTCGTGCACAAAATTAATACGCCGATTTGCCGGATGCTCGCTGAGTTGGGATGCAACGCGATGGGACTGCATTCGCTTAGTAGTTGTGTGCTGTTTGCCGAGACGCTGCGGCTGAATAGTGACGATGGGCGAAAGCTCGACCTCGGACTTGTCGGGCAGGTTACAAAGGTTAATGGCGAATTGCTGAAAACGCTGTGCGCAGCCGGGACTATACCGGTAATTGCATCAATAGCCAAAGACAAGGCCGGCGGAAACTTAAACGTCAACGCCGACAGCGCAGCCGGCAAGGTCGCAGCGGAGGTCGTTGCTGAAAAACTCGTTGTCGTAAGCGATACACACGGAATACTGACCGACCTTAAAGACCCTGACAGCAGGGTTTCGAGCTTGAACGAGTCGCAGATTAAGGAAATGATTGATGCGGGCATTATCGGGGATGCAATGCTGCCCAAGGTTGAGGCGTGCCTGATAGCATTGGATGGCGGCGCCAAGAAGGCACACATTATAGATGGCCGAATCCCTCAC
>Ga0315295_10006003_pt1 | contig 10377 bp, 11 predicted proteins | sample YL17G14_0_MG_FD_204453 | JGI IMG/M metagenome (GOLD analysis project Ga0315295, IMG submission 204453) | Sediment microbial communities from Yellowstone Lake, YNP, Wyoming, USA - YL17G14_0 | ecosystem: Environmental > Aquatic > Freshwater > Lake > Sediment | place: USA: Wyoming | collected... | reverse complement strand
TTCCTCCAGCCAATCCACATTTTCCATGGTGGAATGGACGCGGGATAGATAATGATGGCCGATAAGCTGGAGCGGGAATTTCCGGGCTTCCTCACCGAAGGGGCTCTCCCATTCCTGGATGTACTTGGGCACGGCCGGGATCTCCTCCGGACGATTGAGGTCGAAGAGCTTCTTGGAGAAGATCTCGATCTTGCCCGAAGCTGTGGCCAGCGGATATTTTTTCGGGTCGCGGCGGAAGTCGGTAAAAGCCACGGCCGGCTTGGTCACCGGCTGCGAATAAGCGCCCATGTTCGACTCGATCATCTGCTCCAGGGTCGGCAGGCCGGGAAATCGTGTCGATCGGTACTGGTCCAGGGCCCACTCCGTCCAGCCGCGCTCGTCCCGTCCCTCGGTGTAGGCCGGACCCAGCCCCAGCCGCTGGGCGACCTCGGCGCAGATGCGGAAGTCGCTCTTGGTTTCCGGCAGAGGCTCGACGATCTTGGGCATGAGGATGACCTCATCCCCGTACTTCCAACCGTCCTCCACTCCCCAGGTTTCGAACTGGGTGCAGGCCGGCAGTACGATGTCGGCGAAGCGGCCGGTGGGCGTCAGGAAATTGTCCTGAACGACGACAAACTCGGCCAGCTTCTCGTCCTGAAGAATTCGAGCCGTGCGGTTGATGTTGGCGTGCTGGTTGATGAGGGCGTTGGAAGCCACGGCCCAGATGAGTTTGATGCCGGTGTCCAGCCGCTCCACGCCCCTTACCCCGTCTTCCGGCCCCATCCCCTTCCCGCGCAGCACGGCCTCGGACCAGAGGAAGGAGGGGATCATGGCCTTGACCGGATTTTCGCCCGTGGGAAAGATGAGCCAGAACGGCCCCCCGTCGGGCGCTTGGAGGGCCAGGCCGCCGGCCCAGCCTCCCGGGATTCCGACGTTTCCGGTGAGGGCCGCCAGCACGCACCCAGCCCGGACCACCTGCTCGCCGTAAGCCCGGCGCTGCATGCCGTAGCCCTGATAGAGGACGCCGGGTTTGCGCGTGGCATACTCGCGGGCCAGGCGGGCGATGGTGTCCGCCGGCACGGCGGTGATGGCCTCGGCCCAGCGGGGCGTCTTGGGGATTTTATCGCGACGGCCGAGGATGTAGTCGCTGTAGCTCTCCGCCGATTCGGCGCCGGGCGGCATCTGGGTTTCGTCGAACCCGACGCAGTGCGTCCGGACGAACTCCCGGTCGTACAAGTTCTCGGTGATCATGACGTAGGCCATGGCCGACATCATGGCCGCGTCCGTACCCGGCCGGATGGGCACCCATTCGTCGGCCAGGGAGGCGGCGCTGAGCGTCAACCGGGGGTCGAGGCAGACCACCCGGGCACCCTTCTGCCGCGCTTTCTGCAGGAAGAACTCCGAGTTTGTTCCGTCGCGCATCTCGGCCGGATTCCAGCCCCACATCAGGATGTAGCGGGAATTGAGCCAGTCCTGACGCTGGTTGCCGGTGACGGTCGTGCCGTACACGGTGGGTGTGGCGGCGCTAGTGCAGGCCCAGGAGTAGGAGTTGTAGAAGCCGAGCGAGCCGCCGAAGAGGTTCAGCAGGCGCTGGGCCGTCTGGCGGCCGTTGGTCTGGTTGTAGCTGCCCGTGCCGTAAGGCACGAAGATGGCCGCGTTGCCGTAGGCTTGCTTGACCCGGAGCAATTCAGAGGCCACTTTATCCAGGGCCTCCTCCCAGGAAATTTGCACGAATTTTCCCTCGCCCCGGCGGCCGACGCGCTTCAGGGGATGTTTGAGCCGGTCGGGATGGTACTGACGCCGGCGGTAGGCCAGGCCGCGGGGGCAGGCCCGAAGCTGGGGATTTTCCACGGCATCGGGCTGCCGGTCGTCGCTCTCGATCCGGGTGATGACTCCGTCGCGGACATAGACCCGCAGCAGGCAGCGGCCCCCGCAGTTGTGGGAGGGGCAGCCGGTGCGGACCATGCGCTCTTCGGAAGCGGATGTCTGTACGCCGGGAGATGCAACAGAAGAGCCGGGCCGGGGCGCGGAGGCGGTTTTTCCTTTTAATTTAAGGGATGCCGCCGCGGTGCCCAGCAGTGTGCTCCAGCGCAGGAAGCTTCGGCGGGGCATGGGCTCCAGTTCGATTTTCTTCTGGAGATTTTTAGGAACGCTCATGGTGTGGGGATCCGGCCTCAGGAAGGTCTTAAAGTCACAGAAGGACCTCTGCGGCCAAGGCCGCGATAAGGAGGGCTGCCGCCAAGGCAGGCCGGCGAAAGAGCTTCGTTGTCTTTTCAGTCGGCACGGGCAAGCGTATTTTCATAATGAAATAAATAAGAAGACCGTTGGCCAGGCTGTCCAGAAGGAGAAAGCGGCCAAGGAATTCAGGCCCAACCTGGAATAGGTTTCTTGAAGTCAGCAGCGCGGCCCAGAGGAGGCAGAGCCCGGCATAGGCCAGCCGCCAGGTGAATGAGGCCAGCAAGGCCGGGGCCAAAGTCGCCCGCGCTTTTTTCAGGACAAGAATAAGCCCGGCCGCGGCCAGCCCTTCAAGCAGGATGGCCTGAACCGGGTTCCAGACGGCCAGGAAATCCGCGCCGGGGAGGACAAGGTCGGCCAGCTTGATCCCGGCCGCTATCCAGGAAGTCAGGAACACAGCCAGGAAGCGGCCGGAGCGGCTGAAGGCCCGGCTCATCAGGAAAAATCCCACGGGGAACATGATGAAGCCGGCCAGCCCCGGGATGCGGAGCAGATGAAGGACGTGTCCGGCCGTGGCTTCGGCCAGCCCCCACAGTGCGCCGCAATAAAGAACTACGAACAGCCAACTTGCTTGATTGTTTCTATCCATGTTTTTTGACTGTCTTTCATTCTAAATGAGTTTTAGGAATTCATCTACAGTTAGTCCCGTATCTTTTATGATATTTCTGAGCAAGCCCCGACCGATGTCTTCACCCTTATGGTAAGGGACAATAATAATTCTGCCTTCTGGATGTTTGAGAAAGATGTGGCTTCCTTTTTGCCTGATCTTCTCGAATCCGAGTGATTCTAAAACAGTAATGATTTTATGGGCAGAAAGAGGTTTGAGCCTGGTCAAGCCTGAATCTCAATTTTTTGAATGCCTATGAAATTTATCTCTTTGGGTACGTCCTTCTCGACGTCCAAATAGAGCTCGATGGCCTCTTTCATTCTGACACGGAGCTGATCAAGGCTTTTAGCCTGAGTATGACAGCCGGGAAGTTCGGGTACGATGCCGATATAGGTATCGTCTTCGTCCTGTTCGATGACGACATTGTATTGCTTTTTTTTGGCTGATTTTTTCATGGCCTAATCTCCACGCTGCTTGAACTGCCATCATTATACAGCGGATCTTCTCAGGATTCAAACTCATCAATCCTTGGAGAAAGCATCCTTGAGCAACTTGCTCTGGCGGTTGAAAGCGGATCGGGGATTTTTATTTTCTTTCATAAGGGAGATCTCCTGGGTCAGGAGCCGGGCGATATACATCGTGGTGGGGCCGGGCTTGCGAGATTCCCTGAGGAAGAGGGGATGGTCCCGGTTGATGTAAACGGCATTGCCTTCAGAAAAGCATTCCGGCCCGGACTCGCCGTAGTGGTCAAGGCAGACGGAAATAACCTGATCTCCAAGCTTAATACGTTTGACGATGGCGTTAGGAGTGACCTTCTTGATCAGGGGATGGCGCCGCTTTTTGCGTTGCGGCCGGCCGGAGGCCCCTGCTCCCGGGAAATCCGTCCCGAAACCGGGTTTTGCTACCTTGGAAACTGATGCGCCGCCGCCCACGCCCTTCTCACCGTCTCCGAGGGGAATGGGCCCGAAGGGCGAGGCGTCGGGGTTGAGGGCCAGCGCGCGGAGAACGCGCTGCAAAGCCTCTTTCACGGCTCGGCCCGCGCGCAGGTCTTCCCGCCGGTCCGCCTCTGCCCCCAGCCTTTTCTTCAGGACGGCCAGGATTCTTTCCATAACGGTCAGGAACTCCTGGTATTCCGGCGAATCCGTGATGAAACCGCTCCGGTCACTGGTGACGGGTAAGAAGTTGGCCTGGATTTCGCCCCGGATGCGGGCGATGGCCGGGCCCCAGGTCTCCATGCCGAAAAGGTCTTTCTTGACCGTGACGCCTTTGACTTTGACCTCGACGCCCAGGTCGAGCGGTTCGGCCTGGGTTCGGGGCAGGATATAGATTTCTCCCGAGACCGGCCCGAACCGGCAGCCCTCCAAGAATCCGATTTTTTGGCCGGTATAGCTGCGGGGAACCAAACGGCGGCCATTGAGATATACCGCAAAATGGGGGGCTTTGAGCGGAACGCTCTCCCGCATCTTATCCTCGGCCAGGGACGGGTCGAGGGTTTTGTATAATCCGCTTAGGATGACCGTTGTCCCGTCTCCGCGCTCGGGCGACGTCTCCAGGATTTCGCAGGGCAGATGCCAGGTCTTGCCGGATTCCTCCCAGGCCCGCTTGTCAAAAGCCACCCGGGCGGCGAAGTTTTTATGCTGGGTAATGACCTCGAAGCGCGAAGCGGCCGAAAGCGAGGCGAATTTCCCGATGCCGAACTGGCCGATCCTCTCGCGCCCGTATCGCGGGGATCGGGTGTGGCGGATTTTGTCGTCGGAGCCGATGACAAAGTATTCCCGCAGGCCGTCCTCATCCATGCCCGTGCCGTTATTCCGGATTTCGATAGAGTCAGGGGCGAGGGCGACCTGAACCTCCGTGGCGTCCGCGTCGTAGGCGTTGTTGACCAGCTCGCGGAGCAGCTCGACGCTCTCAGCGTAAAGGCGCTCGCCGATGGAGACGATGTGCCGCTTGTGGACGACAACTTCCAGGCTTTTATGCTCTTTGACCTGCATGGGCTTAGGGAATTGTAGCATATCAGGAAGTAGATTTTCAGGGGGCAGGCAACTGAATTGCTACAGCCCGGGGGCTTGCGAGGAGTTTAAAAAATATCGTCTAGTTTATCGGGATTCGCCATCAGCCACCGCCTGAAAGCTTCGCTTATGACTTTGAGGTCAGCTAGCCGCCGGCTGCAGATTTCGTAAAGCTTGTCCCGTGAGATTTCATGATAAAAATGAACAAGCCGGTTTCTGTAGCCGGCTAAAACACGAGCCGGTCCACGGCTACGCGCTTTGAAATGGGCTTGGGCGTCACGATCGTTCTTCCATGACCAGCGCAGCGCGCTCTTGCTCCAGGGGGACCAGGCCGCCGGCCCGCCTCAGCACGGAAAGATCGTATTCATCGGCTTCCCTTTCGTCCAGGGCAAAGAGCCGAGTTCCGCGTACGATTTCGAGCGCCAGAAAAGGATCCGCCTCTTCGAGCAGCACTAGATCCACGCGACGGCATTTGAAAAAATATTCCAGATCCGAGGCCAGCGCGATTTTCTGTTGGACGGACGGAATTTTCTCGGCGAACTTGATCCCGATATCGAGATCCGAGTCCGATTCTGGCAGCTGGGATAGCCGGCCTTCCATTAGGCCGGCAACTTCCCCCGCGCGGCTGCCGAACGAATAGAGGATCGCGACGCCGTAACGGTGACAGATTTCGTTCAGGGATTTGATATTTGCGGACATGACTTCCGCACCTTTCGAGGAAAGATTACAGGAATTTTTAGGGGAAATCAGTCGGATTAGAGTGAGGAGACTCACACTCCATCTTTCTGCCGGGGACAACTCACCCCAGGCCGGCGGGCTTGCGTTTTCCCGTCATCTCCTGTCCGCCCATTTTGAACAGAAGCCGGTCGGGACGTCCGCCCTCTTTGGAGGGGAACAGGACCTCGATCTCAGGGCCCACGGACCTGACGAAAAACCGCTCTTTGGACAAGGGGAAGAGTTCGGTCTTGCCGCCGTCCCCGCCGTTGATGAGAAGAAACAGGCGCGCTCCTGCTTTTTCGACGGTCAAGATCAGGTCGGGCGCGACTTCATAGACTCCGATGCAGGCCTCCAGGGCGTGGGGAGGCAGGGACACGGGCCTTTTTTCGGCGGGATCGACGAAAACTTTCTCATCGTTCTCCGCCCGAGTGATGTCCGCCTCGAGGCGGGAGATGTCCCAATCGGAGCGCGAGGGGCTGAAGATGACCCGGGCCATGCTCTGGGCGCGATTCTCCAGCACTCTATCCCTTTCCAGCTTTTCCCCCTGCATCGGGGCGTAAACCTCGAGGCTGGAATGAAGGAGCTTTCCCGCCTGGAGGGCGGCCATCTCAGCGGTGTTTAAGACGGAGCGGTATACCAACCATTCCCGGTAGTCACCCTTGGCGGAAGGGAAGGATCTGTCCTCGACTCCCCCCAGGAGGAACTCCACGGGGAGGATGTTCTCGGGGATTGTGATCAAAAGCCGTCCGTCGACAAACAAGCGGCTTTCTTTTTTGAGGAAGTGATGGGCCAGCCCGATAGAATGCCAGCTCCCGTCGAGCAGGGAGGCCTGAGCCGTGAAGGCGGCTCCCGTGGCGGAACGGAATTCAACTCCCCCCTTTTTTGTGATCAAGATCTTGGCTGTCCCCCCGCCGGCGGACCGCACCGCCGCCGCCACGCCGGGAGAAGCCGGCCGGACGCTGAATACGCTCGTGAACGAATGGAGGATGTCGTCGGGAACGTAGCTCACTATCTCAGCCCGGCCGTGCGCGCCGAGCGTCGTGCCCTTCGCCTCGGTATCCCTCCGGGGCTGAGGCTTTCCCGCCGCCAGGGCCTCGAACAGGCTGGGGACGATGGAATGGAAAAGCTCCCTGTGGCCGGCGTCAGCGGGATGATCGAGGTCGAAGGTGATCCCTTCGACGAAAAGGCCGTCTCCCCGATCCAGCGCCCCCAGCAGGTTGACGCTCGGCACATCCCAGGAGCCTATCTCCAGGTTCATCTGAGTGATGAACTCGTAATGGGCCGGCTTGTCGAAATTGTCGTTGGCGTAACAGGTCCCGATGACGGGGACGATGTTCCGCTCTCGGCACTTGGCCATGATCGAGCGCAGGTTTTCCTGGAAGCCGGCGTAGACCCGGGCCGGATCTTTCCCGCCGATTCCGCGGATTCCCTCGTTCTCCAGGGACAGGGCGATGACGGCGAAGTCGGGGTTCAAGGGGAAAAGATCCTTATCCAGTCGGTCCAGGACCTTCTGGGTGGTGTCGCCGGGAACGGAAATGTTGACCACCTTGAAGCCGCGCGGGGCCAGAAGCCGGCCCAAGCGATAGGCGTATCCGTTCTGCATGTCCTGTTTCGCTTCGCGGGCCGTGACCCAGCCCGCCGCCACCGAAGATCCCATGACGGCGATGACTTTTTCCCGTCCCGGACCTGGGCCGGCTTCGGCCGGCGGGGCCGCCAACGAGCCCAGCGCCAGGAATATCAGGAGCGCCCAGACGACTCGGAAGTTCATTGTTGATCTCATGATGTTCATTTCAGACTCCTTTTCAGCCTCCATACTTAATCCTTCCGGATGGCGGGCATAAGAGACGAATGTCCCTTTTTCCAAAAAAGGACATTCGTCCTATCCGCGGTTTACATTTTTCGGGCGGAATGCTATACCTATCTCCGTCATGTCCCCGCTCGTGGTCCTTGACCTCCTCGTTTCCCTGGCCGCGGGGTTCCTGAGCGTTGTCCTGGGATTCCGGCTGCAGCGGAGATACCCTCTCGGATTTCTCCCTCCCTACTTTATCTTCCTGGTTTCCAGCGTTATCTATGGGCTTTTCAACTGGACCGGCATTTCCTGGATCGCCGAGATCCTCAAGACTTCCTCGGCCGAGACGGTCAAAATCGGGCTGGTTTTCGCCACCCTGGCCTTCCCGTTCTTGGTTTTGAGGGTGACCTTTTTATTTGAGACGATCCTGGCCTGGCTCCAAATACCCAAGAAAGGCGCCTATCGGGCCGGGATGGCCGTTTTCGGCGCCGCGCTCTTGATTCCTTATGCTGTGGCGGCGCTTAATTATTTCGCCCGAGGAGACATCCGATCGCTCCGGCCCTTGTATTGGATCGGAACGGCCGCCCTGGCCGCCCAGTATCTCGCCCTCTTTTGCGGCCTCCTGGCCCGCGGGGCGAAAATAGACCGCGCCGGCCTCAGGGGCCTCCGGGCGTTTTCCGGGATAAGTCTGGTCTGCTTCAGCGTCTACGTCGTTCTATCCTACCCCGGCTATGAGGTGAGGTGGACCCAAATCATTTTGCCGGCTCTCTATTTCCTCGTCCTGCTTCCTCCGCTGCTCTATGTTCGGCGTTTCCTGACGAAACACGCGCCCGACCTCGGGGAAATCCGCCAGGCCAAGGAAAAGCTCGCCCGTCTGGGGGAACTGTTCGACTTGACTCCGCGCGAGCGGGAGGTCGCCGGTTTACTGGTCCAGGGAAAAAGCTACAAGGAGATCGCCGTCGCGCTGTTCATCTCTCCGCATACCGTCAAAAACACGACCTCCAGGATCTACGAAAAGGCCGGGGTCCGGACCCGGGGCCAGCTCGCCGGCCGGATCATCTAACGGCCAGGCTGGAAAAAGACGGCACAGCCGACCGACGATAAACTAGACTTCACCTCCATCTCACGTGTTGAATTCCAGGCCAGGGCTGGAGGTTATTGACATCGCGGCGCGGCGGGCGATATATTTCCGACGTGGTTGGGAGGAGATCCTCATCGTCCGGAGAGGCCATTCACCACTCCGCGCAAAAAGAAAAATTCTATCGTTTTGTAATTTTTCTGGCCGTCATCCTGGCCGGCTCGGCCGGGTTGGGACTAGGTCAAAGCCAGTCCCGGTTCCTGTCCAGTTGGGAAGTGCAGGAAGACCTGGATCAGTTCCAGAAGGACGGCCGCCTCTTCGACAGCCGCGGCGTCGAGCCTGATGTTTATTTCGAGCCCTCGCCCGGTTACTATCTGGCCGGCGGTCGGGACGAAGCGCTTGAACTGGCCGTCAAGGACATCGAATCCCGGTTCAAAAAATCATCGAAAATCGGGTATTGACCTCAAGCCCCTCCAGGCATCTCTCGGTTTGCCGATGAGGATGACAGGCTCCGCATCAGCCACCGTAAAGAAATCTATCTGTCCTTAGCGTGAAAAAGGCGGCCGGCGTTCTCCAACCCAGCGATATAATCGTCATTAATAGGGTCGGGCCTGCGAAAGACAACCGTGAACATTATTTTTCGATGATAAGTTTTATATTTTTGAAATCAATATGGACGACAGAATTTTGCAGGAGGCTGGCCCCTACGATGGTCGGAATATAAAATGAGCCCGTATCGAATACAGGGCTGAGGTCTAGGATAACAGAAAAAACATTTCGGAAAGTCAATCCACCCAACTCCAGCGTTTGCATGACATAGGAAAGTCCTTTCTTCCCCTCAGGCCCGGCCGCTTATTGAGATTTCTAGTGTCAAGCGGCGTCTTGCTATTTATCGCGAGCTTGTAAGCTGTCTTGACAATACACAAATAATGTGTATAATTCGTGTATCCCTTTCAGGAGGCAAAACCGTGCAGGTTAGACACAACATTACTTTGGATGAAGAAATATCCGGCCAGCTGGATAAGATGGCCAAAGAGCTCGGCGAGAAAAAGAGTTATATTATAGAAAAGGCTTTGGCGGCCTACTTTGACCTCCTGGACCTAAAACTCGCCAAGAAAAGATTAAAGGATCTAAACAAGGGGCGGGATAAGCTAGTGGATGCTGAAAAGGTTTGGAAGTCCCTTGGAATCTAGTCGTGTATGAGCTCAAGTTCCTTGGGAAAGCTGCGGACGATCTCAGGAAAATCGACCGAGCTCATCAAAGGATCATTAAAGAAAAACTGCTGATACTGGCCGAAAATCCGGAAGCCCTGAAAAACAATATCAAGAAAATCACTTCGGACGAGGATTTTTACAGGCTGAGAGTCGGCAGCTATAGAATCATTTTCAAGAAAGAAGAAAAACGGCTGACCATCCTTGTTATTCGCATCGGCCACCGCAAAGAAATCTATCTATCCTTGAGGGTGTTCACTTTTTGAGGATTGAGTAGGCGTGAAAACGGTGACCATTAAATTTTCTCTGAACTGACTCGCGGAGAAGCTCGACGCTCTCGGCAGAGTGGCGCTCACCGATGGAGACGATGTGCCGCGCGCCGCTTCTTAAGTGAATCCCTGAAAATAGCCAGCTTCTCAGCCGTCCCTTCCCGAAGGGACCATCTGCGGATCTCCCTCAGGTCGACGCGCTGGCTCAGACCTACCAGGATCGCCTGTTCCAAAGACTGTCGGTCGTTCCAGTGATAGAACGCCGCTAGGCGATCCTTGATGCAATCCGTGGGCGATAAGAGCTTGAGAATCTTATCTCGTTTTATTATCTCCGTTATGTTCTTCACCGGTTCTTCGCCGACCGAGAGAGGCGGAGATAAGAATTCAATTATAAACGGGGTGTCAGGATGACGGAAATGCCGCCCGTCTTCCGAAAATCCGATTGTCCTCATCGCCTCCCTGAGCTTCCTTCGCGCCACATAT
>Ga0315295_10006000_pt1 | contig 10380 bp, 10 predicted proteins | sample YL17G14_0_MG_FD_204453 | JGI IMG/M metagenome (GOLD analysis project Ga0315295, IMG submission 204453) | Sediment microbial communities from Yellowstone Lake, YNP, Wyoming, USA - YL17G14_0 | ecosystem: Environmental > Aquatic > Freshwater > Lake > Sediment | place: USA: Wyoming | collected... | reverse complement strand
GTAGTTACAACATCGTTCCACATATTAAAAAACATTTCCATAAAACTTAAATCTTGAAAAATAAATAATCGGGCAGCGCTGTCGTATTCTTTAATCTCGTCATTAACTATTAAATTATATTTTCTTCGTATAATTTCGACAATATCTCTTGTTTTTTCTCCGCTAGAACTCACTAAACGGTATCCCATTATACCTTCTACCGCATTTTTATTTTGAAATAACTCATCTGTGACAGAATCTAAAATAATTTTTATGTCAGTGCTCAATAGTGCCACATTACAAACGCCAAATTTTTTGGCCTCAATTAAATGAAATCGATAAGTTGAAAATGAAAATGTGTATTCCTGTTTAATAAATTTTTCGGCATAATCTTTTTCACTAATACTTTCTAGAAAAGCTTCATTCTTTTCAAGATCTGGGTAATCATCATAGTAATCTTTTAATTCGTGTACAACAAAATTTTCCAACTTCACATCTTTAAAATATGATTTATCGTCTGTTAATATTGAATAATATAAATTTGGGTGATTAAAACAATCTTTGGTTAATCTTTCTAATGCACTTTTTCTATATGTTGGCCCGCAACATGTATAACATATACATAATTTTTCCGTGAAATTTATCATTTATTTTAATTCTTTTTGTAATTTGATCGTGTTCATTGTTATATTTTCTGGCGCATAAAATGGTTTAAGAGCCATTTTAACATTTTTATTTGTTATTAACGCCAGATCATAGGTTGTTTTTTCCGATGTACCAACATTATATAATCCATTAGCATTTTTATTTATTAATTTAATAATAAGTTTCGATATAATATCCACATAATCAAAATTTCCAATTTGATTTTTCCATGCAATATCATATGGAAATGGTTTAGGTTTAAAAGAACATCTACAAATTAAATAAGTTTCATTTTTTAACATAATATATTCATCTGCCAATAATTTGTAGTATGTGTACCAATTTTCAGATATTAATGCCATATCATTTTCGCACGCATAAGGATCAGAATGTGCGTATACATAGTCTGTTGATATGTGAACCAGTTTCTTTTTTTCCTTTTGACAAATATCCGCCAGATCAACAACGCTTTTGAAATTCACTTCCCTGTGCTTTTCTTTATCTTGAGAGTATGTGTCTGTATATCCTACGCAGTTTAAAATAGTATCATATTCAGATATTTTTTCAATATATGTTTCTATATCACAAAAATCGAAATCATCTTTTTGACGTGACAGATAATCCCAATTAGTTTGTTTAATAATTTCCGAACCTAATAGTCCGTTACCCAATATAAGAACGCTCATAATTTGAATTGTTTTATAATATCTTCTATATACTGAAAAATTTCATTGTTATAATGCGGAGATGCGCCAATAAAAAATACACTATCTAATATCTTATTTGCATTTGGATAATTTTTATAATCATCCAAAAAACTAAATCCAGGATGTAATAATATATTGCCCGCGAAGTAATTTCTCGTTTGAATTTTATTCTTTTCCAAATATGAAACAAGTTTATGTTTTAAATTGGGCTCTTCACAAATAAAAGGCGTTCCAAACCAACACACATCCGATTTATTAAGCGTATTTGGAGGTCTTAAATTCATTATATTATTTAAAAAAATTGATGTTATTTTTTCTTTTGAGATTTTTCGGTTAATTTCAATCTCATCAAATTTATTTAATTGAATCACGCCAATGGCGCCCTGCAAATCCAACGGTTTTAAATTATATCCCATCTCACTAAAAATATATTTATGATCAATAATTCCGTTGTAATTTTTTAGCCAATAATCAAATCTTTTACCACATTTCCCATCTGGTAATAAATTCTCGGCTCCGATACAATAACAATCTCTACCCCAATAAGACAATTTATGAAAAATACTATTTAGTTTTCCATTATTGGTACTAATCATTCCGCCCTCACCAGTTGTTATATGATGAGACGCATAGAAAGAGCATGTTGATGCAACATAATATTCATTTAGTAATTTATTATCCCATTTTGTTCCTAAACTATCACAATTATCGCCAATTAATTGTATATCATATATATCGCATATTTCTAATAATTTATATATATCGGGGGGGTTGCCCAATACTGGTGAAACAATAATTCCTCTTGTTTTATTTGTAATTTTTTCTTCAATTTTATTCACATCAAAATTTAATGTCTCCATTTCAATATCAACAAAAACGGGTTTTAAATTATTTTGATATATTACAGATATTGATGTCGGAAAGCCAACTGGAGAAATAATAATTTCATCATTATCATTCCATCTAAAATGTTTTTTTAATCCGCCCATCAAGATTAAATTGGCAGAACTTCCCGAATTAACCATTAAAGAAAATCCGTTTTTAAATTTTTTATTGAATTTTTGTTCAAATTCATAGACATTTTCTCCAGATGAGACCCATCTTCCATTCAAAAATGCATTTACTCCTGCTTTAATTTCTTCCACATCCCAATATGGTGCCGAATAATATATCGGAGTTACTCCAGGTATAAAATCACGGCGACTGTATGTTGTTATTTGATTCCTCAGAATCGCATCGAGATCTTGAATATTCATATGTTATTTATATTTTCCGTGTAAATTATATTATAATCAAGAAGAAAATTTCTTATCTTGGAATCTTCTCTTCCGTGCTGTCCCACAAATTCTTTTTGCTCAGTTTGTTGAGCTTTTGTTCTAATTAACCAGCCGCCCGAATATTCCGTATACGGCACATTGCGAACAATTGGAAAAGTTTCACTTGGCCTATTATTAGCTATTGGTCTAAAATCGGTTTCTTTATCCCATACAACGCATAAGGCAAAATGCTTATGCTTTTTTAGATAGTATCCCATTATAACATCATCGCCATCTGCCAGTTTCCAAAGATCTTCGTTAAAATCTTCTTCGAAAAATCTTCTCCAATAACCCACTGAATGCCAGTGTCCTGGAATACCTAGATAGCAATCACGATTTACTGGAAAAAGTATATCATCTGGATAAAATACAAATTTTTTTGTTCCATTCTCAGTCCATATTCTTTTATCTAGCGCCATATCCCCTCTAAAGCATATGGCGTTATCGGGATGTTCATTTAGTTTTTTTACATAATATTCTAGCATTTCTTCATGATACACATGATCATCATCGCAGGCAATTATAATATCGTCTGGATTATTAGCGTATCTTAATCCTCCGATTATTTTAACAATTGGGCCATAATCATATGTCTCTCTATTAATAATTAATTTTGGGTTATTTTTAGCAAATTCGATTAATTCATTAGGAATTACATATACTTCGTTATGATTTATTGTATATGACAGAGGAACTGATAGCGCGACATAATATTCTTTATCTGTTTTTTGATTTAGTAACGAATTTAAATTTTCCCGAATCAAATCCCAACATTTTAATCTTAACGGCACCGTTGTTATTGAAATATATATCATTTTTTTAATATTCTATAAACATTTTTTATACCCTTTTCTAATCTAATATATAATATTTTACAATTAAAAGAAAGTCTTTCATACAGAAAAATCCGTTTTTTGTTTTTAAAAACAAATATCAGCCTCTTTATATTATTTTTCTTTGCAAAAATCCGCAAATTCTACTAATATGGTACTAATTCCATCTTCACGATAAAGAGCTCTTTTATATTGCGGAACGATTTCTTCAGGCTCAAGTAATTCTACTATTTCTATATTTTTTGTCATACAACGGAACGCGTCTGAAAAATTACCTTTATGCTGGCATTGTGGATCAACTGGCCGCTCGCTTCCAACAGATACCCTAATAATCATTTTTGGCTTGCATTTTCCATCTGACATTGATGCAAATTTATCTAAATGATTTACTATCTGATCTGTCGCAATTAATAAAAAATTCCATCTAGGATATATTGATACAGGAAGAAGTCCTTCAATTGCCATACCGTTGGATAATCCAGCCTGGAAATATTCCGCAACGGGTAATTCTATTTTTTTATTATCTGGTATATGAACTAAGGAATCATATAGACCCGTTCCCTCATATACAACAGATTGACCAATGAATATCGTATCGGGGTGTTCTGACAATATAGTCATAGCTTTCTGTAATTCCTCGAAATACTTCATATTAATTAGAATTTTACCCTAATGCCTGCACCCGCATGTGGATATTTTTTATTAGTATATTGATAATAGTAAAGTTTATTTTGTTTTAACACGCCTCCTTTATATTCTGAATTAAGATAATATGGAATATTTCTACCCCAGACATTTGAAGTGGGAGTACAAACCGATTTTTCATTGTCTTCAATTATAAATGTTATCGGTAAATCATAATTTAATGAGTATTTATATGCCTCGTGAAATGATCCCGTCTCTGCTGTCATATCACCTACCCAGCACCATACTTTATTGTTTTTTTTCCGCAATTTAATTGCGAGCGCAATTCCCGCAGCTATAGGTAGAATACCACCGACAATAGAACTGCATATAAATCGATATTCAGGTAAATTCATTACCATTGATTTACCATTAATAATGTTTTCTTTTAATATTTCTTTCGGGATACCTTTCAACAATCCCTGGTAATGATTTCTCCATGTACAGCATACCCAATCATTTTGAATATCAATTTCAGAAAAAACTTCTTGCATATATTCTTCATTACCTGAATATAAGTGAACTGGAGCCCTTATTTTACCCGCATTAAATAAATCTCCAATCTCACTTTCAAACAGTATTAATTCCTCCGTACCTACCATATAAATTTATCTTTATAATATTCAACAATATGAACTAATTCATCATCAAATCTGCATTTAGGCGCCCATCCTAATTTTCTTAATTTAGAATCATCCAGCGAATATCTAATATCTTGTCCCAATCTTGAATAAGATAAGTCCAGATATTGATTATAATCATCACTATTATTATATAATTTGATTATTTTTCTACAGGTTTCTAAATTTGTCTGTTCAAATCCGCCACACACATTATATATTTCATTGGTAATATCACTCTCAATTAAAAGAATAACAGCATCCGCTGTGTCTTGCGCATGCAGCCAATTTCTACTCGGCATTCCGTTATTATGTAGTGGAACCTTTCTATTTAGTTTTAAATATTTAATCGTTTTGGGAATCAATTTTTCGGGATATTGCCTAATTCCATAATTATTTGTCGGTCTGACAATTAGATATGGAATATCATAGGTTCGGCTCCATGCCAATATCAGCATATCAGCCGCAGCTTTGGTTGCTGAATATGGATTGCTTGGCATTAGTGTATTATTCTCTATGTGCTTTCCATAGATTATGTCGCCATATACCTCATCAGTACTAAAATGAAGAAACACTGGCTTTTTCCCATTTTCTTGTCGATAATCGCGTATCAGTTCTAAGAGACAATGTACACCATCAATATTTGAATGTATAAAATCATCACTATTAGATATCGAATTTCCGACATGCGTTTCAGCTGCCGTATTAATTATATAATCACAATCATATAAAAACTTTAAATCGTTAATATCACAATGAACAAACGAAAAATTTGGATAGTTATTAAATTCTATTAATAAATCTTTATTTGCTGCATATGTCATTTTATCAACTCCTTTAACGTACCATCCTTTTTTTAAACAGGTGGTTGTGATATATGAGCCAATAAATCCCAGGCATCCAGTAATATAAACTACTTTCATAATAAATTTTTATAGCGTTTTATTTAAATCAATTAATTCCATATATATTCTCACATATGAGTCTAATGTTGCATTTTCTTCATACCATTTTCTACCATTTTCAGATAAAAATCGAACATAATCAGGATCTTTTTTTAACTCCTCAAATCTATCAACATATGCATCTGCTAATTCCTTCAATTTACTCTGGTCGTTACACCTAAGGGCTGCATAGTGATAATCAGGTATTAATGGATTATGAAATTCAACCACCAATTTCGGTCTTATCAGTGCGCTTGATAACCCCATTGCATCTAATGTTCTACATGATATTTCAGCCGCGCCATTAACATCTATATTAATTGAATATTCTCCAATTTCTTCTATAAATTTGACGCCAGGAGTTCTATCAGGATTAAAAAGAAATCTATTGTCATTTTCTCCTATCCACTTTCTATGGCCATAATATCCGCCCCTGAAATATAATTTTTCTGGTATTCTTTTTGGCAACTTTAATTTATGATATTCTTCTATTTTTTTATATGTGGATAACAGAGATGTCAATGACGTTGCTGGCGTATACCACACATCTGGATGCCTTTCATAATGATCGTCATCAGAATGCACGCCCAATCCAGTAAAAATTCCGACACAATTCTCTAAATCCCAGGTCGGAGCGTGGAGTATTCCAGATATTTTATCTACCCAAGATATAACAAAATATTTTTTGGTCTCAATATTTTCTATTATATGGTAACAATAGGCAAATTTACAATGTGGGCAATGACCCAAGGTCCCCATTTGCGAATTATTTACTGGCACTATTTCGGCATCTGGATATTTCTTTTTTAGGGCCCTAAAAATCAGAACGCAGGACAAATAATACAAATCATCGGAGAGACCATTTCCAATATGCGGAACATCTGGTTCGTCGATTTTGCACCCAACAAAATCATTAATTTTTTCGTCATATAAACAGGGAAATTCAAAGTAGCATTTTATCTTCATTTAATTGCATTTTATTAAAAAAATTAAAATGTTCCCAACTATCAAACGGAAAATCAAATTTAGCTGCATGTAGCCACAAAAAAAATATATTTAAGTAATCTACCTGTATTTCTCCATTTTCATATGTACACTGAACATACTGCCACAACTTTTGATTTTCTATTTCTCCGTAAGGGAATCCTTTTATTGGATCATCATTCATATATTCCACCATCCTAGTTAAAGCTTCTATCATAAACATTCTTTCTCCCAAAAATAATCCCGAATTTAGTGATTTAGTATAAGGATAACAATTCATAATTTTCTGTAATCTTTGAGTATTCTCCACAATAATCTTATCTCTAGGTACATAGTAGAATCCTTCGGCGCAATTATGGTATTTTGCGTACGCTTCTAAATGATCTTTTGGAACGCAACAATGATCAGGAAAGGTATATGAATCTTCAGCATTAAATAGTATTTTACAATTATATGAATCCAACATACCTTGAGGATCCAATATATCTGACATTAATGCCGTATCACCAGCATCCATATATAAAACATATTTTTCATCAATATGTTTTATATATTCTAGTAACGGCTCAATTAAATCTCTTCCGCACACAAAAACAGGTTTATCGAGAACAATATATTTAAGATTTATTTTATCGGGATAAGCAAGATAATGTTCAACTAAATAATTTTGATATGGGTAATTTGTTATCATTACAACGCATATATCTCTAGAAACGGTTGGAATATGCGTAAAATTATGAGTGTATAAATAAGAAATGCCACATCCTCCATGAATTGCTTTAAAATTATAAATCTCGGTGTGTATATCATCACTTCTTACTATGCCTTTGATTTTCATTTTTTTATAGGTTATAATAATAAATATGCGTTTATCATTATTGATTATTTATCGGTACTTCCGTTCTATCAGACCATCCAGTTCTATTATTATATGCCCAGTAAACAACCCTAACGGGATCTTTTTCTGTTAAAAACATTTCCTCATAATGAATTGGAGTTCCTCTTGTTATAAATTCTTTTATTTGATATCCATCAATTGATTTACTGTACATTCCAATTCCTTTTTCGTCATCAAAAGCAACAAGTATACTATCATAATTATTACCTGGTAATTGATTTCGATCTATATTAACTAGGTAATAAAAAGAATGCATAAATGAATTTTCCCATTCTTCTTCGTTTTCAATTACAGGATTAGGCGGAAATTTGCGATCAACAGTATATCTTTGAAATGAGCGTTTCTTAAAATGTATTCCAGCATATTTCTCATAATCTCGTAATGTTCTAATAGTTCCAAGATCATAGCCCGTCAAGTCAAATCCATTGTCTTCTGTTCTTAATAGTTGCCTTATTTTTGCCCGGGCGTCATCTTGTTTTTTTCCAAATGAATAATCACCTCTTTTATATTGATCGTCCCAAAATAGTATTCCGTCTCTTTCTGTTCTCATTGTTGCATGCCATATAACGATTCTATGCGGGTGAAACAAATCATATCCACTTGTAAATGATCTCACAGTTAAGTTGATTTCCTCACCGCTAAAATAAAGATCAGGATCGTGTCGCACTTCTCTTGCCCATTTATTTGGCCCAAATGCAAAATGCCCAGATAAAAATCGAGCAGGAAATGGCTTCGTTAAGTTTTGCCAATTAGGAATCCCACAGGGTCTAATAAAAATTGTTCCAAATGGATAAAAACACGCCGCTTCCGATAACCACGGCTCCATAGTTCTTCCTGCTGGATCATTAAAAGGATCATAATATGGAGAATATCCACATATTAAAGGGTTGTATCCTTCATCTTGTAAATCATAATACCACTTAAGCAATGTTGAATCCCAATTTTTATCAAATCTATGATGTGAATCTAATTGACAAACAAAATTCTCATCTGTTAAAAGTTGATCATTAATAATTGCCCTTGCATATGGTAATCCTTGGGCCTCCACATAATTCATATCATAAATCTTAAATCGTTTATCACCCCTAAATTCATCGACATTATCAAACTTGTCTTCTGGGTTAAATTGTCTGCAAATGCCAAAATGCACTCTTTGTGGAAATTCTGCATTTTCTAATGCACTTTTAATTGTAGGAACTAATTCAGGTTCCCTATACGCTGGTAGATGTATTAGAATTGTTTCTTTATTATGATTTTTTGTTTTTTTCATATTGTTCCCGTCAATCTTTGGCACCAACCTTTAGACGCGCTATATGGCCACACAACCCAATATGTTGGCGTAATTGATGTTTCAAATTGACGCCAGATTTTACAATAATGATCAGGATCTTGGAAGTATCCAGCAATTTCATTTTTATCGGCATCTTTTCTAAATAATGTGGTATCTTCGTTTGGTTCGCCATCACGATGAAATGCCACAACCCAAAAATCATAATCTTGTTCAGGTACTAGATCATATCCGACATCAATACAATGCTTAAACATTTTTACAAAAGATTTTTCATATTCTTCGCCAAATAAAGGCGGATTTGGTGGTATCTTTTTATCCAGGGTATACTGTTGTACGGATCTGCGACTAAATGATACGCCAGCATATCTTTCATAATCTTCAAGAGATCGAACTATTCCGAAGTCATAAGGGCCGAATTCCTGTGTTCTTGGCTCCATTCTAAATAATTCTCTATTTCTTTTAAAGGATTCTTCATTTTTTTTGGGCCATGTCGTAACATCATCCCATTGTTTTTTCTTATCCCTTCTTGTATATTCATGCCATATCATAACTCTATGCGGATGAAATAGATCATATCCCCAGGTATATGCCCTTGCGCTTATAGAATGTTCTTCGCCGTGAAAATAATAATTAGGATCATGCGGAACTTCTTTAACAAATTTTCCTGTTGTAAAAGCAAAATGAGCAGAATAAAATCTTGCTCGTATTGGCTCGTCTCGTTCTTTGAAATCATCAATACTTTCAGGAGAAGTATGAATAACACCTTCAGGAGAAAACCTATCAAAACACATAGTCCACGGAACATTAATCCTACCTGCTGGATCATTCGTAGGATCATAGGAAGGAATATATCCAGTAAGTAATGGCTTTTTATAACCTTTTTCCTGCAATTGTTTATACATTGCAATTAATTCTTCGTCCCAATTTTCGAGAAATCTATGATGTGAATCTAGTTGAAGGGTATATTCTTCATTATTATAATTTTGTTGTAATTTATTCCTGGCCCAACAAACGCCTTCAGATTGTAAATGAGGAATATCAACAATTTTAAATCGTTTATCTTTCTTATATTCGTCAAGATTATCCCAGGTATCATCTGGCGAGTGTTGCCATGCAATTGAAAAGACCAAATTTTTGGGGTATTTGGCTTTTGCAATACAATCTTTTATTGTAGGAAGCAATTCGGGGTCCCTATATGACGCCAACTGTACGAATATGACACCTTTACTTTTTTTATTCATAAGAGTTTTAATTTAATATAATTTATTTGTTTTCTTTAAATTCTCGTTCTGCCATAATGGTTGTAAATTTGTATAATGACATAATTTATATATTTCTTCTTTTGTTTTTCCGAAATCCAATGGAATTTTATGATCTATATGCCGCCCATAGTATCCGTAATTATTCCAATTCATTCCATTGATAAATTGTTTTTCTAAATGTTCTTTTAATTCTTGAGGTGAACACCCAACAATTCCA
>Ga0315295_10005998_pt1 | contig 10381 bp, 12 predicted proteins | sample YL17G14_0_MG_FD_204453 | JGI IMG/M metagenome (GOLD analysis project Ga0315295, IMG submission 204453) | Sediment microbial communities from Yellowstone Lake, YNP, Wyoming, USA - YL17G14_0 | ecosystem: Environmental > Aquatic > Freshwater > Lake > Sediment | place: USA: Wyoming | collected... | reverse complement strand
CGCACAACGAGCGGTATTTGAAGGCCAAACGCGAGAAGATGGGACACCTTTTGTAATTTGCGATTTGTGATTGCAGATTTACGATTGGAACAGCAAACAAAACCCGGCTGAACCACTTATGCCTGTTCCAAACGATGAATCCCTATCGCTTTGAACGGCTCGTTCTCGATTTGCTTTTTGGCGACGGGTTATGGCGGTTCACGTGAGGAGGCTGCTACTGTCGCGCAAAAATCTTGAGACGAAGGAATCGGCGGACTGATTAACGAAGATCGTCCTGGTCTTGATTGCATTTACGTTCAGGCGAAGCGATGGCAGACCAATCTCGCGCTGGGAGGCTCACTTGATTCCGAACCCGATACGCAAAGTCCTTTCTTCGATGCGCGCGCACCGCGTCCGCGCCCTGCCCATGGGCGGACAGGCGTGCTTTCGTTGTCCGACCTGGTGCAAGCGAAGAAAACCCAGCGCGACAAGGACTGGCCGATGATCCGGCGCCTGGTCGAAGCGCACAATTTTCAGCATTGTGACCGGCCGAATTCCACGCAGGTGAAATTCTGGCCGAGGGAACTCCGCGCCCCGCAAATATTGGTGGAACTGGCCCAAACCCACCCGCGGCTTTGCCGCCAGCTTGCGCCGATCCGCCCGCTGCTGGCGGCCGCTGTTTTGGGCCAGGCCGCCAAACTGGAAGCGGCACTGCTGGCCGAAGAAACCGTTGAGCGCAAACGGGACAAGCTTTACTGGCTGCCCTTGCGCAAAGAATTGGATAGGCTGCGGCATGCCAGCGGTATTTGAAGACGAAGCGGCAGAAAACGGCGCGCCTGCTGTCATGGGCAAGGTTCGCGGATTGTTTTGGACAATCTGCGTTGTCCGCGTAATCTGCCGTTAAGGAATCATGTTGCGCAAAAATCCGGAACCGAAAGCGGAACCGAAAGCCGAAACCGGCAATGGCACGTTTGCCATCGTCGCCTCGCGCTACAACGCCCGTTACGTGGATGCCATGTTGCGCGCCGCCAAGGCGGAATTGTGGCGGGCCGAGGTTTCCCGCATCCAGATCGTTCGCGTGCCGGGCGCGTATGAAATCCCCCTCGTGGCAAAACGTCTGGCGCGAACCCTGCCCGGATTGTCCGCCATCCTCTGCCTCGGCGTGGTCATCCGCGGCCAAACGGCCCACGCGGGCTACATCGGCGACACCGTCAGCCGCGCCCTGATGGAAATCCAGCTCGCGTACGAAATCCCCGTCATCCATGAAGTGCTCGTGCTGGAGAACGAGGAACAGGCGCGTGTCCGCTGCCTCGACCCCGGGCACAATCGCGGCACGGAAGCGGCCCAGGCCGCGCTGGCCATGGTGCATGTTTTGAAGAGCCTGCGGAGCTAGGTTCCGGCCCCGCCTTGCGGAACCGCGGCGGTGCCAGCCCCGGCGCAAACCGGCTGATTTGAACGCCGACGATTAGCTGCCGTCAAACAGACGGGGACGCTCATGAGGGTTGATGAAATGGTTCATGCGGACTTGCTCTGAATTAGTGCGGATGATAGAATGCACATGATTTCTGAATCCTGAACCGATGAACGACACCAAGTTTTCCGTATGGTTTCTTTTGGCGGCAGCGCTGGCCGTTCTGCCGCCGGCGCGCGCTGCGACCGTCGCCGAGGTGCGGCAGCAGATTGATCCCGCTACCGGCAAGGCCCGGGATACCGCCACTGAATTCAGCGTGACGGGCGTTGTCAGCGTGCGCGCCACGCTGCCGGACGACCAGGTGCTGGTCATGGTGCATCCGGCGGGCGAAGCCGGCCTGCCGGTCCTGGCAAGCAAGGCCGACGCCGTGTTGTTGCTGCCGCGCAATGGAGTCAATTTGTCCGGCAAACTGACGGATGGCCCGCTGGGTTTCGCGGTGCTCCAGGTCAAGGCCGGTTCGGTGCAGGTCACCGGTTCCAACCTGTCCTGCGGCACGCCCGAGGCCTGCGGAGCGGATTCCCTCAAGGACGCATCGCCGCTGGCGGGACACTACGTCAAATTGACCGAAGTCAACTTCCCCGGCGGCAAGTTCGACAATTCCGGAATATACCAGGTTAAAAGCGGGGCGGTGGGCGTTACCATCCGGGCGAGCAAAGCCCTGGCGGGTCTGGAAATGCCGGCCGGTTCGGTCAACATTTACGGTGTGCCGCTCAAGGTGAACGGCGGCTGGCAGTTGCTGGCGGCCCGTTTTCTGCCGGCCAACGGAAAAGAAATGCAGGAATTGGCCACCAGGCACACCTGCATGACCTGCCACAAAGCGGACACCAAGGTCGTCGGCCCGGCTTACCGGGATGTCGCTGCCAGGTACCGCAACGACCCGGATGCCGGGCAGAAACTGGTCACCCAGATGGAAAATGGCGGCACGGGCCAATGGGGGCCGGTTCCGATGCTTCCCTTCAAGGGCAAGGTTCCGCCGGAAGACATGAAACTACTGGCGCAATGGATCCTCGGCTATCGCTGGGATGCCGTGCTTGCTGAATGATCCCGCCCGCCCCTCAAATTATGTCCCCCACCAAACATAACCCGTGGCTGTGCCGGTTTGCCGGGCTGACGGCGTTTGCCACGTTTTTGTTGCTCGGCCTGGGCGGCCTGGTCACCAGCCACGAAGCCGGCATGTCCGTGCCCGACTGGCCGAACACCAATGGCTATAACATGTTCTTGTTTCCCATGGCGCAATGGGTCGGCGGCATTTTTTACGAACACTCGCACCGGCTGCTGGCTTCGGCCGTCGGCCTGATGACCACGGTGCTCGCCGTCTGGCTCTGGCTCAAGGATGCGCGCCCCTGGATGCACTGGCTGGGCGTGGCCGCGTTCCTCGGCGTGGTCGCCCAGGGTGTGCTCGGCGGCTTGCGCGTGACGCTGCACATGGATTCGCTCGGCATTTATCACGGAACCATTGCGCAGTTGTTTTTCATTTTAACCTGCGCGCTGACAATGTTCACGAGCCGCTGGTGGCAGAGTCTGCAAACGGGCGGGGCGGGCAGTCCTCGGCCCGCCGCCGGCGCGCCCCGAGTGACGCGCCCGGCCGTAGCAAATTTGCGAACGCTGGTTCTGGCAACCACCATTTTGATTTTCGTCCAACTTATCCTGGGTGCCACGATGCGGCATCAGCACGCCGGACTGGCGATATCCGATTTCCCGCTCGCCTACGGCCGGGCGTGGCCGGACACCGGCGCCGCCGCCGTGGCGCACTACAACGCGCAGCGGACTCCCGTCAACGGCATCAATCCCATCACCGCGTTTCAAATCGAATTGCAGATGGCCCATCGCCTTGTGGCGCTGGCGATTCTCATCCTGGCGGCCTTGTGCGCCGGGCAAGCGTGGCGCCGGTTCGGTGGCCGGGATGCGCTGACGAAACTCGCGGGGTTCTGGCTGGCGCTGATCCTGTCACAGGTGACTCTCGGCGCGGCGACCATCTGGTTCAACAAAGCCGCCGACGTGGCCACGGCCCACGTGCTGGTCGGCGCGATGGTGCTGACGATCGGCGCACTCTGGTGTCTCGTGGCCTTCCGCCCTTCGGTGGCGGCGGTCCGTGCCCGCCGGTTTGAAGACGGGCGCTCGCCGGAAGCCGCTGCAACCATTGGCGCCCGGACGGCCCTGGCTGCCAATGAATGAGATGAAAGCCACAGCGGAAGCACTTCCCTCAACCCTCGTCGCGGAAAAAAGCCGGGCCGCCGTTTTCGCGGACCTGATCAAGGCGCGGTTGACGATGCTCGTGCTGCTGACGACGTATGTTGGATTTTACATCGGCTGGCACGGCGCGATGGATTTCGTTCTGATGTTTCACGCGCTGGCGGGCACGGCGCTGGTCGCGGCGGGCGCCTCGGCGTTGAACCAGTTGCTGGAGCGCGATTATGACGCGAAAATGCGCCGCACGCAGGATCGCCCGCTGCCCTCGGGCCGCTTGCAGCCGGTGACGGCGATGATTTTTGGCGGGGTGAGCGCGACGGCGGGGTTGATTTACCTGGCGCTGGCGGTGAACCTCATCACCAGCGTCATCGGCGCGGTCACGTTCGTCAGTTACCTGTTCATCTACACGCCGTTGAAGCGGGTAACCTGGCTGAACACGGCCATCGGCGCCGTGCCGGGGGCGATGCCGCCGTTGATGGGCTGGACGGCCGCGCGCGGCGAACTGAGCGGCGAAGGCTGGGCGCTGTTTGCCATCCTGGCGTTCTGGCAGATGCCGCATTTTTTTGCGATTGCCTGGATTTACCGCGACGAATACGCCAAGGCCGGTTTTAAAATGCTGCCGGTGGTGGACCCGGACGGACGGCGCACGGGACAACAAGCCCTAAGTTACACGCTGGCCCTGCTGGTCGTGAGTCTGAGTCCGTTTGTCTTCAAAATGACGGGCCCGGTTTATCTCGCCGCCGCGGTGGTGTTGGGCGCGGGATATCTCGGGTGTGCCATCCAGTTTTCACGGCAGATCCATTTCGCGTCGGCGGAGCCCGCCCGGGCGCGAGCGCGCCGGCTTTTTCTGGCGTCCATCATTTACCTGCCGCTGCTGCTGGCGGCCATGGTTTGGGACAAGGTGAGGTAAAAAATGACTGATTCCTGAATCCGAATGACGAAAGAATTCCCAATAACTCAATTCCGAAACCAGCCGGCACCCGTTCGGCATTTTTGGTCATTTGGGCTTGATCATTCTCTAGTCATTAGGGTTTCGTCATTCGTCATTTCCCGGGGTGAAACAGTATGACTCCAAGCGTAAGCAATATTCCTCTGCATGATGATGATGGAGCCGGTCATCGTAAGGCTGATCACCCCGAGGCGGGCTTCTGGCGGACGTATATTTTTTCGACCGACCACAAGGTCATCGGCGTTCAGTACGCGCTGGGGTCGCTATGTTTTCTGCTGTTCGGATTTTTCCTGATGCTGTTGATGCGCTGGCAGATTTCCAAGCCCGGCGTGCCCGTGCCCGTCCTCGGCCCGCTGCTGGCCCGGGCGCTCGGTTCGGCGGCCGCCAACGGCGCGTTGTCGCCGGACCTTTACAATTCCTTCGGGGCGATGCACGGGACGATCATGGTGTTTCTGGGAGTCGTGCCGCTGGCCTTTGCGGCGTTTTCCAACGTGGTTCTGCCGTTGCAGATCGGCGCGCCGGACATGGCCTTTCCGCGCCTCAACATGGCGAGTTTTCAGGCGTACGTCATCGGCGGCGTTATCATGCTGGCCAGCTTCTTCATCCCGGGCGGCGCGGCGCAGGCGGGCTGGACCTCCTATTCGCCGCTCGCCACCGCCATCCCGACGGACGGACAAACTTTCTGGATCATCGGCATGGTTTTCATCATCACCTCGTCGCTGTTGAGCGCGGTGAATTTCATCGCCACCATCATTCAAATGCGCGCGCCGGGCATGACCTGGATGCGCCTGCCGTTTTTTGTCTGGGCGCAGTTTGTGACGAGCTTCCTGCTGTTGCTGGCGTTTCCGCCGCTGGAAGCCGCCGCCATCATGCAGTTGATGGACAAGGTGGCGCACACGAGCTTCTTCCTGCCGACCGGTCTGGCGGTCGGCGGCCAACTGGCGAACATCAGCGGCGGGGGCAGCCCCCTGCTGTGGCAGCATTTGTTCTGGTTCCTCGGCCATCCGGAAGTCTATGTGCTGATCCTCCCGGCCATGGGCATCGTTTGTGAAATCATCGCCAACAACACGCGCAAGCCGATCTGGGGCTACAAATCGCTGGTGTATTCGGTGCTCGCCATCGGTTTTCTGTCGTTCCTCGTGTGGGCGCACCACATGTATCTGACCGGCATGGGCACCAAGGTGGCGGTGTTCTTCCAGACCACCACCATGATCATTTCGATTCCGTCGGTGATCATTCTGACCTGCCTGCTCATTTCGTTGTGGGGCGCCTCCATCCGCTTCAACACCCCCATGCTCTTCGCGCTGGCGTTCCTGCCGATGTTCGGCATGGGTGGCCTCACCGGCCTGCCGCTCGGCTTCAATATCAGCGACGTGCATCTGCACGACACGTATTACATCATCGCCCACTTCCATTACGTCGTCGCGCCGGGAACGATTTTTGCGCTCTTCGCGGGCATTTATTACTGGCTGCCGAAACTGACGGGACGGATGATGAATGAATTCTGGGGGCGCGTGCATTTCTGGACTTCGTTGGTTTTCATGAACGTCGTGTTTATGCCGATGTTCGCACAGGGCATGGCGGGCATGTTGCGCCGCATGACGGACGGCGGCGCGAACTACTCGGCGGCGGTCAACGCCAGGGCCGGGGCCGAGGTGATCGGCGGCTTGAGCAACAACATCATCGAGATGCACACCTGGATCCTGTGGGGTGCGTGCGCCCTGGGACTGGCACAAATCCCATTCATCATCAATTTGTTCTGGAGCCTCAAACACGGGGAAAAAGTGGACAGCGACAACCCGTGGCAGGCGACGACGCTGGAATGGCAGACGGCCACGCCGCCGCCGCATGGCAATTTTCCCGAGGCGCCCCGGGTCTATCGCGGCCCGTACGAATACAGCGTCCCCGGGCACGCCGCGGATTTCACGCCGCAGAACGAACCGGAGAAATAAATCGTCATGGATTTTCCCTACATCGTCGAACCCCGCCGCGACACCGGCTTGTACAATGCCAAGCTGGGCATCTGGCTGTTCCTCGCGTCCGAGGTGATGCTCTTCGGCGCGCTGTTTTCCGCCTATGTTCTGCTGCGGGTCGGCGCGGAGCCCGGCATGTGGCCGCACGGCTGGCTCAATGTTCCGGTCGGCACGGCCAACACCATCGTGCTCATCACCTCCAGCATCACCACCGTCCTGGCCTGGGTCTCGTGCCAGACGCGCCAATTCGGGCGGTTCAGATTTTATCATGCCTGCACCCTCCTGCTGGCGCTCACCTTCGTGTGCATCAAGTCGTATGAATATCACGACAAGTTCACGCATTACGAATTCACCCTGGCCAACGGCAAATTCGCCGACGGCCATCTGGTTGAAAAATCAAGGGACTTCAACCTGGCCCAAAAGACCGGCAGCGTGATCCTGCACGGCCGCGAGGTGGAACGCGAGGTGGAATTGATGGACCTGCACCGGCCCGAAGCCCGGCACCTTCAGCACGTGGAAATCACCATTCCCGCTACTGGGATTAAGAAGATGGAACGCTACGGCCCGTGGCATCACACTTATCTGGCCATCTATTTCACGCTGACAGGCTTGCACGCGTTGCACGTGATTTGCGGCGCGGTGGTCATCGGCTTCCTCTGGGGGCCGGGCGCCAAAATGTGGCAGACCGATCCCAAACGCTTCACCAACCGCATCGAAATCTCCGGCCTGTTCTGGCACTTTGTGGATCTGGTGTGGATATTCTTGTTTCCGGTTTTGTACTTACTTTGAGGTTATGGTATGTTTAACTTAAAGTTATGAGCGACCACGAGCTGACCGCCCACGAAACGCATTCGGTGCGCGGCTATATCTTCGTTTTCATCGCCCTGCTGGCGGGGACGGGGCTGACGGTGTGGGCGTCGTTCATTCACTTTGGCAGCCAGGAAATCAACATTGCGGTGGCGCTGACGATTGCCACCGTGAAGGCGTTTCTGGTGGTGGCCTATTTCATGCACCTCATTTCCGAGCGCAAAATGATTTACTGCGTCATGGGTTTCACCGCGTTTTTCTTCGCGGCCATGATGGGCCTCACTCTCTGGTCCCTGGCGCCGAACAACCTCGTCCACACGTAATCGTCCTATGTCCCTGAAAGCCTTCCATATCCTCTTCATCACCCTCTCCAGCGGGCTCGCGCTGGGATGCGGCGTGTGGCTGCTCATCAGCGGCTTCTCCGCCGACGGCGCGAAAAGGGACATCCTCTTTGGCATCGGTTCGCTGCTGGGCGGAGCCGGACTGATTTTTTACGGCCGGTATTTTCTCAAAAAACTCAAAAACGTCAGTTATTTATGAAAGCGAAATCAGTAGCTGCGACGCCCCCGTCGCAGAGGGTGGAAGCGACGCCTCGTCGCTCCCTGGCAAAACGCCCGCTTTTGCTGGCGCGGGCAATTGCGCCGGCGGCGGCTCACCCACTTTTCGGTGGCGTGGCGTCACCGCTGCTTTTCGCCTGCGCCGCCTGCACGGGCAAATCCGATTCGTCGCTGGCGGTGGGCATGAACTGGGGCATCGTCACGCTGCTCGGTTTCGTCCTCTGCGTGTTAAGCTGCCTGGTCGTTTTCTTCGTTCACGTCGCCCGCCGGACGGCGGCGGACGACGATGAGGCGACGCCGGCCGGACCGGTCGAGTAATTTTTATGAAGCAATGGTTTGGTGAAAAAATTCTCGGGTTGCCGCCGCTGGCCTCGGCCAACGGCCGGGGGGTGGACGACCTCATTATTTACGTTCACTGGCTGATGCTGGCGCTGTTCATCGGCTGGATCCTCTATTTCTTCTACGCGCTCCACCGGTTCCGCCGTTCCCGCAATCCCCGGGCGGATTACGTGGGCGTCAAAAATCACGCCTCGAATTACCTCGAACTGGCCGTGGCCGGCGTCGAGGCCGTGCTGTTGATTTTCGTGGCCGTGCCGCTGTGGGCCAAAGCTGCGGACAAGTTCCCGCCTGCCAGCGAATCCACCGTTGTCCAGATCGCCGCGCAGCAATTTTCGTGGAACGTCCGCTACGCCGGGCCCGACGGCGTTTTTGGCAAACAGGACATGAAGTTCGTCGCCCTGGACAACGTCTTTGGCATGGACCCGGCCGATCCGGACGGCAAGGACGATCTCCAGTTGGTCAACGAGATTCATGTGCCCGTCAACAAGCCGGTCATCATCTATCTCAGTTCCAAGGACGTGGTCCATTCGCTGAAGATCATCGCCATGCGCGTCTGCCAGGACGCGATTCCCGGCCTGCGCGTTCCCGTCTGGTTCACGCCCACGACCATTGGAAAATACCAGATCAATTGCGCGCAGCTTTGCGGCAACGGCCACGCGGCCATGTCCGGCGGCTACCTGACCGTTGAAAGCCGGGAGGATTTTGATAAATGGATCAAGTCCAGGAGCGGCACGACCACCAGCTTTGAATAGAAGCCGGAGCGCGACCCCAATATCGTAGCAGCCGACGTGGCTCTAACTTTTGCCGGATGAGAATGAGCGGACTCACATCCGCTGCTACATCAATAATCGAGGACGAGTACCCCTCAATATTTGCTGCTGGCAAGTGACATTGCCGGTGTTCCTCCTCAAATGATTCCGGAGCGCACGCCAGCCTTGGCTTGCGGCGGCTTTTTTTTGAGCGCATAATCCCAACCGGCATGGCTGATACTCCTCAACAACTGCCGCGCACGCTCTGGATCGGGCTCCTCCTCGTCCTGGTCATGCTTTGCCTGGCTTATGCGCTTTCCCTGATGGGACTCAATCGCGTCCGCCGGCAACAGGCGCTGCCCGTAATCGGCCCGGTCGCCGGATTTACCCTCATGGATCAGGATGGGCGGCTCATCACGCTCGCCGATTTGAGCAATCGCGTCTGGGTCGCCGACATTGTTTTCACGCGCTGCGCCGGGCCGTGCCCCGTCATGAGCCAGTCCATGAAGTCGCTCCAGGACGCCCTGCCGCCGACGAGCAGCGCGAAACTGGTGACGCTGACCACCGACCCCGATTTCGACACGCCGTTGGTCCTGAAAAAATACGCCGGGCGGTTTGGCGCGGATTCCAACCGCTGGATGTTCCTCACCGGCACGAAAACGGAAATCGGCCGGCTCGCCGCCAACAGCCTCAAGCTCAGCGCCGTCCCGGTGAAACCCGAAGACCGGCAGAACCCGGAGGATCTGTTCATTCACACCACGATTTTTGTCATCGTGGACAAGCACGCGCGGCTGCGCGGCTCCTTTGAAACCCAGGGCGACGGCGTAAATTGGACGAACGTCCTGTCGCGCATCGTCGCCACAATTCGCCAATTGGAAAGCGAGTAGATCCCATGCTCTCTGGAAATCGTCACCAGGAGCGCTGGCGTCTCGCCGGCGCGTGGATGCCTGCCGGAAAAACACAACGCGCCGGCGAGACGCCGGCGCTCCCGGGTTTATGATCATGACTGTTCATGATTTGCCCGCCGTCAACGCCTTGCTTAACGCGCTCAGTGCGCTTTTCCTGGTCGCCGGGTACGTTTTCATCCGGCAAAAAAAACAGATCACCCATCGCAACTGCATGATCGCGGCGCTCGTCACCTCGATTGTTTTTCTGGCGTGCTACCTCACCTATCATTTCAATGTCCAGACCGTCACCCGTTTTCGCAACCCCGCGTGGTTCCGTCCGATTTACCTGGTGATTCTCCTCACGCACACCGTCCTGGCCACGGTCATCGTGCCGATGATTCTTATGACGCTTTACCGGGCGGGGCGGCGGAATTTTGAGGCGCACAAACGCATCGCCCGCTGGACGTGGCCGTTGTGGAT
>Ga0315295_10005997_pt1 | contig 10381 bp, 10 predicted proteins | sample YL17G14_0_MG_FD_204453 | JGI IMG/M metagenome (GOLD analysis project Ga0315295, IMG submission 204453) | Sediment microbial communities from Yellowstone Lake, YNP, Wyoming, USA - YL17G14_0 | ecosystem: Environmental > Aquatic > Freshwater > Lake > Sediment | place: USA: Wyoming | collected... | reverse complement strand
AAGATTTACTACTCCTAAGACAGCGAATAAACAACCCACGCTTACCAAAATAGAGAGGTGGGAAATCCTTTCTGCCAGCAGGCTGCTTATAAACATGAACAACAGGAATCCTAAATGCATTACTATCTCAAGGGAACTAAAAATCTTGCCCATCATCACGTTATCGCTCACATTGTGTATGATGGTGTTTGAGGCAATCATAATCGGAGAAATCACCAGGCCAAAGGACAAAGATAACATCGCGGCAATCATAAAATAGGGATAACGGTGTATGGTGAAGGCAAAAACAACCAGCATTATGCCACTTAAAACCAGGGAGACAAATATTATCTTATAGTGGGAAAACCGCTGGCCAAACTTCCCGTAGGCTAGCGATCCTAAAAACAGGCCTAGCCCTAAAAACATAATCAGAAACCCCAGGTCTTTAGTTGCCGAATGCAGGGTCTTTTGCACAAAGACAATCAAGACCACATAAACCGCTCCTAATGCCGACCATAATATAAAAATGATGCCGGCGGTAAATCTGATATCTTTCTTCTGAATAAAATACAGAATCCCCTCTTTGACCTCCTGCAGCACGGACTTCCTGATAACCTCGACGATTTCCTTGCTTACTTTTTTGAGATTCATAGAGGTGTGGGATCTTTTAGCAATAATAAAGATGAGTGTACCGGAGACTAAAAAACTTAAAGAATCCAGGTAAAAACCGCTTTTGGCGCCCAACCACTCTACCACTACCCCGCTTATGCCAAAACCCAATATAGCGGCAATCATGCCGGTAGTATTAACCAGGGAATTTGCCATCAATAAATCCCTCTTCTCAACCAGGTCGGGGATTATGGCTAATTTCGCCGGCACGAAAAACCTTCCGATGGAAAACACTATAAATATGATAAGGTATATCGGAACGAGGCTCTTTGTATAAAATAAAAAAAACGGGATAGTAAATACCAGGATCGCCCTTAAAAAATCGCAGGCGAACATTGTACGGCGCCTGTCCCACCTATCCACATATACCCCGGCAATAGGGCCGATGATGAATACGGGGATTATGGTAAAGGAAAGGATTTTAGCGATTTCTATTGTGGAGCCGGGCGCCCTTAAATAGACAAAGGCGATCAGGGCCATCTGGTCAAGCCTGTCTCCCAGCTGGGAGATTATCTGGCCCAGCCACAGCAAAAAGAAGTTACGATTTTTTAAAACCTCGTGAAATTTGGACATATAAATACTGAGGCTGCCTAAGGGAATAAATAAGCTGGCGAGAGGAATTGAACCCCCGACCCGCGCTTTACGAAAGCGCTGCTCTGCCAACTGAGCTACGCCAGCGTCATTAGGCAAAATGTTATACCATTATACCAACTTTTTTATTATAGTCAACCCTGCTTAACCAAAAAAATAAATTGACAAAATAAAAAAAAGTGTTATGCTTAGTTTAGTTGGTAACAGAACAAGGAGAAGTAAAGAGATTGTTAGTCTTAAGTAAACCGTAAAGCAGAAAAATAAGTTGTATGCTTTGCGGTTTTTTTATTAAGGGGAGGTGAAAAAGTAACAAATGGCAAAAGGCAAAGTGAAATGGTTTTCAAACCAAAAGGGCTATGGCTTTATCACTGCTGAGGACGGTAAAGACGTGTTCGTGCATTACAGCGTAATTACAGGAGACGGCTATAAAACCCTGGAGGAGGGCCAAGAAGTAGAATTTGAAATCACTCAAGGCCCAAAGGGTGACCAGGCAGCGAACGTTACCAGAATATAATCTATAAAAAGGGAACCGATAGAAACCCCGCCCATTTATCAGAAATAATGGGCGGGGGTTTATTTTACATTGATTCTCTGATTATTAATTAAAAGGGTTACGCCCCACACCCAGCTAATCTGGTTGTGGGGTTTTTATTCACGCCCTTATTTATACGCTCCTATTTTATTACCATTCTTATCATAGTAAGACCACTCGCCGGATAATTTTCCATGTCGGAAATAAGCTTCGCTTTCTATCTGCCCACTCTCGTAATAAACCTTGGTTAAACCCTCTACCCGGCCATCATGATAATAACTCTCCATTTTCAGTTCTCCGCTCTCGTAAAAGAATAAACCCAGTCCTTCCATTTTACCCTTGAGATAGAACTGCTGCGATTTAACTTTGCCATTCTTATAATAATTTTTATTAGAACCTTCGCACAAATCTCCCCGATAAACCTGTTCACGCTGAAGTTCCCCGCCTACATAATAATATTTGGCAGTCCCTTCGCGCTTATTATCTTTATAAGGTATATTGGATTTAATGGCTCCGTCGGGATAATACTCCCTGGCCACTCCATCAAGTTTTCCTGCCAGATACGGCTCTTCCATTTTTAACCTGCCATCCTCAGAATAATATTTGGCTATTCCCTCGCATAAATCATCCTTATACGTATTTTCTAACCTGACTCGTTGCCGAGCTATCGCCTGATTTGTTGTAGTCTGTCTGAAGCTATAATAATATAATGCCGACCCATTACGCTTATCATCTTTGTATTGTATATCGAAAAACAATTCTCCTTTCTGGTTATATATTCTCTGCGATCCATTACGCAGACCGGATTTATAATTATACTCTGATCTTAAAGTTCCATCTTTGTAATAATACTTAATTATTCCCTCCAGCCTACCATCCACATAAGGTTTCTCTGCTTTTACCTGACCGTTGGTGTAATAATATCTTGCTGGCCCATCGAGCTTGCCATTCTTATAATTAAAGGCTGCCTGCAGGCTACCATCAGGCAAGTATCTCTTCTCTAGCCCATCCTTTACGCTATTTCTATATGATGCCTCTGAAAAGAGCGCACCATTATGCCAATAAATTTTTATGACACCGTCTTTTATCACGATGGTTTGCGCGCTCGCCCTAACCACATAAATCAAAATATTAAATGATAATAATATAATTATCGTGATTTTTTGCATTTTTATCATTTAGATTTCGCTTTTTCGCTCTCCGCGCTCCTTCTTTCGGCAATAAGATAGAGGCTTCTAGTTTCTAATTATACCACTTCAATTCCATAATCGTAAGGAATTTAGGCAATAGAAAAGCGGGGTTATGAAAACCCCGCTTTTGACAACATTAGGTCCCCGCAGCTAATCGCTGCGGGGATAAATTCGGCCAAACAACTTACGTCGCCCCTTCGGGACTCCGTAAGTTGTGGCCTCATTTATGCCGAGGAGAAGAACCTAACTTGCTATTTATGTAACTGCTTATTTTATATTGTCTTGCAGACATTTACAATACCCTCTGTGTCTTTAACGTGTCGTTAATTTCAAAAGCTATCGCTAAAATGTGATAACTTTATCACTCTCTTTGACGATTTCATACATATCTTTCATCGTATTGATTGGGCACATCTCGGTACTTTCTTGATTTCGAGACTTGATACATGTGCCACAGGCAAAAATCTTGCCGCCCGATTCTATAAATTTCTTTGCCTGCTCAACTGTATTGAATTTCTCTATGCTTATTGCCTGATATTCCACGCCTTTGCCCATGAGAAATACCTTAACTTCGTCTTTCTGACCAAGACAAAAGTTAGCATAACGCAGGGCATTCCAACATGTTTCAGAGTCGTTATTTGAGATGATAACCCCTATCTTCATTTTTCTTCCCTCCTTGTGTCCTTTAAATAGCAGGCGTAGGAACGTCTTTCCAAGCTGTTGCTTTCTCAACTTTCTTAGCGTTTAAAATCTCCCCTGTTTTAGTATTTATATCAATGGAATAGATCGGGATTCTGGCAGTATTAAACGATAACAACTGCTTACCGGAAAGACGCTTGTTGTAATCGTTGTCTATTTCAACGATGATAACTCGTCTATACGGACAAGTCTCGCAGGTTAAATTAGGATCGTTTATGCCCAATGGGCAATGATGTCTTCTTGCAACAGCGGGGTCAACATTATGCATCTTTGCCATATGGAATGACGGCGATGTTCTTAAATGCTGGAATGGATGCAGCACCCAATCCGAAATCATGGCAACGGTATGATGCTGTTTATACAAATGGAATTCAGCATCAGTATCGGCAATCATTCCCTGCATAATATAATCCGGCGACATTAAATATCCCAAATAATCTTTATTGTCTTTTAAAGAATCTAGTTTTCCTGCAGTCTGTGCCTTGATAATACCGTTAAGGGCCGATGCAACTAGCGCGTTGTCTTCTGGCAGCATAGATACAAGCGTAATGTTATTTTTAGATGTAAGCGGAAGCAAATTTACCGTAATAGTCCTAAGCAAGAATCCTGCTCCTATGACTACGGCTATAATTATTATGGGGATGGTAACAAACTTAATTAAAGAACTTGCTGCAAATCTACCTGGCAGAGCAACACGGCTCTCAATAAGCCTAGGTAAAAACATACCAGTGTTATCCATGTATTGCTTATATGACTCACCGTATTGATTTAACATTCTGCGTTCTTCATCTTTAGCCAGGAAATAATAAAGAATGAACATTAGAGATAAACTTGCTAACACGATGAACCTCGGCCATAAGATGCTCATACCAATGCCCCATATTCCAAGACTTAGATATTGAGGATGGCGGATATAGGTATATAAACCCTTGTTTGCTATCCCCCATTTGAATATCTTACCCAAATATACCTGTAACGCACATGTAATAAAAAATAAAACCCCAATTACAAAAAATACCGAACCTAGTATACGAACCGTTTGAAGGAACGGGGTTGGAGGAAGAATCATGTGTGGCAAAAAGAAGCTTGTAAGCCATTTTGTGGCGGTATACTGGTTTAACCACTTGAATACCGGGTTGAATACAGAGTAAAAAAAGAAAGCAAACGGGCTAATCATTATCATGACTTCGAAAGCCATAATAAAGAAAACAATTATGCTTCCGCGTCCAGCAATTAATGTTATCAGTTCTTCAATTTTTGTTTTCTTCATAAAGAACCTCTCTTTCATAAAATAAAAATGGAAATAATCGCCCCCAGTAGAACGACGTAAAGAATATCTACCTTTTTAAGTAACGCCACTAAGGCTATTAAACCTAACAATACCCTTGTTGCATTCCATGGAACTGCAAATGCAAACTTGATGGTTATAAAACATAGTAACCCTACAAATGAAGCATAGATTGCTCTCGTAGCACCCAAAAAATAGCGAGAACCCTTTAATCTATCGAAGAAGGGCGTTACGAGAATTACCATCAAAAACGAAGGAGTGAATATTGCAAGTGTTGCAACTACCGCTCCTGATAATCCGTACAACAAATATCCAACAAAAGTTGTACTCATAGTAATCGGGCCGGGAGTGATTTGCCCGAGTGCGATTCCGTCCATGAAAGTTTTACTGTCCATCCACCCTCTTACTCCCACAATTTCATGATGCATCAAAGGGAGGGCTGCGAATCCTCCTCCAAAGGCAAAAAGGTCGATTCTAAACATTAGAAGAGCCAACTTAAAAAGGTTTCTATCAAAAAAATAGAGCCCCGTCAAAGCTAAAAAAATAATCAAGACTATTAATGTTATTTTTTTAAGTAGCTGAGTATCTTTTTTGACCTGGTTAAATACCTTAGGAGTATTGCTGTTTTTGAAGAACAAAATTCCCGCAAGGGCAGTTCCAAAAATTACGATGAATGGGCTTATCCCTATCCATAAAATAATTGCTGATATAATAGGGATAAAAATATCTTGGTAGCTTTTTAACATACTCTTCCCGAAAGAAAAAGTTGCCTGAGCAACGATTGCAACAACAATTACTTGAAGACCGTTAAATAGCGAAACAACCTTAGGCATATTATATGAGCTGGCATAAAATGCTGAAAGTATAAGCATCAAAATAAATGCGGGTAAGCCGAATCCAAGGAAAGAAACAAACGCTCCAAATATATTTCTTGTTCTTAGCCCGACATAAGCCGCCGTTTGCATTGCCGTTGAGCCTGGGATGGATTGACAGAGGACAACGCCATCCTTAAAAGTTACTTCATCTATCCACTTATATCGGCCTACGGCCATTTTTTTAATGTAGGCAACCATGGCTGGGCCCCCAAAAGCTGTTAAACCAAGCCTGAAAAACGACCAAAATAAACTAGGGATTGTAGGTTCATTATGTTTTTGATTACTAGGTATCATGTTAAATATCACTCATTATTTTATTCATATTGGAAATATTCCTAATGACAACCGTGCTGTGCACAGGCATTTTGTACGGTTATTTCCTCAAGCCCGCCTTTCGTAAACTGGCTGATAATGTCTGCAACTGTTCCCGGAATAGCCCGATAAGCCTTGATCCCGCTTTGATTAAACCCTTGAACCGCCCGAGCACCCATTCCACCGGTGACCACAGCGTCAATCTTCTTGCCCATTAATGCGTTCATTGGTTGACACATACCGTGCGCATGATTTTGATTTGCATTATCAATAATCTCCACTAAATCTTTCTCTGTGTCAACAATGGTAAAATACGGCGCACTGCCAAAATGCCCATAAACCTGTGCACTCTTGCCTTCATTTGTTTCTGTTGGAATACATAGTTTCATTTTGCCACTCCTTTCTTAAACTCTTTTAACCATACCGCCTTCTATCTTTAATGCTTTGGCGTTTAAAAGGACATCTGCTATTTTTTTGTGAGCTGAATTTATAATATTGCCGAAGGTCTGCCGGGAAATATCCATTTTCTTAGCTGCGTCTTCCTGATAAAGACCATCAAAATCCGCAAGCCTTATTGCCTCTAGTTCGTCCAGAGTAAGATTCACCTCTTCAAGCATATCCAAAGGGATGCCGCGGGGTTTGAAATAATTTGTGTCAGGACTACACCTTATTCTTCTACATCTACAAGGTCTAGACATCTATATTCCCTTGGGTTATTGGCATATGCTAATAATAAACCACGATTTACTTTTTGTCAAGACTATTCTATTCGATTTACAAAATAAAAAGAGAGGAACTTTTTATAAGTCCCTCTCTTTCAATAATTTGCCGAGGAGAAGAATCGAACTTCCCACGCCGGCCTTTTCAGGGCCGCGCTCTACCACTGAGCTACCTCGGCTTAGTCGCTGCGCTATAGGTTATTCAAGGCTCACAAGTAAACCTGCTTGTGCAAATCTATATATCTAAAGCTTATCTCGCTATGTTACGACGCTTCGCTCTCCATGGGGAAACCAATGGTTTCCCCTCTGGCGTCGCTCGGTAACAGGAGTTAGTTGGCTCGCTCCTGTCACCCCTTCCTTTTAAGTTTAGAGCTTTCCTTGGGAAGAAAACAATCTTTTCTTCCCAAACCCATCCTTTTAGGTTCTTAACAACATACCAATCTATAGCTTTCTTATGTCCGCTGTGCGGACAGTTGTTAAGAACCTTTGTCGTTAGCTAAGTATGGCTATCTAATCTTTTTACCACAAAAGGAGAAAAAATCAAGTAGATTACAAAGAGGGCAAATAATGAAACTCCCGCCCTTTTTGAAAATGCAGCGGTAGTCAACAAAAGAGTCAACACTAAAACGGTTAGTTTTATTTTCTTTCCGATTAGCTCTTTTAAGCCGTCTAAATTAAGATACTTAACGCGGGAGACCATTAGAATCGCAAGAATTACAACTATAATAAGAAAAACAAAAGGCACCGGTCTGGGCAATGATAGATATTCCTTCTTTCTATACATTAATATAAAAGAAGCCACCACCCCTCCGCTTACAGTGGTAGGTAAACCATAAAAATAACTGCTCAGTTTCTCTTTCGGGGTAATATTGTATTTAGCCAGGCGCATTACGCTGCAGAAAAGATAAAAAAACAGCGCTAGGGTTGACCAGAGATGGAAAGACCGGTAGATGAAAGTATAGCTCAGGACAGAAGGTGCAATGCCAAACGAAACTACATCTACCAAGGAATCTAATTCTTTGCCGAACTCGCTGGGAGTAGAATTTTTCCTTGCAATCTGACCGTCTAAGCCGTCAAGGATAACCGAAAGAACTATTGCCCAGGAGGCGAATGTAAAGTGACTCTCCAGAGAAAAGATGATTGAAACAAAACCGCAGACAAGGCTTAAGATAGTAAGGGAATTTGCTAAATAATTCATTTTACCTCTTCCGTAATCTTCGTGTATATATCCTGCGCCAGAGATATATCAGGTAGACGGTGCTTGCGCGCGGAAATCCTTAATCTGGTGGTTGCGCGAGTCAACCTGATCAACCTAATCCACACCTGGCTTGAATCTGCCTCTATTTGGATAACTCCCTTACTATAATCTTCGCTTTTTATCGCACCGCGGATCCTTGCGACAGTCTGGGCCGCATTCCATAAGCTGTCATAAGGCTTATCGGTCTCTCCCTGTATGGTATCCTTGCTTGCCGCATACGTACCGACTGCTCCGGCTGCTCCTCCTACGATAAACCAGCATCCTGATATATTCAGGAGAATAAAAGGGACTAACAACAAAAGAATAATTGATTTTATCATTTGAGCTCCTTTTTTGAAAATACCTTTATAAAACAAAAAACAGTCAGTCCAAGAATTATCCCCCACGAAATAAACAAAAATATCCAGCCGCCTGTCTTCATCTTAACTTCTCTGCTTCTATCTTTTTCTTTCTCCAGGCAATTTTAACCAGGAGCGCTAAAGTTAAAAATATCAATACTAGGCCCAGCCTTGTGCCGAATATAAACGGCCGGTTCAGGGAAGAGACATTCCTCATAAATATTATGGGCAGCCACTCCTGCCAGAACCACATCCCCAAGATTAAAAACAGAAATAATGGCGTGATATATCTGATAATAAATTTATAAACCCTCGGCACCTGCATATCCGCACCTCTATGTATCTCGTCCCAGGCCTTTTCCATTCCGAAGACCCAGGCAAAAAGTATGGTTTCTATTGTGGCAAAGAGGACTAAAAAGAAAGTCCCGCCCCAGAAGTCCAATTCGTCGACCACTCCGTTCCTTAAGAAAAATATCGCCGGCTGGCAGAGTATAAATGAAACGGTGCCGAATATCAGAATTGCTTTTTTCCTGCTGATATCGAATTCATCTTCCAAAAAAGCCACCGCGGGTTGTGCTAACGAAATTGAAGAGGTTATGCCCGCCAGGAACAACAAGAAGAACCAGATAAATCCTAAAATCTGCGCCAAAGGTAATTTATTTAAGACTAAAGGCATGGTGACAAAGCCCAAATTAAAGACGCCTGAACGCGCGATAGATTGTATTTCCGAAGGACCAAAAAAGACAAAGGCCGCAGGTATAACGATGCTACCGCCCAGGATAACCTCAGCTACCTCATTGGTGCCGGAAGCGGTGAGGCCGGAGAGCACCACATCGTCTCCCTTGGAGAGATAACTGGCATAGGTAAGTATAACTCCGATACCTACGCTTAAGGTAAAGAATATCTGGCCTGCTGCTTCCAGCCAAACTTTCGCCGACTTTAAAGCTGAAAAGTTTGGATTCCATAAGAATCCAAATCCATTGGAGACATTCCAGCTAGGCTTGGTCAAATCAGGCGTGCCTAAGGTAATAACCCTAAGCATTAGTATGAAACCAAAGATAAATAAAAGCGGCATTGCCCATTTGCAGAGCTTTTCTATACCGCCTTTAATCCCGTAATATATCACCCAGATATTCAAAATAAAGGTGATTAAGAAAAACAGGTAGGCCGGGCCCAGCCCCTGAAAGTATTGATTATTTTCCAGGCCCTGGAACCCGCGTAAAAAACTATGCATAGCCGCCTGGTCAGCTAATTTGCTGTATTTTCCGGCCAGGGCAAAGAGACTGTAAGCCAGGGTCCAGGATTCTATAAAGGTATAATATATAAATATAACCAAGGGCCCGAATATGCCTATTACGCCGAAATATTTGATAAAACGGTTCTTCTGCCAGACGCTGTGGAATATCCCGGGTGCTGTGCCGTGTCCAAAGCCCCCTCCGTAACGGCCCAGGGTCCATTCAATCCACATCAGCGGTATGCCCAATAAGAACAACGAGACAAAATAGGGGATCATAAACGCGCCGCCGCCGTTAGAGGCTGCCTTGGCAGGGAAACGCAGGAAATTCCCCAGCCCGACGGCAGAACCCGCCACAGCCATAATAATGCCTAAACGCGAACCCCAGCTATCCCTTTTCTTCGCCTTGTTCATTAAGCCAACCTTCTGATTTATCTAAACGCCGGGTTATTCCCCGGCTTGATTTTTCTCCGCAGACGATTATTTTGGGCTGGATAAGTAGCATTATTATATCTACCCTGAAATTGCTTTGCAAGTAATTTGTAGCCGCAGTCTTACATCCCTACATAACGCTTTGTGCTTCCTGAAGCAAAGGAAAGATTCCCTGAAGTTCCTCTTTGGATAGCCGTCCTAGCTTGGCAAAGGCCGGCCTGCCCTCCCTGTCCTGGAGTTCCCTGGTAATCTGCACCTTTTTAGC
>Ga0315295_10005994_pt1 | contig 10386 bp, 5 predicted proteins | sample YL17G14_0_MG_FD_204453 | JGI IMG/M metagenome (GOLD analysis project Ga0315295, IMG submission 204453) | Sediment microbial communities from Yellowstone Lake, YNP, Wyoming, USA - YL17G14_0 | ecosystem: Environmental > Aquatic > Freshwater > Lake > Sediment | place: USA: Wyoming | collected... | reverse complement strand
GGGAGGGAGATGCTGATCTCGCGTTCGAGTCAGACCTGCTCCCTGGGCGCCGCCATCGCCGCTGCGGTCGCAGCCGGCAAGGCTAACGGCGGATACGACAGCTTTGCAGACGCCCAGAGCGCCATGTGCGGGGTGAAGGACATCAGCTACAAACCCATTCCCGAAAACCACCACGTCTACCGGCAGCTCTACCCGCTCTACCTGCAGCTGCACGATGCCTTTGGCCTGAAGACCAGGTCCGGCACCTTGGCCAACGTCATGAAGGAATTACTTCAAATCAAAGAATCGCAAACCCCCCATACACCCTGAGTCTCAAAGGGGGGTGAGTTTTAAGGATGCCCTTCTTATACCAAGTTGCATTCAAACAAATACGATAACACACAGGGGGCCCCCTCACCCGCACCCTCTCCCCCTGATTTTGGGGGAGAGGGAAGGGGTGAGGGGGGTACGCATTATGAATGCAAATTGGTATTATATGTCCAGGTGTTTAAAATATCCCAGATAGTTTCTGTTTATCTCAAACATCTCCTTCACCATGGAGCGGATCTCTGCCAGGGAAAGTACGGCGGCCGTAAGCGGGTCGTGCAAGATTGCCTGAAATACAAGGCGGGCATCACCTGTCAGAACGGCTGTGATTGCCATCTCCTCTATCATGGAGTTGGTATGGACAAGGGGGACAAGCTGGGGCGGTAAAGCACCGACATGGACAGGATGGAAACCGCCTCTATCCACATAAACAGGAACTTCAACACAGGCTCCCTGCGGCAGGTTGGTTATCAGGTTGGTATTAGGCACATTGCCGTTGAAACAATACGTCTCACCGCCCAAGAGGGCATTTATTATGTAAGCGGCATATTCGAGGCCGCGCCTTAATCCGTCCGGTGCTATCGGTTCTTCAAGTTCCTTTTTGACCCGCTCTTTCCATGTTGTTTCCGTCTCCTGATATTCCTTAAGGATATAGGCATATTCGCCAGGATTCCAGCCTTTGCCGGGCAGACAATACTTTTCGATCAGATCCGGTCGTTTTCTGAACCATGCATTGTATTCGGAATTGTGCCCGCTTGACTCTGTAGGAAAATATCCCAGGTGCAGATACATTTCGTTGCGTACGATCTCTTCATTGTAGATATCCGGGTTTTCAGTGATGGCCTTGTAAATGAGCGGGTAGGCATCTTTTCCGTCCATCTCGTACTTCAGATAAAAAGCCTGATGGTTTATGCCGGCACAGGTATAGGTGATGTCGTCAAATGACCGAGCGCCTATCCAGCAGGCCAGCATGACTGCCGTGCCCTGAACAGAGTGACAGAGACCCGTCACAGGCATATGCGTGCTGCGCTGAAGTGCGCCGCAAAGCATGGCCATCGGGTTTGTGTAATTGAGCAGAACGGCGCTGGGACAATATCTTTCCATGTCGCGTATGATTTCAAGCAGGGGAGGAAGTGTGCGCAGAAACCTGAAAATACCGCTTGGCCCGCGTGTATCACCAACATTGATATCCACCCCGAATTTCTTGGGGATCTCGATGTCATGTCTCCAGACCTCGGTTCTTCCTGACAAGATAGTCGTCAGGACGATATCGGCATCTTCTAGTGCCACCCTTCTATCCTTCGTGGCAATTACTTTTGCAGGATAATTGCCTGCTGCAATAATCTTGCTTACCGCCCTTTGAGCGAAATCAAGCCTTTCGGCATCGATGTCCATAAGGGCCAGGGTAGCATCCTTCATCAATTCGAAGGTGAGGATGTCCCGAACAAGCTCAGTTGTAAATGTCAGGCTGCCGGCACCGATAAATGCTATTTTAGCCATTATCCCTCCATCGCTATTTATTCTGATTCCACAGCACCGTATCCTATGGAAATGCTGTTAATTCATGTTGTCTCAGCCTGTTTTCCTAGCATCAGACCTGGTTCTCTGTCAATTTGTATTACGAAAGTTTCGCACCTCTGTTTGTCATGATGAAGCAAGAAAAAGTCAGGTGAACCTTGGTGATGTCCGTGAAATATTAACATTTAGGAAATCCTGGTGTCAGGTCCTGTCAATAGACAAAAGTGTGCTCGCTGTGCAACTTTATCAATTGTCCGGGCCTGACACCCTAATTCCTATCAGCACAGTAATGCTTTATAGTGAAACAAGTCGTCTGATGCCCAATGCTTTTTTAAGAGCTTGTACTGATTTGTTCTTGCCAACACCACGACCATAATTTAATATTCCAGGTATAATCATCTCCCTTAGAAACTTTGTGCCTCTTATATTTTGAAGTTCTGAATTCCTCGCTAACGCAAAGCCAATGAGCATATTTTCGACAATTTGAATATCTTTATGTCCTTGTCTACTTGGGTTAGCAAAATATCCTGTGGGTGTTATCTTTGCAAGAAAGATTAGTTCTGGTACACCCTGTACTTTCTGTAATGCTTCATTGTATTGATTGATTTTATGTGCAGCAAAGCATTCGTTCTTAAAGCTTTGTTTTTCAGCAATACCGACATACCAGGCCCTTCCTCGAATGGAAAAGATATAACAACCACACGCGTTAGATAGACCCTCTGATACATCTTCAACTAAGTCCCAAAATTCCCTCTTAGATTCAGTATTCCTGGCAACTAACATTCTATTCCTAGGGATTGTAAACGGCCCATATGGTTTGTATTGCATTCTCACCTCTTAATGCATCATACCATACTTTATGACTATAACCTAGTTGCTCTTCAACCTCTCTGGCTCGTTTCACCATACCTTCTATACCCTCATACCCTCAATCTCTTCCTTTGTAAGATGAGCCTATACCGAAGCTTGCTTAACCTCAACTGGACCATATGGTGCCTGGCCTCGGCAATTGACAAATAATCCAGCAAAGGCGTAGTGAATTGTCAATTGCCGAGGCCAGGCACCGTTAATTTCCAAACACATCTTTAAGGGCACTTGACGTTCTCAAGGCATCGACCAGCATGGCATTATCATCTCTGTTCGTTCACCAATTGTCCTCAGAAACTGTGGGTGGCGGATCCGATTGGCATTCATCACGCTGGCACCCTATTATCTAGTCTCTCTAACAATCGGTCCATCACGGCCGATACCTTCAAACCTGTAAAACTTCGCTCCTCCCTTTACATTATTGAATTTCTTTAGCATCAACTCGAACAGACGGTCTTCGCAGGTAGAGATAAAGAACTGATGCTTGCCCGGTGAATTGCTGACGAGGCCCCGGATGAGCTCGACGAAACCAAAAGCATTAAGATCGTCGAAATGGGTGACGGGATCGTCCATCATAATCGGCGCGAATCCGGACCAGGTCTGGGTTAGGCGACTGGCAAGGAAGATACTGAGCATCAGAATTTGTTTCTGTGATTCGCTGAAGTAGTCAGCCGGTTTGACCTGTCTAGTTCCCCAGCCAGCCACAACACGGATTGAGTTTCTCTCCGTAAGAAGACTGACATCGCCGAATCCGTACACAGCGCGAAGGCGCTTTTGGATCAACGTTGTGAGAGGACCGAATGCGTCAACGTGATTGGCGACGGCACTTGAGCTCAGCCTATCGAGTGCGTCTTTCACGCTTGTGAACCACTCCTTGACCGCTGACATTCGCTTCGCTGCCTCGACGAGAGTCTGCTTCTGCTTTGCCAGAGATTGGGCTTGAGCTTCGAGCTCCGCCAACAGCGCAGATCGCTGTGCGGCATCCACTGTTCGCTCAAGGGTGATGCACCGTCTTCTAAGTGCATCGAGGCGATCCACACGCTCCGTGGCTTGTCTTCTCTGCTCACTGATGGCATCTAGCGAAAGCGCATCGCGGTCAATTACGGAGGCTGCATTCTCCTCGTAGCGTCGAAGTGTCTCCTCCAAGCCCTCCTTGTCTTGACGAAGGGACTTGATCTTCTCCGTTACTTCACCGATCTGCCTCTCTACCTCATAAACAGTCTGCGTGATCGTCTCTATCTGTGGAGTGAGTTCACGAATGCGTTCCTCCGCTCCTGCTTTACGAGAGGTTAAGACCGCAGACTCAGCTGCAAACTCATCGGGGACCATCTCCAAGGACAAGCCTGAAGCTTCAGCTTTGGCACGTAGGGCAGCGCTCTGTTGCTCCAAAGGCATAATTGCGGCACCCGCGCGTTTCCGAGCCTCTGCTTGCTGGGCCCATTTCTGCTCTAACTCATAGATTCGCTTGGTGGTACTCTTCAACTCGGACTCAAGGTTTGTGAGAGTCTCCTGCGAGAGACGAAGAGCGGTCTTCTCCTCGATCAATTTGTGGACAACAGTCGCGGAAAGCTGCTGGTCCAAAGGAAGCCCAGCCACGGCGACGGTGCGTTCGAACACTGCGACAGATTCACGCACTTCCGCGAGCCTGCTTGCCATTTCCTCTAATTCGCCTCTCTTGGACGCGTGCTCACTGATCAGAGTTGCAAGGGATGCTTTGTCTTGCTTAAGATCCTTTCGGAGTTCGCCGCAGCGTTTCGCGAGTGCCTCCACATGAGCAGGTCTGGCCTGCTTTTGGGCGTGGATTCTCTCAACAAGTGCCGCCCTGGATTTGTGGTCAATGCCACATGTTGGACAAATTCCGTTCTCCACATGCGCTTCGATCTCGTCAAGAAGCCGAGTCAGTTTGAGCTGGTTCGCCGTAAGTTCACCATACTCCTGTTCACATGCCGATAACTCCTTTCCCTTCGCCGCAATGACAGTCTTGAGCTCATCCATAGCAGCGCTGGCTTTCTGCATGGCTGATAGTGTATATGCAGTAGCTTCCTGAAGGTTAGTAATGTCCGCGCGGTTCTTCTCCCAAGAGGGAAGACCATCTTGAATTGCGGCCAACGCCTGGACTTGCTGTAATTTGGCTTGAACCGCCTCGCGTAGCTCAGCAGCCCGGGTACGCAGACTCTCCGCATCCTTAAGTAACGGCTGGAGCTCAGCGGTGGTCGCATCTGCTTCGCCCGCTACACGATTCAACTCCAGCTGCCACTGCTGAAGAGAGCTGTTCGTCTTCTGAAAGACCTCTTGGAGACCGCCCAACTCGGCCAAGGCACGTAGTCGCGAGTTTGCCTGCGCAAAGACAACCCGTTCCTGCTCAAGACTGCCTGTGAGCTTATTCCTCGCTTCTTGCTGGCGCCTATGCTCAACAGTCTTCTCCTTGAGCACCACCTCAAGCTTTGAGAGTTCATCTGTGATGTGCTTCAGCGCAGACCTGTTCTCGGCGAACTGGGCGAAGCCGGACTCGGTGCTCTGAAGTTGGCGGAGTCTATCCTGGGCATCCTTGAGCGCCGATTCAGCCATTGCACGCCATTCGCGAGCGGACGCCTGGCTTGGCTCGATATCGTCAATGGTCACATTAATATGCACCTGGAGATCCTTGACCAATCTCGCTGCCATGTCTCTCAGTTGTTTGCCGGCCTCCACGGCATCTTGTGGTTCCGGCAACGCCTTAATCTGAGATTGCACTTCATTCGCCCGGGCCTTGAGAACGCTTGTATGCTTTTTGTTTTCCGACATCTGCTTGTCGAGTTGGGCCAGGATTGCCGCAGCCTTGGCCAACCCTGACGCATAGTCATCAAGAGCCAGCATCCGATGAACAAGATCGGAAGAGAGCGTGGAGTTCTGCTCGAACTCCACGAGAAGTTCTGGGTCAGATTGACCGAATAGGTGGGTCGCGCGGAAAAGGCGCTCAAGATTCTCGATGCGCGCTTTCTTCGGCTCCCAATGAGAGGAGGTAAGAAACTGCAAGGCGCTTGGTCGGTCATATTTATTATTGCCGATCAATGCAGTACTCCAATCGGCTACGCTACGTCTTACTGAACAAACCGTAGCCCCCTGCTTGACCTGCATAGACACGTAACCTTCGCTGCCCGTTGAGCCCAGATGGCGCGCAAGGTCCATGAAGTCATTCGGACTGATACGGCGGCGACAGAGACGTCCAATTCGCCCCGTACAAACGTAGTCAAGCGCGTCAAAGAAGGAGGTCTTGCCGAGGCCGTTTGTTCCATAAAAGACGACCAAATCCGCATCCACATCGAACTCTTGCCTCTTCCAGTAGGCACGGAATGCCTCGATCTCCACATTTCTGATTCGCGTATGTTCTGTGGGTTGGACTTGGTGCTGCATATCGAGGCCAACGCTAGTACCGATGGCGGGTAGCGACTCCTTTCCAGTGAGCAGCTGATCCACAATACGGTTAGCGGAGTACTCTTGGGGAACGATGATGTGGCGAGCAAGCTGAGCACTTACATTCAGGCTATGCAGGAGCGTTTGCGCCGAAGGTGGCCGCAGGATGCCACCTGCACGGCCTTCTGGGAGCGGCAGGAACGGCAATCGTAGCAGTTCTCGCACAAGTTCATCTTGGTTGCGACGTAAGCAGACAACGTATTTCCGGCAGAAATAGACATCTGTTTCTATCGAGCTGAAGAATGCATCATGGGTGGATTCAGGCTCTGATCGGCAGACGACAAAGGACAGGCTCCGTTCTTTCCAAGCAGTATGCTTCTGGCGGTAGAGATGCTTAAAGGAGTCATACGCGGAAGCGAATGCAGGCTCTGGTTTACCGTTCACAACGGCAAACCCTACTGAATCGCAGGAAGTTTCCAGCACGAGCAACGGGTAGTCGCCGCCTGACACTATGAATTCAGGGCTCTGCCCCTCAAGGAGGTCACCGAGGGCTGCCTTGAGTCTGCTATATGATTCGACTATGTCGTGGGAGAATACCATCGAGATGCTCCTTTAGGGTGTTGCTGTCCGCCGCATTGCGACAGTTGTTGATCAGTGTGTGATAGTCGAGGAATGTCAAACCTCTCTCGCCAGCGGTTTCGTCAAGTCTCAAATATTCCTCAGGCGTCGGGATGAGGTTGTCACGATCACGGGCAATCACTAAAACCGGGTCCGCACCGTGCTTCGGAACGAACTTATCGTAATGAAGACGACAATTCTGATGAGTATCACCACGGATGGCAACGACTTGAACAATACCCTCATCGTCTTGAACTGCGCAATGCAGGAAAGCGTTTTCGAACTCCAAACTATACGCCAGTCCAAGGGATGTAAGTGAATGCAGCACGTGTTTGAGGGCGTTAGCCTCATCTGCCCCCCAGAGGTCAGCGTTGAGTCGGCGGCTCTTATTGCGTGACTCGTTTCCACGGGAGATAGAACACGCCGCCCAATTCACAGAGTCAGAAGCGGCATGACCGTTGGATGGACGCATCGCGTTGATAATGGCTGGCTCGATGGCCTCTGCTTTCACCTTGAGAGGACAGCCCGCAAGTGCAGTTGTTGACAGTCGTTCGATATCGTCGAGCGAGTCGTTGACCCATTTGACCGCTGCAGGAACTGAACCGCCACACAGCCTTGGGTCATTGGTTTCACAGGTGGCATGAACATGAGCCAGCGGCAACGGGTAGGTTCTGCCGGTTGCGTCTGGGGTCACAAAGCGAGGAACGCGTACAATGAAAGCGTGAATACATTCGCCCATCTCCCGAAAGACAACGTCTTTGCAGCGTTCAAGTATACTGCTTTCCCGGAGTGAACTGGCCTGCATACATACTGTAGGACGGCAGGAGTTGCAATCGAGCTGAGCGCTGGGCGAGAAGACGCAAGCCGAGAAACCCCCCGATCCGGTCCGTGCCGGGCGCGGCGATACCGCTGTGTTGGCGTGCACTACGATTGCCTTGTCTCGTTGGACAAAAGCATATGTGGGATCTGTCAAAAATCGGTATGTGCTGTTTAGGAAAGAAGCATGGTTCGGTTTTGTGTTATGTTGAACGACGAAGACCCAATCGAGAGCCGGCTGCGATTCAGCCCACAGTTGATTGAGCTTCGTAAGGAGCTCGTGACAAACAGTTGTCCCAGCCACGGAAGCAACCCAGTCAAAACAGATCAGGGTAACGAACCTGCACGGGTAGCGGCTCGGCTCGTACCGGCATTCAAAGACGTAAATTTTGGAGCCACAGAACATGTCGTTGCAGGTAACGTTCATCTCCAGCCCAGCTGGGCGAACCTTCGGCTGCACCCATTTCCCAATCACGCCTTCACGGTCCTTGACCCAGATTACACAGCAGTTTACCCACCGGTCATTCGGGACGGAATTCGGTGCGTTGGACGGGCTGACGTGGGCAGACAGCACATCGCACAGAGCTGCGTACTCAGCCTTGCGGATACCGTGGACGCCTGCAATGATGATGCTTTCATTAGGCCACTCATCTGCGGAGATTCTTTCATTGATAACGGCTGCACCAACAATACCCGGGATTGCGTACTCAGGGAACAGCGTGAAGTTGGCAGAACGACCGCCGAAACCACCCCGCGCAATGTCAAGAGTGCGATGGATCGCGGTCAACTGCTCCTTCGCCGCAACATTTGACCACTGGAAAGGCTCTACAGTCGGAGAGTGAAATCTGATGAACGGCTGCATCGCCACCATTCGCACTTCGTCGGACGGCATGCGAACATTGACTGTGATCTGCTCGACATCTATCACACGTTACCTCTTCTTGCTAACGCACCGCATAAACGGCTGGTAAAAGAGTGCAGCGGATTTACCAGTCCGAGTTGATGCGGTTGTTATGCGTCACCAGTTGCAAACACTGATGTTAAACGTTTCTTCAAACGGTCCTTAAGTTCAAATATTGTCTCGTACAATATGTGATTCATGCTTCGAAGGTCGAATGGAAGATCCGATCCTTTCCGAGCAATGAGAACTGTAGGACGCTCCAGAGCATGAGCGTAGCCTATCTCGTAAAAAACATTTGGGTTCGATCCTGTAGTATCACCAATGATAGCATGGGCTGCTTTGATTCTTGCCAAAACAACATCGAGTATGTTCTCATTATGTTCAATATCGTCGGCCCTCTCGACAATAAATCCGAGGTTTTCGGCTACATCTCGTATACCGAGAAGATAAATATCTTCAAATTCTATTGCAAAAGGCATCACGACAAAAATTCTCTTGGATGAGTCAAATTCTCGTGTACTTTGTTGCTGATCAAACTCTTCCTTTGCTTTCTTTACAGCTTTTTGCTTACCCTTCACTCGTTGTTTTAAATCAGCCAACTCAAGTAGTTCAAGTGTATACTCAGCCGCTGCCTGTCTCGCATGACGAGTAAAACCAGATCTCGATACGAGTGTTGCACGATCGATAAGCCCACGTTGTTTAAGTAGCTGAGCCATGGAAGCAAAAGAAACAATTGACTCAATGCCAACAGGGCGCTTCGTTGATTTGCATTCGACCGCCACGGTCACTTCAGAACCTGTTTCAGTTTGTTCTTTAAGCAATATGTCGATCTGGCTTCCAGCGAGACCTACGTCCACTGAGACTTTTGCTCCAAGAGCTCTGTAAATAGCTGCTACTTCGCGTTCGAATTCGTAGCCAGCAAGAACAGCTTCAGCGGTAACACTTGAAGCCAAATGTTTCTTAAATGTCTCTGGAAGTGGTCCTGATTTAGCGATAGTCTCCTTATCTACTATACTTGGATGTTGGTGTTCTGATGTTTCAAGCCCATGTGTCTTAGACAGGGTCGTATTAAGCAACCTCGTATAACCAAAAATAGTATGGTCAAGAATCGCATCACTTAAATCTGCATCCTCAAGATTTGTCATCGTGAGATTGGCCTGACGGAGATCAGCGCCACTTAGATCAGCCTTATGGAAATCCGCTCTAATAAGACGAGCTCCAGAAAGATTTGCACCTATTAGATCTGCCCAGCGCAAATCGGCCCATTCAAGATTGGCATTTTGCAGGTCTGCACCATTCAGATGAGCTCTTACAAGATCAGCGCGACGGAGATTTGCTCCTCTTAGATCAAAGGATTTATCAGGGTTGTTTTCTCTCCATTCTGCTATTGCCTCAGCCCCTTTCAGTACGATCTCTAAGTGTTTCTTATCAGCCATGAGAGATGAGTCCTCTTAAGTTATTTATCCGCATAACAATGATTATACAGTCTGTATAAAACTGGAAACACAGACTGTGTCCTTCTGTATAAGAAGTTCCCATCTATTCTTGTCTTTTCGCGTAATGTCATTCATATTTATAGTAATCCCTATGAACTCATTGTCAAGGGGAGGGGGCGGGAGGAGACCGTACAGTTTGCCACAGGTTACATTCTTTAAAGGTGACCTATGGGGGAGGATGATATCCCCCAGGCTTTCGGTCGTAGCTGGTGGCTTGCAGGGAAGGGGCGTTGCCTATTCCTAAATTCTTCTCCAGAAACATCACCGGCGGGTGGCCGGTGTAGATTTTCAGGCTATTTAGCCCCAGGCGTCCCACGGTATTTTACCTGGGGGATAGGAAAGAGGGGCCGATATCGAGGAGACGTTCATTCCCTTGAAAAAACCGGTTGCGGGTTTGCATTGGTTCGGATACAACCCCTTATATCGATTGTTGCGATCAGAATAAACGAAACTTTCTCGATGGTATTTGGA
>Ga0315295_10005993_pt1 | contig 10389 bp, 7 predicted proteins | sample YL17G14_0_MG_FD_204453 | JGI IMG/M metagenome (GOLD analysis project Ga0315295, IMG submission 204453) | Sediment microbial communities from Yellowstone Lake, YNP, Wyoming, USA - YL17G14_0 | ecosystem: Environmental > Aquatic > Freshwater > Lake > Sediment | place: USA: Wyoming | collected... | reverse complement strand
GATCGCGGAGCAGACATTGTTAAAGACAGCTTCCGTCGAGGCATTTGGCTACTGGTACACCGACGTAATCCGCCCCAAGGACAGTTTCCCGAACCTTTCTTTCTCCTTCCGGAACAAGCCTGCGGAATCGATCGTGTACGAGTGGTTTAAGCGCTGAGGAGGAGCTTCAGTACAAGACGCTGTCTTCTCCCTTCTCCTTGATCGATTCGGCGATTTCGTCGAGGAGGAGCTTTTTACGAACGAGGATGGCCTCGATCTCCTCCTTTTCGAGTTAGGGCCCGACCGCTTATCTTCATGCCTCCGCCTTCCTGACGTTTTTATACAAGGGTTGGCCGCGCCGAGTCAATGCCACACAGAAGGGAAGGACGGCTCGGGCCGGAAAAGCCGGAGTGAACGAATCCAGGAAAGAAGAAAAAGAAGTGGCGGGGCCGACGAGACTTGAACTCGCGACCTCCGGCGTGACAGGCCGGCGTTCTTCCCTCTGGTCCGCCCGTCCAGCCGCTTCCTGGCATCTTTAGCCTCGGGATAGCCGGGGTTAGCGCTCTCACCTTTTACCGGCGGGGACGAGGCGCTTGAGTTCCTCGAACCAGTTCTGGACGAGCGTCATTTCGGTGACGGGAGCGGGCTTTCTTTGCTCGAGCTTGACCATGAGGAATCGCTGCCCATCCTGGGATAGATCATAGCTGCGGGTCGGGATTCCCGGCGAATATCCGGGCCGCTCAAAAAGCAGGCGCGGCTTGCCGGTCGAGAAGCCGCCATCGGTCCGGACGTCCACAGCCCACACCTGGTCCTGCCGCCGGTAGAAAAGCTGTCGCCCGTTTCTTGCCCACAGCGGCTGGACGCCCCCCTGGCTTGAGACCTGGTGTTTCATCCCCGGGCCGGGAAAGGGCCGCACATAGACTTCGTCGCGCGCTGACTCATCAGAAACGTAGGCTATCCAACGGCCGTCGGGCGAAAATTCTGGATATTCCTCACTGTACTGCGAATTCAGAAACGGCGTCACGCGTCCTGATGGGACATCCATCACAGCGATATCGTCCGCGGTATTTTGTTGACTTTCCACCAAAGCGAGCGTTTTCCCATCCGAAGACCATGATCCCGGATATTGATCATATTGGCTTGTTGTAAGGCGTTCCATCGGCGAGCTTCCATCGTATGGCTGCGAGAACAGGTTCAAAGCCAAGGGGTCTTGCCACAGGAAAACGATGCGCTTGCCGTCGGGAGTCCAAATCGCTCGGCTGGACATTCCCTCGTGCGTCAGCCGACTGTTCGTGCCTGTATTCAGGTCATAAATAAAAACCCGCCATTCTCGTCCCGCAGTTACATACGCAATTCGCTGGCCGTCCGGCGAAAGACGCGGAGCTTGAAAGGGCAAATGCAGGGGCGTGACAGGTTGCTCGAATCCGCTCTGGTCAACCCAAACAAGCGAATTCTGCATGTCAGGAAGCACACCGCCCGCCGCGTAGACAAGCGAGCCTGAGTCAGAAACGTCGAACTGCCCAGCCCCCGTATTCTGACCGCCCCAGGGGACAATGGCTTGCATGACGTTTCCCACGACCGGGGACGGTTGGCCGATGACCTGCATAGTGGCCGCGTCGAATCGCGCCACCATAAGCGTGCCCTGTCTCAGGAAAACCAGGTGCCCCGTGGGTACGTACTTGGCATCGGCGCCATCCGGCAACAGGACATGCCACTCGCGGGTATCGAGATTGAGCAGGGCAAGCCGGGGTTGCGAGTCCCAGGGGTATCTCATTACGGTGAACAATACGGCCTTCCCATTGGGGAGCCAGGAGGGCAAACGGTAACAGCCCGCCTCCCGTTTCGGGTCGGGCGAGGTCAGGCTCTCGACCATTCCCCCGTCCGCGGATACTTTATAGAGAGCCGTTCCATCTGCAAACACTATGATATCGCCAGGACCCCAACTCGCTCCGGAGATCCCGGAAGCGTGGCACAAGGTGCCCGGCACACCACCGTCCACAGGAACCTTCTCGAGCTTGCCGTCCGCCCAGAATCCCACCCAGCGGCTGTCCGGCGACAGAAAGGGGTTGATGCCGCCTTCCGTCCCGGCAATAGGCTTGGCTTCCCCCTGATCCATCCTCCGCAGATACAGATGAGGCTTTGCTTGAGGGCCGGGATTCTCCTCAATCGCGCTGTAGACAAGGAACCCGCCGTCGGCCGAAATGGCCATGGCTTTTCGGCTCGGCCATTCCCTCTCCTGGGCCCTGCGCATGCCGTCCAGCCAGTGACCCGGCTCGACCTTGATCGTTGCGGTGACCACCGGGGTGGAAAGAGTCGATAGAGGTTGTCTGATCAACACTTTGCCGAGAAAGATGCCTGCGAGAAAAATTCCAGCCGCACCGGCAGCCAGCCACGGAAGTGAGAACGTCCGGCGAGCAGGCACCGTTCCGGAGGGATCAGCCGTCGGTGCTTCGATCTCGAACCGGGCGTCGCCGATGTCATGCAGGCGTTCTCTGGGGTCTTTCTCGAGGCATCGGCGCAAGAGTTCATTGACTCTCCACGGCGAATCGGCGGGAAGCGCCTCCCAGTTCGGCTCCCCTTTGAGGATCGCTGCCAGTGTCTCGGTGATGGTTTCGCCCCCAAAAGCCCGCTTTCCGGTTAAGCATTCATACAGGATACAGCCGAAAGCCCAGATGTCCGTTCTCTTGTCGACCGGCCGCCCTGTAGCCTGCTCGGGACTCATGTAAGCGGCAGTCCCAAGAATCACCCCGGGTTCGGTCATCTGCTCGGTTATGGTGGGAGATTTGGACACGGCAGAAGCCGCCGTTTCCTCATAAAAAGCCTTGGCCAGGCCAAAGTCGAGGACCTTCACTTTGCCATCGGGGGTGGTCTTGATATTGGAGGGCTTCAGGTCCCTATGGATGATTCCCTTCTCATGGGCCGCTTCCACCCCTTCGGCGATTTGGATACAAACCTTCAAGGCTTGCTCCAAGGGAAGAGGCCCGCGGCTTATTTGCTCGGCCAGAGTTTCGCCTTCGACCAGTTCCATGACAAGGAAGCTTTTTCCATCGGTCTCTTCGAGTCCGTGAATCGTGGCAATATTGGGATGGTTCAGTGACGCCAGGAGCTTGGCTTCGCGCTTGAAGCGGGCCAGTCTTTCCGGGTCGCCGGTGAAGATCTCGGGCAGGACTTTGATGGCGACTCGGCGGGCTAGGGTTGTGTCCTCGGCGTTATAGACAATGCCCATGCCGCCGCGGCCGATCTCATCGATAATCCGGTACTTCCCCGCGACAAGACTCCCTTTTAACAGGGCGTGAATGGGAGATTCAAGCGTTTTTGTTAGAGCAGGGGGAGGTTGGGCACCCCGTATGAGCTGTGTGGCGCAGTTGCCGCAAACCCGGGACGTGTCAGAATTATCGGCGTGACACTTAGGGCATTTCATGGCCCTTTTTCCTTCTGCTTTTACCCATTCGCCGACGCTAAGCCCCGCCTTTTAAGGCGGCACTCATGGAAGCCCTGAGTGCTACAAGGCTGGGACGAGAAGCGAGGCTCAGGGTTAATCCTTTACAAGCCCCGGCCTTCAGGCCGGGGAGTCGAGGATTTGACTCGACAAAAGGATAACTCCGTCAGGGAGGGAAGTCAACTTCATAGACGCTACCTTCCCCAGAACGTCGTTAGCCTGATTCCGGCCCTTAGAAGGGAAGGTAGACTTCTCCTCGTGTAACGCAGGTGTAACAGATTCTGCTAAAACTCGCCTACTTCGGACTAAAGGTGCTTAAAGGAAAACGTTGATTCATAAGGGAGAAAGTGGCGGGCCGGACAATACGCTAATAAAACCAGTTATTAAGGCTGTTCTCTCAGCCCCCGGTTCGCTCTCGCGTCGTCGCGATTCAGGAAATCTTCCAAGAGGCGGCGATCTATGCCGAAGCGGCAGATGCCAGGCCGCCAAAATTTTTATAAGGAGAATTCAAATGCGTGGCCTAAACACAAGGGCTCTCAAGCTCAAAGCGGTCCTTCTAAGCCATGACGGAGGCCGAAGCTGGACTGTCGGTCGTCAGTATTACCTGACAGACCTCGAGACAAACCTGCTACTCGACGAAAGTATGCAGGGACTCTTTCTAACACAAAATCAGGAGAACACAAATGACAACGAGCAACAGCTACCTCGAGGCTAAGCGTTTCATCGAGGCCCTTTTTTCCGCCACTTCAAGGACCACGGCGGCTAGGTCGAGGTGAGAATGATCGGCGAAACCGTGGTCCCCAAGTGGCTACCGCGGGGCGAAATCACAGAGGCAGACTGGGCAGAAATTTCCAGCCATAACAGGACGCACCAGCTCTATTTCGGCGTGAACCCCCGACCCCTCAACAAAGGGAAGAAGCAATAAGATATCCGAGACCTCGTCTGCTTAGTATCGTCAGCGAAGACGATGACGCCGAAGGGAGCGGGTCTTCCGGCGGCCGATCTCAAGTTGATATAGCTGAGAAGCTTGATTAATAAATCCATCCGGCTCAGCCTAACCGGTTCAATTTTTCAGTACTTAATAGTGGCGTAGTCGCCACTGCTCCCTCCGGTGACATAGACATCGCCCCAACGGTCCGCCGCAATGGCCCAGGCCCAATCCCAGCCATTTTTTGGCCCAGTATATCTGTCGATCCAGACCTGTTTGCCGCTTGCGTTGTATTTGATGGTGGCATAGTCGACATCGACGCTGCCCGAACCGTTGCTCTCGCCCGTTATATAGACATTGCCCGAGCCATCCACGGCAATGGCCCATGCCCCATCAAAGCCGTTATACGGTCCGTTGTATCTGTTTTCCCAGAGCTGTTGGCCGTTCGCGCTGTACTTGATGGTGGCGTAATCATACTCGGTGACCGAGCTCCAGCTCTGTCCGGTGACATAGACATTGCCCGAAGCGTCCACGGCAATGGCCCTAGCCTCGTCGTATCCATTATCTGGCCAGTTGCATCTTCTTGCCCAGAGTTTTTTGCCGTTTGTGCTGTACTTGATGGTGGCGTAGTCAGCCAAAGTGGTTATTCCATCGCTCCGTCCGGTGACATAGACATTGCCCGAACCGTCCACGGCAATGGTGTTGGCTTGATCCCAGCTGTTGGCCGGCCCATTATATCTTTTTACCCAGAGCTGTTGGCCGTTCGCGCTGTACTTGATGGTGGTGTAATCATCCTTGGTGCCTGAGCTCCAGCTCTGTCCGGTGACATAGATATTGCCCGAGCCGTCCAGGGCAATGGCCCTGGCCTCATCACTGCCGTTAGCGGGCCCGTTGTACCTGTTGACCCAGAGCTGTTGGCCTTTTGCATTGTACTTGATGGTGGCGTAATCAGCCCCAGTGCCCGAACCAACGCTCCCTCCGGTGACATAGATATTGCCCGAACCGTCCACGGCAATGGCCCAGGCCGTATCATTGTCGTTGCCCGACCCATTGTACCTGTTGACCCAGAGCTGTTTGCCGTCAGGGCCGTACTTGACGGTCGCATAGTCGTAAATAGGCTCTTCATCGTCTCCGGCTCCGGAGCTTGTCACAAAGCTGCATCCGGTGACATAGACATAGCCCGAGCCGTCCACGGCAATGGCCGTTGCGAAATCTTCGCCGTTAGCCGGCCCGTTGTATCTTTTGACCCAGAACTGTTTGCCGTTTGCGCCATATTTGATAGTCGCATAGTCGCCATCGGTGCTTGAACCCCAACTCTCTCCGGTGACATAGATATTGCCCAAGCCGTCCACAGTCATGGCTTTTGCTTCACTATCGCCGTTGCCTGGTCCGTGGTATCTCATCACCCATTTCCTCAGCGGGGCAAGGCCGCGCCCTCCTTCCAGGGGAACCAACAGGGGAACAACGGCCAGGGTTAAGCTGATTACAATCCAATTCCTCGTTTTCATCTCACGCCTCCTTAAAATGACGTCGTGAAAAACCGCCCCGGGACGGCGATGTCAATCCGATGAGCCAATCAGCCTCCCCGGTTCAATTGTCAGTACTTAATGGTGGCGTAGTCGTACCCGGTGCCTGAGCCCAAGCTCAGTCCGGTGATATAGACATTACCCGAGCCGTCTACCGCAATGGCCCTTGCATAGTCGGTGCCGTTGGCCGGTCCGTTGTATCTTTTGACCCAGAGTTGTTGGCCGTTGGTATCATATTTGATAGTGACATAGTCGAGATCTGCGCCCGAGCTCGCGCTCCATCCGGTGATATAGACATTGCCCGAGCCGTCCAAGGCAAGGGCCTTCGCCTCATCATCGCCGTTGGCCGGCCCATTATATCTTTTGACCCAGAGCCGTTGGCCGCTAGCGCTGTACTTGATGGTGGCGTAATCGTCAAGGAGGCCCGAGACCGCGCTCTTTCCGGTGACATAGACATTGCCCGAGCCGTCCACGGCTATGGCCGCTGCCTCATCATTGCTGTTGCCCGGTCCGCTGTACGTGTTGACCCAGAGTTGCTTGCCGTTTGTGCTGTACTTGATGGTGCCGTAATCCCAAAAGTTGTCTTGGCCCGTGCCTCCGGTGACATAGACATTGCCCGAACCGTCCACGGCCAGGGCCCGCGCCCGATCATTGATGCCACTTGGCCCGTTGTACCTTTTGACCCAGAGCTGTTTGCCGTTTGCGCTGTACTTGATGGTCACGTAGTCGTCCGCGCTGCCTGAGCCTGAGCTCTCCCCGGTGACATAGACATTGCCCGATCCGTCCACCGCAATGGCCTTTGCCTTGTCATCCCAGTTCGCCGGCCCATTATATCTGTTGGCCCAGAGCTGTTTGCCGTTTGCGTTGTACTTGATGGTGGCGTAGTCGTTAGGGTAATAGACGCCCGAGCCCCAGCTCTGTCCGGTGACATAGACATTGCCCGAGCCGTCCACCGCAATGGCCGATGAATAATCCCAGCCGTTCACCGGCCCATTGTACCTGCTGGCCCAGAGTTGTCCGCCGTGTGCGTTGTACTTGACAGTGGCATAGTCGTCTTTAGTGCCTGAGCCCGAGCCGCTTCCGGCGACATAGACATTGCCCGAGCCGTCCACGGCAATGGCCCCTGGGCTATTATAGCCGTTCCCTGGACCCTTTGATCTCTTAGCCCAGAGCTGTTTGCCGTCTGCGTTGTACTTGATGGTGGCATAGTCGTAATCGCCGCTTGGACCCATGCTCTGCCCGGTGACATAGACGTTGCCCGAGCTGTCCACGGCAATGGCCGTGGCAAAATCGCTTCCGTTAGCCGGTCCGTTATACCTCGCCACCCGCTTCTCCAGCGGGGCAAGGCCGTACCCCCCTTCCAGGGCGATCAACAGGGGAACAACCGCTATGATTAAGGTAATGACTATCCTAGCCCTCTTTTTCATCCCGTCCCTCCTTAACAAGGACTCAGTAAAAAGCCGCCCCCGGCTATGATTCTCCCCTTCCTTATACGATGGAATAGTATCGCCGGCCGGGCGGTGGTGTCAAGGAAACCTCAACTCAACTCGCCTGCTTCGGACTTATGGTGCTTAAAGGAAAACGCTGATTCATGTGGGGAAAAGTGGCGGGGCCGACGAGACTTGAACTCGCGACCTCCGGCGTGACAGGCCGGCGTTCTAACCAAACTGAACTACGACCCCGCCTAAGGGGGATTCCATTATAAGAAAAAGAGCCCCGGCTTTCAATAGGCTCTACATCTTTTCAAGGGCGGCGATCCGCTCCTCGACCGGCGGGTGGGTGCTGAAGAGCCGGTTGACGGCCCCCTTGACGTTCTTGAGCGGGTTGACGATGTAGAGGTGGGCGGTCGCCTTGTTGGCCGCCTCGAGCGGCTCGGTGTCGGCCGCGATCTTGCGCAGGGCCGAGGCCAGGCCGGGCGGGTAGCGCGTCAGGAGGGCGCCGTCGGCGTCAGCCAAGAACTCCCGCCGCCGGGAGACGGCGAACTGGATCAGTCGGGCGATGAACGGGGAAAGGATGGCCAGGACGAGCCCGATCAGGATGAAAACGGCCGCCCCGCCGCCTTTCCGGCCTCCGCCGCGTCTGCGCCCTCCCCAGAAAAAACCCCTCAGGATCCAATCGCCGAGGAGGGCGACAACACCGACCATGACCACGACCAGTGTCTGGAGGCGGACGTCATAGTTTTTGATATGGGACATCTCGTGGGCTATGACGCCTTCGAGTTCGGCCCGGTCGAGCTTGTCCAGGAGTCCGGTCGTGACGCAGATGACGGCGTGCTGCGGGTTCCGTCCCGCGGCGAAAGCGTTGGGGGCCGTGTCGTCGATGATGTAACAGCGGGGAGGCTGGGGCAGCCCGGCCGCGATGGTCAGCCCTTCGACGACGTTCACGAGATGGGGATAGTCCTCTTTGCGGGCGGGCTTGGCCCTCGAAATGGCCAGGACAATCGTGTCGCTGGCGGCGTAACTCGCCAGGGTCATGACCAAGGAGATGAGGACGGCCAGGATGAATCCGGCCCGTCCCATCCCGGTCGCCTCGCCCAACATCCAGGCCAGGAACGCGATCAACCCGAAAAAGAGGATCACGAGCAGGGCGGACCGCCGCTTGTTGCTCGCGATCTGTTCGTACATAGCCCGGCCGCGGGATTAGAAGCTGACCTTGACCGGCCCTTTGGCCTCGGCCTCGCCGATCTCGAAGTAATCCCGCTCCTTGAAATTACCCATCCGGGCGATGATCGAGGCCGGAAAGACCTGCTGTTTGGTGTTGTACTTCATGACCGAGTCGTTGTAGAACTGGCGGGCAAAAGCGATTTTGCCCTCGGTCCCGGCCAGCTCCTCCTGAAGCAACAGGAAGTTCTGGTTGGCCTTGAGATCGGGGTAGTTTTCGGCCACGGCGAACAGCGATTTTAGCGTCCCGGACAGGACGTTCTCGGCCTGGCCCTGATCCTTGACCGTCCCGGCGTTGATGGCGTTCGCCCGGGCCTGGGTCACCTTCTCGAACAATTCCCGCTCGTGCTTGGCGTAGCCTTTGACCGTTTCGACCAGATTGGGAATGAGGTCGTAGCGGCGCCGGAGCTGGACATCGACCTGGGACCAGGCGTTGTCGCAGCGGTTGCGGAGAACGATCAGGCTGTTGTAGATGCCGATGGCGATGAGGATCGCCGCTCCGATGATGATCAAAAAGACTAAAAGCGCGCCCATATGTTCCTCCTTGCGAACGGCCCGTCCCGGACGGCGCCCCCGTCCGCCGGGCCTAGGTCATTATACGTAAAAAGAGCGGAAATCACACGATCCCCGCCAGTTTTCGATTGACCCGTTCGCCGACGCTAAGCCCCGCCTTTCAAGGCGGGGACGAGAAGCGAGGCTCAGGGTTAACCCCGAACAAACCCCGGCATTCATGCCGGGGAGTCGAGGGGTTGACTTTGCCGGAAGGGAATGCTATATTTCAGTGCCCATGAGGATTGAGTTTTAATAGATAACTATCTAAAAAATCGTTAAAGGAGGTTTGTCCAAATGGCTGAACTCAAACAAACATTCGCGGCCAAGCTCGGCCCGATGAGGGAACGGATCCAGAAAGTCGTCAAGGAATCGGGCAATGTCGTCGTCGACGACGTGACGATTTCCCAGGTCGTCGGAGGCATGCGCGACATCAGCTCCATGATCTGGATGATCTCGGACCTCGATCCCCAGGAAGGCATCCGCTTCCGCGGCTTCACCATCCCCGACCTGCAGGCGAAGCTCCCTAAGGCGCCCGGCGGAATGGAGCCCATGCCCGAGGGCATCTTCTACTTCCTCCTGACGGGCGAGATCCCGACCTACGAGGACTGCAAGGCGGTCACCGAGGAATGGCGGAAGCGGAGCGCCCTGCCGGCCCACCTCGTCAAGTCCATGGAGTCGGTTCCGCCCGACACGCACCCGATGACCCAGTTCTCGCTGGCCATCCTGGCCCTCCAGCGGGACTCCAAGTTCGCCGCCCGTTACCGCGCCGGCATGCCCAAGACGGAGTACTGGGACCCGATGTACGAAGACGTCATGGACATCCTGGCCAAGCTCCCCGAGATCGCGGGCCGGATCTACCGGCGCGCCTACAAGGGCGGCAAGTACATCGCCCCCGACCCGAAGCTCGACTGGGGCGCCAACCAGGCCCACATGCTCGGGGTCGACAAGCCCGACTTCTACGACCTGATGCGGTTGTACCTCGTCATCCACAGCGACCATGAGGGCGGGAATGTCTCGGCCCACACCTGCCACCTCGTCGGTTCGGCCCTGTCCGACGCCTACTATTCGCTATCGGCGGCCATGAACGGGCTGGCCGGTCCGCTCCACGGCCTGGCCAACCAGGAAGTCCTCCGCTGGATTATGGACGTCATGAAGGAGCTCGGCGGCGTCCCGACCAAGGAACAGCTCTACAAGTTCCTGTGGGACACTCTGAAGTCCGGGAAGGTCATCCCCGGCTACGGCCATGCCGTTCTCCGCAAGACCGACCCCCGCTACGTCGCCCAGCGCGAGTTCGCCCTCAAACAC
>Ga0315295_10005992_pt1 | contig 10389 bp, 12 predicted proteins | sample YL17G14_0_MG_FD_204453 | JGI IMG/M metagenome (GOLD analysis project Ga0315295, IMG submission 204453) | Sediment microbial communities from Yellowstone Lake, YNP, Wyoming, USA - YL17G14_0 | ecosystem: Environmental > Aquatic > Freshwater > Lake > Sediment | place: USA: Wyoming | collected... | reverse complement strand
AGCCAGACCAGGTTAATCATGGGATCATCATCCTTTAAGCAGGTCGATCTCGTCGACGTGCACCGTTTCTCGATTCCGGAAAAGGGCAATCACGATTCCCAGGCCGATGGCCGCCTCGGCGGCGGCGACGGTAATGACGAATACGGCAAAAGCCTGTCCCGCCACGTCGTGAAGCTGATGAGAAAAGGCCACCAGGTTGATGTTGACCGCATTCATGATCAACTCGATGGACATGAAGACCACCAGCACATTCCGCCGGGTGAGAACGCCGACCACACCGATACTGAAAAGTATGGTGCTTAGAATCAAATAATGCTGCAGGGTAATCATGCGGTTATCGTTTATCCTTGGCTGTTGGTTTACGGGTGAAAAGTACAGCTCCGAGAATAGCCACCAGGAGAAGCACGGAGGCCACCTCGAAAGGCAGGAGATATTGTTGATACAGGGCCCAACCCAGGCTTTCGGTATTGCCCTGGATTTCCTGCGGTACAGGCATGCCGGATACGCTGAAGGTGGAAAGGCCTTTCCAAGTGAAAAGCAGCAGTTCGGCCAGGAGAACCACTCCCAGGACTATTGCGGTTTTCCAGTTGGGGGAAAGAAGCGCGCCTTGTCCCCACCTCTCCAGGGAGTAAAGCATGACCACAAAGAGAAACAGGACCATGATGCCGCCGACGTAAACCATTATTTGTACCGCGGTGAGGAATTCCGCCCCCAGCAGGAGGAACAACCCGGCCACGGCAATCAAGGTTCCGCCGAGGAACAGGGCGCTATGTACCGGATTGCGGGCGGTGACCACCATGATGGCAAAAATCACCGTAACCGCAGCCAGAAGGTAAAACAGCAGGGCTTCCCACATGGTCTTAGGTTTCCGATCCTATTTGGTGAAACGAACCACGGCCGGGCCTTTTTCCAGCGCCGTCTGGTCCCAATACAGTTCCTTGATGTCGTACACCGCGTACTCAAAAGTCTGTGACAGCTCCAGGGCGTTGGTTGGACAGGCCTCCACACAAAGATTACAAAACATGCACCGGGCTACGTTATAGGTGTATCCCTTGAGTTCCCAGCGCTTGGTTTCCGGATTTTTTTCCCGCTGGACCTCGATCAAACCCAGGGGACACGCTTGGGCACACAGTTCGCAGGCAATACAGAGCGACTTACCCGTTTCCGGGTCTCGGTTAAGCTGCGGAGCCCCATGGAAACGGGGAGCAACCTTGGCCGGCACTTTCGGATACTGCTCTGTGTATACCTTGTGGAAGGTGTAGGGTCCGGTGACGGCAAACCCCTCCAGGAAATCCACCAGAAAAATTTTGCGTAACAGCTGTCGAAACGTCATTCTTTTGATTGCCTCAATCGGGCTTTTACCAGGGTTGGTTACCTATGACGGTCTGGTAAAAAGTGGCGTAGGCGTCCCGCCTGCGACTGATTCTAAATACCTTACCGGCGAGACGCCGGTGCTACTATGACTTTTTGCGAGTCTGTCAGCTATGACGGAGGGGTAAAAAGTCGGGGAATACATGTTTTTTCTAATTTTGATGACCATTTTTCAATAAATTAAAGACACAGGCAAGATGCCTGTGTCACTTTTTGCATAGCCGTTACCGGTAATAATAGAACAGCAAGGCTCCGGCCGTTCCAATTATATTGGCCAGAGTGATCGGCAGAAACCACTTCCAGCCGATCCCCATGAGCTGATCAAAACGGTATCGCGGAAAGGTTCCGCGAATCCAGAGATATAAATAAAGGAAGAAGCAGGTTTTCAGCAGGAACCAGACCACCGGGGGCACATAGTCCAGAAAACCGAGCCAGGAAATACCGGGGAAGGGCCGCAGCCAACCACCCAGGAAGAGGACCACCGTCAGGCAGGAGATGGTAATCATATTGATATACTCCGCCAGAAAGAAAAAGGCGAAGCGTATGCCGCTATACTCCGTATGAAATCCCCCCACCAGTTCATTTTCTGCCTCGGGAAGGTCAAAGGGACAACGGTTGGTTTCGGCGATGCCGCAAATATAATAGATTACGAATGCTACCGGTTGAATGGCAAACAGCCACCACCCGGATTGCTGTTGCCATTGGACGATGCTGACCAGGCTCAAACTCTTGGTCATCAGCAACACACTGACAATAGCCAAACCCATAGGCACTTCGTAGCTGATCATTTGTGCCGAAGCACGCAAGCCGCCCATAAAGGGGTACTTGCTGTTGGAAGACCAGCCGCCCAGTAAAATGGCCAGCACGCCGATGGAAGAGACGGCGAGAATGAAAAGAATCCCGACGTTGATATCGGCAATAAAAAAAGGTTCCGGACCGAAGGGAATTACGGAGAAAACCAGGAAGGCCGGAATAGCCACCAGGATGGGGGCCAGAATAAAAACCGGCCGGTCGGCTTTAAGGGGGATAATGTCCTCTTTCATTAAGAGCTTGACCATGTCGGCAATCGGCTGCAACACCCCATGCCAACCGACACGCATGGGTCCCAGCCGCACCTGAATGTGGGCGATCACCTTGCGCTCCGCCAGCGTCATGGCCATTACCATGAGCACCAGGAAGAGCACTACCACGATGATCTTCAATAGAGGCCAGAGGAGGTATTGCATGAATAACTCGACCATATGGGCCTACCGGTCTATCTCTCCTAAAACGATGTCGAGCGTTCCGATAACGGCGACCGCATCAGCCACCAGGTGGCCGACAATCATCTTCTTCAGGGCCGCCAGATTGAAATAGGAAGGTGGGCGGATACGCAGACGGTACGGCTTGCTGCTTCCATCGCTCACCAGGTAATAGCCAAGAACCCCTTTAGGCGCCTCGATAGCATGATATATTTCGCCGACAGGCGGCTTGATGACCCTGGGAACCTTGGCGCGTACCGGGCCATCCGGCAAGCGATCCAGAGTCTGGCGGATGATGCGGTTGCTTTGGCGCATCTCTTCCATACGTACCAGGTAACGATCATAGGTGTCGCCGTTTTTTCCAATGGGGATCTCGAAATCCATGTCCGCATAGGCGGCATAGGGCTTGGCACGGCGCATGTCCCAACGCACCCCGGATCCCCGCAGAGGTGGTCCGGTCAGGCCGAAACTGATAGCTTCCTCGGCGGTTATCTTGCCGACATCCACCGTTCGCCTCAGCCAGATTCGGTTGCCGGTGAGCAGCTGTTCATATTCCGCCACGCGGCGGGGGAAGTAGTCGGTGAATTCCCGCACCTTGTCCAGAATTCCATCCGGGACATCCTCGGCCATTCCCCCAATGCGGAAGGCGTTGTAGGTAAGGCGGGCGCCGAAGACCGCCTCGTAAACCTTTAAGATCTCCTCCCGTTCACGAAAGGCATAGAGAAAAACGGTCATAGCCCCGATATCCAGGGCGTGGGTACCCAACCAGATCAAGTGACTGGCGAGGCGATTCAGCTCGGTCATCATGGTCCGCAAATAGTTGGCCCGGGGAGGAACCTCGATGCCCAGAAGCTTTTCCACCGCTTCTACATAGCCGAGAACATTGGAGACCGCTGCGGTGTAATCCACGCGGTCTATGTGCGGGGGGACCTTCTGGTAGTCTTCACTTTCTCCGAGTTTTTCAATGCCGCGGTGCAGGTATCCGATTACCGGTTCGCAGTCCAGGATTTTTTCCCCATCCAGCACCAGCTTCACCCGCAGCACCCCATGGGTGGCCGGATGCTGGGGGCCCATGTTGACGACCAGTTCGTGGCTGCTTAATAGGGTGTCCCGGTTCATGATTCTAGCCTGCGCTGGTAGATTTCGCTGCGGAACTGTTCAGATGATCGATCTCTTGGTTGCTGGGAATACCCAGATGGGACTGCGGACGGATCAGCTCGATGTTTTCCGCAATCCACTGCTGGTCCTGTTGTTCCAGGCCATAGTCCTTGCGCAGCGGGTGCCCGTGCCAACCGTCGGGGAGAAGGATCCGTTTCAGATCCGGGTGCCCTTCAAAGCGGATGCCGAACATGTCGAATACCTCCCGCTCGGCCCAATTGGCCAGTTCCCAAAGGCCGGTAAGGCTTGGTACCGTTTCCCCTTCCGCCGCAGAGAGTTTCAGGAATAAACGGTTCTGCCGGTTGAGGGAGAAAAGGATGTAGATCAGCTCAAATCGTTTTTCCTTTTGAGGATAATCGACAGCGGTAAGATCTTCCAGCAGGGCGTAATCCTGCGAAGGATCGTCTTTCAACAGTTCCGCCAGTTCGATAAAAGCCGCCTTGTTAGCCGTAATAAAATCCTGTCCCAGAAAGCTATAAGCCTCCACCACCGCTTGGGGTAAAGCATCCTGAATAAAGACGATCAATTCCGGTTTGGAGAAAGGTCCTTTTTCCGGACCTTTGGGCTTCTTATCCGCCGGGACCGTAGCCGGCTTTTCCGCCGATAGTGTTTTTTCCTCCGGCATCAGGCCTTTCCCATGTCACACGCTGCGCCGGTAGGGCCGCCGCTCGGTTTCTTGGCCAGGGTCATCTTCTTGATCTTCTCTTGCAGCTGCATCAGGCCATACAACAGTGCTTCGGGTCGAGGAGGACAACCGGGTATATAAACGTCTACCGGAACGATCTTATCGACTCCCTGAAGGGTGGAGTAAGTCTTGAAGGGTCCTCCACAATTGGAGCAGGAGCCCATGGAAATAACCCACTTAGGTTCGGGGATCTGGGCATAGAGCCGCTGAATGACCGGGGCCATCTTCAGAGTGACCGTACCGGCCACAATCAGCACATCGGCCTGCCGCGGCGATGCACGGAAAATACCTGAACCGAAACGGTCCAAATCAAAGCGGGAAGCTCCGGCAGCCATCATTTCAATGGCACAGCACGCCAGACCAAAGGTCATCGGCCAAAGGGATGATCGGCGGGCCCAGTTAACGGCCTGGTCGACAGTAGTAATAATGAAGTTGCTTTCGAACCGGTTTTCGATCAGGCCCATTCCAAAGCCCCTTTCTTCCATACATAGATGTAGGCCAGAATCAGGATCAGCAGGAAGATACCCATCTCAATGAAGCCGAAAAGCAGCAGTCGGTCGTAAATCACCGCCCAGGGGAAAAGGAAAACCACTTCCACATCAAAAACAACAAAAAGAATCGCGATGATGTAGTAACGTATGGAATAACGGTCGCGTACATCCCCTTCCGGGTCGACGCCGCACTCATAGGGCAGAGCCTTTATTTTCCCGCCGACCGCTGGACGCAGAATCCAGGCCAAAAGCATGCCGACGAGGGGAACGGCTATGGCGATCCCCAGGAAGATTAAGACCGGCAAATAGTTCAATGGCATATGCAATCCCAATAAGTCACGCACATATTAGTAAAAAATCTTGCGAATGTAAAGTGGGAAATCATCAATAAATAAAATTTGCCGGTAGCACCGCTACAACCCTTTTCAAAAGGACTTTCCCATTCCTTCATGATCAAAGTATCCCTGATACTACTGATAAAAGTACAAAAAGTGAAAGCGTACATTCGTCATGGCGAGCGAAGCGAAGCAATTTCCCCCTTTTCCGCTACCCTCTCGCTGTAAAGGAAAGCTGACGCGACAGAGCGCGTCCCTCCAAGATCGATCTGCAACCAGGAAGGGGGAGATTGCTTCGAGCTTCGCCCTCGCAATGACACGCTTGAGGACTTTTTGCCGGGTCATCACTCCTGGCGCGGGGGCAATAAGCGCTTGATGGGAATACAGAATATAGAAGCCGGAATACAGAAGAAATGGAACTCCCGTCAAATCAAACGGATAGATTCTGACTTCTGACTACTGAATTCTGCCTTCCTTTTATATAAAGCTAGAGTTCGCCCCGTTTTCTCATCCTGTCTATCCTTGTTAAAAACGGCTCTCCGTAATACCCTTGCGATCCCGGCCATGGAGGAGCATGGCATGGCGGCCATTCGGGATTCCACATTGGATGCGGGCCAATCCGTCCCGCAACGAACCGCGGAGACCCGCTCGGGGATCTGCCAATCCCGCTGGTCACAATCTTCTGGCTCCAGGGCGCGCATGCATCTACAATCGAGCCTGTCAACAAGGAGAGGGACGGATTATTAATCACCCCGTTTCGACGATAAAGATTGGATCATGGATTTCAAAAAAGGAGAATTAAGAATGACCACCGGCAATACCACCGTTCGATACCATTCCCTGGATGCCCTGCGGGCCTTTGTGCTGTTACTGGGCGTTGTCTTCCATGCGGCAGAGTCCTTCTGCCCTGACCGGCGTTCCTGGGCCATCATCGATCGCAGCGCTCATGTTTTTTTCGATCTCTTCCAGCATGTTTGCCATAGCTTTCGCATGGAGGTGTTCTTCCTCATCGCCGGATTCTTTGCCCACCTGATGCTGCGGCGGGTAGGGACGGCGGGATTCCTGCGCAATCGCGCCCAGCGGATAGGAGTGCCCCTGGTGGCCGGATGGTTCGTCTTTTATCCCTTGATGATGTTGATCTGGATGTGGGGCAAGTGGACCTCCGGATCACTGGGCGACTTGGGCATTTCTGCAGGAAAGCAGCAGTGGAACCCGTTCCAGCTCACCGCGGGCATTTTTCTCCAAGGTATCTTTCTGCGCGAGGCCTTTAACCTGGTGCACCTCTGGTTCCTTTATTATTTGCTGCTAACTTACCTGCTCTTGCTCGGCATCCGCTGGGCATGGCAGCGCATCGATCCGGCGGGAGGTCTCATGTCGGCATGCGATCGGGGTTTTGCCCGGGTGATGAGATCATCCTGGAAAATACCGTTTTTTGCCCTGCTTTCCCTGCCCCTGACCAGTCTGATGGGTGGCGGCGTCGATACCCCGAACAAATCGCTGCTGCCGCATGGGCCGGTCCTGCTGCTGTATGGAATATTCTTTTTCACCGGTTGGCTGTTGCACCGGCAGCCGGAGATGCTCGAACATCTGGCCCGCAGTTGGAAATCCAGTCTGGCCGCAGGATTGCTGTTCATTCTACCCATCTGTTTTCCACGCGCCATCCTGCATACCCTCGATGCCGGCGGCAGTCTGCTGCCGTGGGCCCGCACCCTGCACAATTTAACCTATCCCTTGATGATGTGGTCGCTGGCACTGGGCATTACCGGCCTTTTCCTAGTGGTACGACGCCGGGAAGACCGCTTCTGGCGCTATGTTGCCGACAGCTCCTATTGGCTCTACCTGGTGCACCCGGTGGTGGTGGTACCGCTGCAGATTTTGGTGGCCGATTTCAACGTCAACGCCTTGCTCAAGCTGCTGTTTATCAACGCGGTTGCCTTTCCGGTGGTCTTTGCCAGTTACCACTTCCTGGTGCGCTCAACCTTCATCGGAATGATCCTCAACGGGCGCCGGTATCCTCGCGACATCCGTCGGGAAAATGGAGTAATATCATCCCCAGCGACACAAACAAATCTGCAGACAGCTGGATGAGGAGTTTCCCCCTGGTTCTCTTGAGCATAAGATGATGGTTGGCGGAGTGAGGATAACCGTGCTGAACAAAGATTTTCAACAGCGGCTGGTAATTGTCGCCGTATGCCTGCTGCTTGCCACCCTGGTCGCCCTGCTCAACTTCAGCATCTATGTGACCGCCGACTTGGCCGAATGGAAGCAGGTTGATTATTGGAAGGTCTTGGTCCAGGAGATCACCGGGGCTTATTCCGTGCTCTGCCTCTTCCCTGCCTTGCTTTGGGTGATGATGCGCTACACCGTTGACAGCAGCAATTGGAGGCTTCGTTTGCCCCTGCATCTCCTTTTTAGCATCGTCTTCGGGACCAGCCATACCCTGCTGATGTGGGGCAGTCGATTGCTCTTGTTCCCTCTGCTCGGCTGGGGAGAGTACAACTACGGGCGATTGGCCTACCGTTTTCCCATGGAGTACGGAAGGCAACTGTTGGTGTATGGGTTCATGTTCGCCATCGTCAGCGCCGTACTCCATGCCCGGCAGAAGCGCTCCCAGGAACTGCGGGCCTCCACCCTGGAGAAAAAGCTGACCGAGGCCCGCCTCGAAACCCTGAAAATGCAGCTCAATCCCCATTTTCTCTTCAATACCCTGAACATGATTTCCTCCTATGTGTACGAGGACCCGGCCACCGCGGATCGAATGATCGTACGGCTCAGCGATTTGCTGCGTTTAACCCTCAACCAGGCCGACGGGCAGGAAATCAAACTGGAAAAGGAACTCAAATTGCTGGACTGCTATTTGTCCATCATGAAGATGCGCTTCCAGGAGCAGCTGCAGGTGCAGCTCGCCATCGATCCTTCCACCCGGCAGTGCCTGGTGCCTTTTTTAATACTGCAACCGCTGGTGGAAAATTCCATCAAACATTGCACCGCGGCCATCAACACCCCCGGGGTGATTCGCATTTCCTCCACTTCGCAGGAGGGGCGCCTGTGCCTGACCATCGAAGACCAGGGCCCCGGCCTGCAGGAACTGGGCCCCGCCGCCGAGAACCCTCCCGGGGGCGGAATCGGGCTGGTCAATACCCGCCAGCGTCTGGACCAACTCTACGGCAGCGCCTACCAGCTGCAGCTGACCAACCTCCCCGGCGGGGGACTGCAGGTAATGATGGATCTGCCCTGGCGCCTTTCCTCCCTCCGCAACGGAGTAGAGCCTTGAGTTTGCGGGTACTGATCGTCGATGACGAGCAGCCGGCACGCACCAAGATCCTGGGACATCTGCGCGGCCAGGAGGATGTGGAGGTTGTGGGCCAGGCCCAAAATGGGTTGGAGGCGGTCGATGCCATCCGCACCTTGACTCCCGACGTGGTGTTTCTGGACATCCAGATGCCGGGCATGAACGGCTTCGAGGTCCTCGAGGCCATCGGGCCCGAGGCCATGCCGGCTGTGATCTTCGTAACCGCCTACGATGAGTTTGCCCTCCGCGCCTTCGAGGTCGAGGCGGTCGATTACCTCTTGAAACCCTTCGACAGCGAGCGCTTCCATCGGGCTTTCGAGAGATGCCGGCAAAGGATCGGTCCAGCCTCGGGGGCGCCAGGCCAGGTGACCCGACTGCTGGAAAAGGTCCTGCCGGCCCAACCGTATCTTCAGCGCATCGTGGTGCGCCAGGCCGACCGGCTCTTTTTTATCGAGGTCAGAACCGTCTTGCGCTTCTCGGCCCAGGAAAACTATGTGGAGCTCCACACCGCCAAAGGCCGTTATTTGGTACGGGAAACCCTCAGTCGACTGGAACAGCGGCTGGATCCGGCCAAATTCGCCCGGGTCCACCGGCGCGATATCGTCAATATTGAAGGCATCCAGGAGCTGCAGCCCTGGTCCCACGGGGACTACCAGATCCTGCTGCTGGATGGAAGCCGGCTGCGGCTCAGCCGTCGATACCAGCAGAACTTTTTCGAACGGTTCCAGTAGGCCCTCCGCCCTTTTTCTAAGCTTTGATTTGATAGCCTTACCCTGCAGGCAGGAGATTCCATTATAAATCGGACCGCAGATAACGCTGATTTTAGGGATTTCCGCAGATCCAATCGGTGAAAATCAGTCCAATCAGTGTTGCTCCACATCCAGGAATCGAAAAGGGACACCCATGAATGTTCAGAGTTCAAGCTTTAGCTTGTTCCCAGAACAACCTGAAGGTTGAACGAAAGTCCATATCTTTAAAGATGAGTGTTCTGTCCTTTCTTGGGAGCTTCCCTGCTTTGCTGTTTAACGCGAGGTTGGCTTCGGATTCACCTGCAGGATCTTGGTGGCCCAGAGCGACCGCTGCGTGTTCTGCACTGTGAACAGCAGGCGCCTGTTGTCAGGAGAAAGGCTCAAATAGGTCACATTGTGCTTCCCAACACCGAGAGATTGTGGTTCTCCACCCTCAATTGGCATCCAGAAGATATCGGACGTTCCCGTAAATCCCCACCCCGGCGGATCTCGCCGCGGTGCCCTTCCACGATGTGGCGCACCATGGCCAGCCCGATGCCGGTGCCCTTCAGCCCCTGGGCCTTGGCCTCGTTGCCGCGGACGAACTTCCGGAAGATTTCCTTCCGCGGGTTGATATTATTACCGCGAAGATATAGTATTACATTATTGAGGAGTAATGTTAGTAGATAGGAGTAATACCATGTCAACGCAAGAGCATTTTGGCAAAGTGACCCAGAAAGGGCAGATCACCATTCCCTTGGCGGTGCGTCGATTCCTCGAAATCAAACCGCATGACCGGATCATCTTCCGCCTGACCAAAAACCGCGTCGAACTATTGCCGGCCAATATGACGCTGGAAGGGGCCTACGGCGCCGTCAAGCCGATGGCGTCTCCCGAAGACTGGAAAACCATCCGTCGCCAAGTCCGCGAGGAACGTATTCGTCATCAGATTGCCAAATCGTCAGGATAGCTTCCAGGGAGCAAGCTGATGGAATTCCTCGACACCAACATCATCCTGCGCTATCTAACTAAAGACGACCAGGTAAAGGCGCTGCGGTGCTTTGAATTGTTCCAGCAAGTCAAGCGGA
>Ga0315295_10005987_pt1 | contig 10394 bp, 7 predicted proteins | sample YL17G14_0_MG_FD_204453 | JGI IMG/M metagenome (GOLD analysis project Ga0315295, IMG submission 204453) | Sediment microbial communities from Yellowstone Lake, YNP, Wyoming, USA - YL17G14_0 | ecosystem: Environmental > Aquatic > Freshwater > Lake > Sediment | place: USA: Wyoming | collected... | reverse complement strand
TTCAGTGGTAGAAGACGGAAGAAAGATTCTTTCAAATATAGTTGCTTCTTCCTGGGAGATGCACGCAAAAACCGGAGGGGTAATCCCGGAAACCGCCGCAAGAGCTCAGGTGCTTTCCATAATCCCTACAATATCAGAAGCACTAAATGAGGCAGAGCTTGACCTAACAAAAATTGACGCTCTGGCAATTACCGTAGGCCCCGGATTAATAGGCTCTTTATTGGTGGGAGTCGAGACTGCCAAAACTCTCGCCCTTCTTTATAAAAAACCGATTATTCCTGTCAATCATTTGGTCGCCCATATCTACGCCAACTGGCTAACGGACATGCCAGAGCCAGACTTCCCGGCTTTGGCATTGGTTGTCTCCGGTGGCCATACTGACTTGGTCTTATTAAAGGCACACGGCAGCACTTCTTGGATCGGGGGAACCAGGGACGACGCCGCAGGTGAAGCCTTTGATAAAACCGCACGCCTTCTGGGCCTTCCCTATCCTGGAGGCCCCGCCATCTCTAATGAGTCGGCCAAATATTTAAACGGTGGGGTTAAAACTTTAAACTTTTTTCCTCGCCCACTTGCACACCAGAAAAATTTTGAATGGAGTTTCTCCGGGTTAAAAACGGCTGTTTCTCGTACCGTTGGCGAAAATTCGTCTGGGTTTGATGTTCCCCGCCTTGCAGCCGAGATTCAAGAAGCAATTGTCGAAGTCTTGGTCGAGAAAACACTGAGGGCCGTCGGCAAATTTAAACCCAAATCCCTCCTTCTGGCTGGAGGCGTGGCTGCCAACCTTAGACTTAGGGAAAAGCTCGAATTTGAGTTGAGTAAAAGTACCTTCAAAACCGACTTTAGAGTCCCTCCACCCAGGCTCTGTACCGACAACGCCGCGTATATCGCAGCCTGCGCTTTTTATAATCCCGCAAGACTCCCTTGGCAAAAAATAGAATCTCGTCCCGAGCTTACCATTGTCGGCCTGCCGTAGTATAATTCGTTCCAATAGTATGGACAAAACATACAACCACCAAGACTTCGAAAAAAAGATTTATTCCCTCTGGGAAAAATCGGGGGCTTTTACTCCCAAGCCGGACAAAAACAAAGAACCGTTTACCCTTATCATGCCCCCTCCCAACGCAAGCGACCCCCTGCATATTGGGCATGCCCGCTTCGTAACCATTGAGGACGTTCTGGTCCGCTACCACAGAATGAAAGGGCAACCCACGCTTTGGCTTCCCGGAGCAGATCACGCGGGCATTGAAACGCAATTTGTCTTTGAGAAAAAACTCCAGAAAGAGGGTAAATCCAGATTCGATTACGACCGGGAAACACTGTACAAGATGATTTGGGATTATGTCCAAGAAAATAAATCGACTATGGAGAGCCAACTTAAGATTTTGGGGGCCTCCTGCGATTGGACAAGAAACCACTTTACGCTTGAAGATGTCATTATAAAAATAGTCTATAGAACATTTAAAAAGCTCTACGATGACGGGCTTATCTACCGCGGGGAGCGAATCGTTAATTATTGTCCACGCTGCGGCACGGCCTTTTCCCAACTAGAGGTAGACTCTGTTGAGAGAGAGGATCCCCTTTATTTTCTTAATTACGGCGAAATAACAATTGCCACTACTCGCCCCGAGACGATTTTTGCGGACGTGGCGGTTGCAGTTAATCCCCAAGACAGCCGCTATAAGACCCTTTTAGGCAAATCCGCAACCCTTCCCCTGGTAGGAAGAAAGCTGCCCATAATTGCGGACGATTTGGTAGACAAAGACTTTGGCACAGGAGCCTTGAAAATTACTCCGGGACATGACGCATTGGACTTCGATATTGGCCAGAAACACGGCCTTTCTACCGTATCTGTGATTGACTCTTCGGGAAGAATGGTAAATACCCCCCAGAAATATATCGGCATGAAAGCCGAAGAGGCAAGGCGCGTAGTTGTAGAAGACCTTAGCGCCAAGGGCCTTATTAAAAAGACCGAAAATCTAAAACACGTTGTAGGAGTTTGCTACAGGGATAAGGGATTAATCGAGCCGATGATATCAAAACAGTGGTTTGTCAAAATCTCTCCCCTAGCAAAACCTGCTCTTAAGGCTATTCGGGCCGGACAAGTAAAATTCTCTACCAAAAAATACGAGAAAATTTCAGTCCACTGGCTAAAAAACCTAAGGGACTGGAACATAAGCCGCCAAATCGTCTGGGGAATTCGAATTCCCGCTTTTAGATGCGACGGGTGTTTGGAGTGGACAATAACCGAAGGCAACCTTCCTGAAAAATGTTCTTCTTGTGGAAATACAAAACTCAGTCAAGACCCCGACACTTTCGATACATGGTTCTCCTCGGGACAATGGCCTTATGCCACCCTTCAAACTTCCGAAAAGGGAGACTTTGAATATTTCTACCCAACTTCTGTTATGGAAACGGGGTACGACATCCTTCCTTTTTGGGTTCTTAGAATGATAATGTTTGGACTTTATTCGACCCAAGAAGTGCCTTTTTATGATGTTGTTCTTCATGGACTCGTCAGAGACAAAGAGGGACAGAAAATTTCCAAATCAAAAGGAAACGTAATTGACCCTATCGAAATGGCAGAAAAATACGGAGCAGATGCTTTACGTATGGGACTTATTTGGGGGGCCTTGGTCGAAAACGACATTTCGCTATCGGAAGACAATATCCGCGGACAGAGAAATTTTGCCAATAAAATCTGGAACATTGCCAGATTTGTTCTAGACAATCCAAAAGGCAGGCGAGTAAAGAGAAACAAGGAGGATCTCCTGATATTTAAAGAACTTAAAACCTCAATCGGAAGGATTACCCGAAGTTTGGATAAATACCGTCTCAACGAAGCGGCCGAGGAAATATATGACTTTGTTTGGCATAAATTCGCCGATATTTACCTGGAAAAAGCAAAATCTAGAAGACAAGATGCCCAAAAAACCCTCGAGTTAGTACTTCAGGAAAGTCTCAAGCTCCTACATCCGTTCGCACCCTTCGTAACAGAGGCTATTTGGCAAGAAGGCAAAGACCGTTTTGACTCCCCCACTTGTATTTCTGCGCCTTGGCCTAAGAAGGCGGCCTAAAGTAGCTTCACCGAGGAAAGAATTTTCTGAACAATCGGAACAAATCCTACAGACGTTGGGTCTTTTGTGGCGTCAATAATTTCAAGATAAGAGGGGGTGCCGAGAGGTACATAATAGTAGTCGGCCTCAACTATCCCTTTAACGTGCATTTTGTATCCGAGTACACCTGCAATTTGGGTAGCTTCGGGCGGAGTGGTCTCGAAAACCTCCTTAAGCTCTTCATACTTCTTGTTTGCCCACTCTTCGAGAGTCGTCCCTTCCATATCGCCGGATTTAAAACTCATTGAAATGCCGTCAAAAAACTCAGTACCTTCCGTTTGAGTAGGTCCCCATTTTGAAATCGAATGGCTGCCGTCCTGGTATTCCCTATATTCCAAGTCTTGCGGATACCTAAAAGTAAAGCCTAGCCCTTCCTTGCTAAAAGTATTCCAGTCCTCCATCCCCGCCCCTTCCTCCGGTGTGGGTGTTGCCGTGGCAATTGGCTTAAGCTCCGGATCCGGTGTCGGATTTGGTGTTTTGCCAAACCCGGAAAGCTTTCCGGAGGCAAAAAGGTATGCTCCTCCACCAATAAGAATTATCAAAAAGATACCTAAAACTACCCAAATTATTAGCTTGCTGTTCACTCGGGGCCCTTCGGGTTGGGCCATTCCGGTTACATTATTCATATCAGGCGGGGGTGCTGAAACCGGAGCCTGTACTTGCACGGGCGGCGGAAAATTTGTTGTAGGATTAGGTGCCGAGGGAAAAGAGGAAGATTCCGTGGGAGCTGAGGGAAACGGCGTTGCCACTCCTTGTGAAGGAGTTTGGGGTGGAATATCTATCTGTGACGATTCAGGACTTGGGACAGTTGGGTCCATATACAAATTTAACCTTTTTTCCAGTTTTTAGTCAACCATCAAGATTGAGGGGGCTTTTGCTCTTCGCCTTGGGACGAGGGTTCTTTGGTTTCGTTGGTGATCTCTGCTTCTTCCGTGGACCCTTCTGCCGCTTCCGCTCCTTCTACTGCTTCTTCCGGAGCCGGGGCGACCTCTTCAATCTTCTGAGGGGGCTCCACCTTGGCAACCATCTTTTCCGTATCGTCCTTAATGGTTACTTTAGTCTTGTCGTATTGAAGATCTTTAACCAAAACGGCCTGATCTACCTCGGTAAGAATCGAAGTATCAACCTCAAATTTTTCGGGAAGGTCTGCGGGAAGCGCCTCTACCGAAACCTCATTGGCGTATCTAACTACGGTCCCAATTCCAGTTTTTTCGGCGGGACTTTCTCCGATAAATTCAATCGGTACCGAAGCTTCAATCTTTTCTTTGAGGTCGATTTGCCTAAAGTCTATGTGTATTCGGTTATCCGTAACAGGATCCTTCTGCACATTGGAAACAAGAACGGAATATTGGGTGCTCTTGCCGTTTTTAACAGAAAGCTCAACGATTCCGGTTTCTCCCGCATCCTCAAATACCTGTTCAAAATCTTTGGCTGAAACTTGGATCGCAAAGGACTTAATCTTTTTACCAAAGACATTCGCAGGGATTAATCCCTGCTTTCTAAGGGTTTTTACTTTTCGACCACTTATTGTTCTTATTTCGGCAACCAACTTTATTTTGTCCATTTACCAAGAAATGCGAGAGACAACATCCCTCGCAAGAAGTGTATTATAACTAAAAGCCTTTGTCCCCGTCAAGAAGGCGCCGGGGCCAATCTCGATTTCTTTTCCAAGTTGATTGTCTATTTCTATTTCCCAGCGGTCCGCTATTGTTCCTGCTTGCTTTCTTATAAGCAATACATATTCCCCTTTCTCTCCGGGAATTTCAGCAGGGCTCGTCCAGCTAAATGAGACCGTTGAGGACTCTTGAGGAAAAACTTCGACAAGGGTTCCTGCCTCAATGTGTCCCCTAATAGCTTCTAGTTCTGGAGAAAACCCAAAAAAGTTTTGGCCGATTTTCTTCTGTCCTTCGGCAAAATCCCCCCTGGGTACAAGAATCCTTACATACGCCTTATATTTTCCTTTCTCTTCCATTTTTTTGTCGGCCTTATTCTTCCAGGTAATTGTGAGTGTCCGTTTAATTAGCCCTTCTTTAAGAAGTACCGTCATGTCCATTTTTCTTTCTATATAATAATTCGCTTTGTTTACCCCCACGTTTGCCTCAGCTAGTCCAATCCAGTCTCCAAAGCAGGGGTTTTGGCATACCTCGCTTGGTAATCCTCCCGTCCAACCCAGATTTTCCAGGGCCTTAAGCGCGGGAGCATTGTGTAAAAAGACTTGGATATTTCTTTCTTCAAGTGCCAAAACAATGCCCCGTCCCAAACGAACTTTGTCGATATTTTCAGGATTTGAAACTTTGGTTATCAAAGAAGACGCAACCGCCATTAAAAAATTCGCCTTAATTCTGGAGCCAGGAAAATAATTCTCTTCGATCTGGCTTCTTGTTTCTTCATACAGATTTTTGCTGGAGATCGTTTTTGAAAAGTCGGGCACTTCGACTTCCCCTACAACGTCCAACAATTTCTTCACTGCTTCAAGGTCCAAAGACACCACTCCGTCTACGGCCAACCCCAACTCCTTATCTAGAAACCACTCAGCCCTTTGTGCAGAAACGGAAAAATCTGGATCCCAATTGGAATCCCTTAGATACCAGCCTGTCTCTCCTAGATATTTTTTAATCGGCTCGGGTGGTTCCACGTGTCCTTTAAGTTGTCCGTCTGCAGAATAAACGTCTTGGATCTCGATATCCACAAGCCTTCCTTTCTCAACGCCAGCAATGGCGAACGAGCCTATAAATCCTCCCGTCGGTCGAAGCTCCATGTTGTTTTGAAAAAGTAGTAAATATACTCTTTTTTGATCTGCTCCCAAAATGCAGGGAAGCTCTTGGGCGATATCCTTTGCGTTGGATATTTTTTCTCTTGCTTGAGATATCGTCCTTAAAATCTTTTGTTTATCCATAATAATGGGCAGCTTGCGTTGTGTGGAGCTGATTTCCCCTTGCAAGAAACCTAGCTCTCTATAAAGAAAGTCTAATTCCAGAAAAAGCTGATCCGATACGGTCTCGACGTCATAGGCCTCTTTGGAAAACAATCTTTCTGATATGGTTTCTAGACTACTTAGAGCGGTGACCGCGTGTAGGCCTACGTTGGCCGATTTTTGTAAAAAATCAGAGGCAGTAAGTCCGGGACCAAATAAGTGTTTACCAAAAGGTAGTTTAATAAGCAAAGAAAAAGCTCTACCCGAAGAGAAGGCTGTTCTTTCGGAAACTGATATCAATTTTTCCGAACACGAGACATTTTGCCTTAAACCATAAAAACCGGCTCCTATAAACATGGCCGTCGAGAAAATAAGGACCAAATAAGGAAGAATTAAAAAAAGACCAATAGAGAAAGCGAGATATAAAATACCTTTTTTGGACTCGTTTAAATATTTCTTATTTTTATTAACTGCGTTTGCGTACTTTCCCAAAGGAGCCAGCGCGCGAGTAAATTCATAATCGGAGGGGCCGTCGACAAGTATTGTCTGTTTTACTGAAAGTTTCGGGGGCGAGATGCCAAGAACCTCTTTTGGGACAATTGTTTGATTATGTTCCACAAGTCTATTAAAAAAGTCTTTGGAAGAAACCTTTGGTCCGGTAATTAATATTTTTGATCCCCCGCCAAACGAAAATAGCAGACGAACAACCGCACGAGCGGTAGACATTGCCGAACAAAGTGGTGCCGCGGCCCCCGACCCCACAACAATAACCGACCGACTCTTTGTAGCCATCCCTGCCATTTTTCCAAAAAAGCCTTCTTGAGATGACTTAAAATAGGGACCAATCGTTTCATCGAAAAGGACCGTGTTCGCAGGAGTATAATTATTTTCACCGAATCTTTTAGCGTAATTGTCCATTAGCGAAAACGATATTTCGTTGGATGGAAGTAGGATTAGGGATTTTGCTTTTTTATCTTTAGCCAAACTCAGGGCTAAAGAGACTATTGCCGCCTCTTCTTTTTGAATCCTTCTGGCGTTATTTTTATTAAGCTTAAAAAAATTAAGATGGTAAATTAAATAATTAAGGGTTGAAATATTTTTTATCTGAGAGGCCTTGAAAACCTCAATGCCCTGAAGTTCTTCGTTGTTTATTGCCAACCTCCACACTTTTATGTCTTTGGCAATAATTTTCACTAAACATTTTTCGGCAAGAATCTGTTTGCATAAACAAAAAGATAAATCGTCAAGTTCTGAAATTACAAGTGCGGTCGGAATATTCTCTGAAGAGTTTGGCATTTATTTTTTATGACTACTAAGAAAACTTTCTGTCATGGGAAAGAATCGTATTTTCTCGTGCCAAGTTCTTTGTCGAAATAATTAAGCTAATTAGCGACGTGAAATTTTTTGTTGTTTGTCCAACTCTTGGTTAACCAAATAGTCTGCAGCAATATTTTTCTCCCGGGACGTCACGGTGTAATCGATATTTGCTTTTATCTTACTTTCCAAAAGCTTCGCCGTTGCCAATAAATATTTTAGTTCTGGATTTTTTGTCTTATACTCCCCGGCAAGTTGTCTTGCAACAAGTTCCGAGTCGAGAACAAAAACAATATTTGTTCCGGAATATTTACCGACATTTTCTGATAAATATATAAGCGCCATAATTACCCCTTGGTATTCCGCTTGGTTGTTGGTGGCAATCCCCAAGAACTTAGAGTTTTTAAAAAGTATTTGTTCTTCTTCTTTAATTACAAAAGAGCAGGCCGCCGGACCAGGGTTTCCTCTTGCCCCACCGTCTGTGTTGATGATTACTTTATCGTCCATATTCTTTAGTGTAACAAATATTTTTTGTAGTTTTTTCTAAGCATTGCTCCGATAAAAACCGCTAGCAACAATTGGTTTTGTTGAAGGGTCAACCAATAGTGGTCGACCGATGCGGTCACTAAAACAAATATGATAGTCAGACCAAAAATGATCGGCATTCTCGATGCTTTCTTGACAAGTTTATGTAGAAACCAAACGAAAATACCGAATCCAACTATTCCCGTTTCCGCCAATACAAGAAGCGGCACGTTGTGAACCGGCTGAAGCAACCAAGGATAGTAGTTTGTTTGCTTTAGTCCTGCGGCCTTCGGAATAAAATTGTTTAAACCTAAACCCACCAACGGTTTCTGGGAATAAAGTTCCCCGGCAAGGCCAGACAGAGTCAGCCTTTGCCCAAAACTTTCTGAAAATATAATATTCTTTCTAAGAATTTCGTTGGATAGAAGTGGAGATAACATACTGGCCAGTACAATAAAGGTTGTTGTTCCCGCCAATGCTTTTTTAAAAAACTCTTTTCTTTCTCTTACCAGCACGTAAACTCCCAAGACCAACGCAAGTCCTCCTATGGCCGCCTTAGACCCAGACAAAAGGAGTGCCCCCAAACAAGCGGCGGATCCAAGAATCGCAGTTTGGGGTTTTTTGTTTAAACCTTGACCAAGACCAACTAAAAACAAGAATGCCACTCCAACAAACCCTGCCATCGAATTTGGGTGGGAAAAGGTAGAATAAGGCCGAAGCAGAAACCTTCCAAAAATAGAATAAAGGGAAATCCCCGGTGTTCCACTAGTAAAAGTTCTTTCACCCAAAAAATACAAAGGCCCCCCGAGTGATTTTTGCAAGACAAGCTGAATAACGGCATGTATAAATACAAACATCGTTGCAGCACAAAGCGGCAGAATAATCGTTTTTTTAATATCTAGGCTTTTGTCTTTAAAAAAGATAAAGGCAACGACCATTAACTCCGCAATTTTTGCCCATTTATATAAGGCTGCCTGGGGAAGTAAGGCTGTTGATATGTTTACTAAAGCAAACAGTCCCAACAAAAATAAAAAATGGGGTGGTCTAATAGATCCTAACTTCTTTCTTTTCTCAAATAACCATAAAAGGGCGAGCGCCACAACAATAACGTCCGTAAAATATACTGTGGGGCTCAAATAATCAATTCGGATTCCGAAAACATAAGCCCAAGGGGGCCAAAAATGATAACCCAGCTGCGTCGGAAGAAATAAAATAAAAAACGTAAGAAGTGTTGCTTTAAGCTTCCTAATTCCTTTCCCAAGAAGCATTTTTAATCCTTGGGCAAAAACTTAGCCTTTCTTTTTAACAACCAAGTATCTTTCTTCCCCCTCGCCCACCGACTCGGTGGCGATTTCGGGATCCTCGGAAAGGGCAATGTGGATTACCCTTCTTTGTGAGGGCGTTAAGTTATAAAGGGGCTGCTCTTCACCGGTTGTTTTGGCTCTCTCTGCGGCCGAAACGGCTAGAGACTTTAAATATTCCTCTTGTTTTTCGCGCCAGTCCCCCACGTTTACGATAACCCTTGTCCACTCACCAAGTTTTTCTTTAGCAAGCATCCCAATGGCCGCCTGAAGAGACTCAATGGTTTGCCCGTGTCTGCCTATCAAAAGCCCTGCCTCGTCCTGGTTGTCTAACGATACAACTATTGCTTCGTTTTGTTTATCTTCAAACACCTTTGGTTTAACCGTCACTCCCATCAGTTCGAGAAGTTCCTCCGCGACAGACTCTACAATCTCTATTTTGCTTTTTGATTTTTTGGCTTTTGTCATTATTTTTATTTTAACTGCCAGATTTTATCAGACCAAGCTTTCTAAGCCAAGGAGTTGTCCCTCCCCAGCCTGAGCTACGGTACTGTTGATACGCTTGCGACAGGGAGAACATGAGCCAGTAAAGTGCAAGGCCTGATGCAAATCTCATGCCAAAAATTATTGTAAATAATGGAAACGTATAAATTGTTGAAGATTGCATTGCAACCTGTAAATCGTCTGTCGCTCCTTTAGTTTTCTTGGCAATTTTCTTTTCTGCCTCGACAAACGGCATCATCATTTTTGCACTGAAAAACTGAACTATGGCGGCGAGAAGAAGAACGGGCCCGGGTAAAGGAAAGGGCAAAGCCTCTATTTTAAACACGTCTGGGCGGGTAACGTCAAAATATAAAAACTTTGTATTAATAACTGCCCCCTCGGCAAATTTCAAAGGGGTGTATAAAAGTTCGTTGAAACGGATCACCAAATCGCCATTGGAAGCGAGTGTTCTGGTAAAAACATTAAAAAAAGCTATGAGAACAACTATTTGAAGAAGATAAGGAAGACAACCCGCACCCGGGTTAACCCCTTTCTCTTTATAAAAATCCGCCTGGGCCTTAGCAAGCCCAGTCTTGTCTCCGGAATATTTTGCCTTAAGTTTTTCAAGGTTCGGAGCAAGCGCCTTCATTTTTTTCATCGACTCCATGTAGGGCTTAGTAAGTGGACTTAATACGATTCTTAAAAAAAACGAAAAGGCAATTATGGCAAGCCCCATGTTTC